>Ga0302253_1000711_pt1 | contig 24833 bp, 14 predicted proteins | sample AAG_RA_Trp_MG_FD_193537 | JGI IMG/M metagenome (GOLD analysis project Ga0302253, IMG submission 193537) | Enriched activated sludge microbial communities from anaerobic digester in WTTP, New Holstein, Wisconsin, United States - AAG_RA_Trp | ecosystem: Engineered > Bioreactor > Anaerobic >...
CCGTTCTTTCCCGTCCTTCGCAGATTCGTGAACTGCTGGACAGGGTGTACGCGGTTGATGCCCCTCAGCCGTATGTTTATCCTTCCGATAAAAAAAGCGACGTTATAAGTTCATCCGGGATAGATTCTGTCCAGGGGGCGAGCCTTGGGCCGGTGATAGGAATTGTGGATAGTCTGATAGCGCAGGCCGTGGAATCAGGCGCCAGCGATATACATCTTGAACCGGGTAAAGAAGATTTTTACTGCCGTTTCAGAATAGACGGTATTCTGCACGATATGCCGCGTTTGCCCAAGAAATACGAGGCGGCGGTCATCTCCCGCATAAAAATAATATCGAATATGGACATTTCCGAAAAAAGGCTGCCGCAGGACGGACGCATACAGATAGTGTCGGCGGGAAGGAAGGTCGATCTCAGGATATCCACTTTTCCCACGATGCACGGCGAGAACCTGGTAATCCGCATACTGGACAAAACGCGGTCTCTTATTTCTTTGGAGGAACTCGGGATGCCGGAGGATGCCCTGAAGGGGTTCGAAGAGATAATACGCAAGCCGCATGGGATTATTCTGGTGACCGGGCCGACGGGCTCCGGTAAAAGCACCACGCTATACGCTGCCGTTTCCAGGATAAACAATATCGGGCAAAATATCGTTACTATGGAGGACCCGATAGAATATGAGATAGAACGGGTCCGCCAGTCGCAGGTTAACGTGAAAGCCGGACTGACTTTTGCCGTCGGGCTGCGTTCTCTACTGCGTCAGGACCCGGATGTGATAATGATCGGCGAGATCCGCGACCACGAGACCGCGGAGATCGCCATCCATTCGGCCCTCACAGGCCACTTGGTTTTTAGCACACTTCACACTAACGACGCTCCGTCCGCCGTCACAAGGTTGATAGATATACAGACGGAACCTTTCCTTATCTCTTCGGCGTTGATAGGCGTGGCAGCTCAAAGGCTGCTGCGTGTTTTATGCCCGGCATGCAAAGAGGCTTATTCTCCCGGGGAGGAACTGCTCAATGAATTAAAAACGCGTCTGGGCAAAGGGCGCCGCACGGAAGAGCCTTCTTCCGGCAAGGATGCGGATATAGTTCCCGCGGATATCAAATTCTACCGCGAGAAAGGATGTCCGGCCTGCCATAACACCGGATACGCCGGCCGCATCGGTATATTCGAGTTCCTTATTCCGGATGATGAGATAAAACAGCTTATAGAGAAAAAGGCGTCTTCGATAGACATTAGGGATGCGGCCGTCCGCAAGGGGATGAAGACTTTGTATGAGGATTCTCTGGATAAACTCAAACGCGGGATTACGAGCGTCTCGGAAGTATTGCGTGTTACCTATGAAGGCTGAAAACGGTTTCCCGCAGCCGGTGATATCTCGGAAATACCAGGAGGGTGTGATGAGAAAAAGTTTGGGATTGAGGGATGCGCTGTCGATACTGCTTTTGGTCATGCTGATCGTGAACGCTTTTTTGAGCCTGCGCCCGCAAAAAGCGGTGGCCGAGACTTTTCGATTAGACGATTGTATTACGTCCGATTTAAAAGATAAGCCTGCCGCTTACCTGCATGTTGTCTCGCACTAACCGGCGCTCTTTTTATCTAAAGAAGCGCGTCCCGTGAGTTAATACCTTCCCGCATTGACCCCGGGTGGGCGGGATATTGCCGGCGTGAGAATTGACGATAGAGTTGTCGCGGATGATCTCGACTGCGCGCGGGCAGTATACAGCTTCGTTGAGTATCTTGTACGCTCCCTGGCCCGACAGTATAGGGGGTACTTATCCCATCCCATTGTCAATATATAACTTGACAATACTTAAGAAATACGTAATATAAAATAATAGTCTTTTAGAATATAATCTTCCCGGTAGCCGGGATTGAATCACCAAGGCCGAGTTCCCATACCGGATTGCCACGGAGGTGAAGAGTGTTTGGCTTCGGCAGCCCGAAATACTATCCTGCCGTTATTGAAATAGGGACGGATTATCTCAAACTGCTGCAGTTTGGGAGAAAAAAAGCCGTTCCAGTATTGGCGCGTTCGTATTATTCATCGCGGCCTTATTCCGATCCTCCTTCCAAATGGGACCTGCGTAATTCTCTGGAGCGTCTGGTGAAAGAAAGCGGGATCACCGGGGAAGCCGCGGTCCTTCTCTCCCTGGATAAAATCACCTCTTCGACTTATCTCCTGCCTAATATGCCCGATAATGAAATAGAGTCAGCATTAGTATGGAAGATCAAGCAGAATCTTGCCCCGGGGACCGGTATGGAGAATATCTCTTACGACTACATCTGCGGCAATCCCGTTCCCGGAGCAGGCAAGGATGTTTACGCCCTGGTTTTTATTCTCGCCAGGAAAACGGCTCTGGAGATAGCGGGACTTTTTAAGGATCTCTCCCTGGAACTGGTTTGCATAGAACCGCGGCCTTATGCCGTGATAAAGGGACTTTTCGCCTCCAACCGTATAACGGAGAGGGAAACTATCTTAGTGGTTGATATCGGAGCGGATACTTCTTCCGTGACGATAGTTTCTTACGGGCATCCTTATTTGATAAGGCCTTTGACCGTATCCGGGAAAAGGTTCACGGCGGCCTTGTCTTCTTATTATAAAATAAGCCCGGAGAAGGCTGAATTATTAAAGAGAGAAAAAGGGCTGGGGGAGTTGAGGTTGCAGGAGAATTCCATTACCGAGAGCGACGGCTGCTTTTCTGTCCTCGCGAGTCATCTGGAAAACCTGGTGATAGAGATCGAACAGACATTCCAGTATTTTTCGCATCAGCTCCTGAAATCGAAGGTGCAGGTTTTTGACCGCGTCATATTGACGGGAGGGGGCTCCGGCCTCGGAGCTCTGGATACGTTCCTATCGGATAAACTTAAAGTTCCGGTGTCCGTTCTTGAGCCGGCTGCCGCTATCCTGGACGGGGGAGACCGAGAATCCGGTCATAATCCGGCGATATCCTTCGGTCTGCTGGGGCTGGCCTCGGGTTTTATAGACGATGCGATTATAAACCGTCTTTTTCAGAAAGAGGGCAGGCGGCAGTGAGAATAAAACAAATCAATCTTTTTCCGAGGGACGGTTTCAAAGGGTCCCTTGTCGGCAGACTGCGTTATTTCGGCAGATATAATCGGCGGATGGTGAAACTGCTGGGAGGGGCAGTTTTCGCTCTGTTGTCTTTGATTATTATTCCGGCTTCGGTAGTGCATACCTATAGATACAAGACTGTCTTGCTTAAAGAGGAAATAGCGAATACCAAGGTTAAGTTCAAGAAGCTGCAATCGCAGGATTTTCAGCTTGAGAAAATGAAAGCGGAATTGAAAACGGAGCAATCCAGGCTGGCCGTTATGCTCGAGACACTGTCTTCCACGATGGGGCCGGAAGGCGGGTATGTTTCCCGATTGGCAGCCCTGGCGGGGGCCGCTTCCAGGGACCTCTGGCTCAACAACGTAGTTATGGACGGCAAAGGTATACAAATTTCCGGGGCGGCACTCGACAGCCGCTTGATAGTCGAATTCATGGATAAACTCAAGGACTGCAGTTATTTCAAGGAGGTGCGGTTCGTTTCCTCGGAGAAACAGGTATCGGACGCGCACTCCGTTTATAACTTTCAGGTATCCGTCGACTACTACGGGAAGGATACCGACGCCGAGAAAACTGCGGGGAGCGGAAAATGAATTCCAAGAGTCCGTTTAAAACCCTGGCGTCCGTATGCTATAGTTGGTATAATAAACGCAACCCGGGAGAACGCCGGCTTTTACTGATGCTGGCTTTTATATCGGTTTGCTCGTTTTACTTTTCTTTGATACTTAAGCCTTCCTTGAATGAGATTTCCGGGTTAAAAATCCGTCGGCAGGAATACCTCGGCCAGCTGGAGAAGATAAAATTACAGTATCCGGACGTCGCTAAAAGCCGAAAGGAGATAACCGATATAAAGCAGTCGGGCGCAGAGCTAAAAACCAGAATAGAGGGCATAGAGTCTAAACTTATAAGTGTTTCCCAGGAACAGGTCTTGTTGACCGAGATCATAAAACAGGCCCAGGGCCTTGATATAGATCTTGAATCCGTGAAACAGGATGTCAGGGAGGAGAAGGGCGGTTTTTACAGGCTTTGCATAGATTTGAAGTTTTCCGTTCCTTACAGGAAAATACCTGTTTATATAACCGGGGTTGAATCGCTCGTTCCCTTCATCGCGATAGAAAAGATGTCTCTTTCTCAGTCGAAAAACGACCCGGTATTGCTGGTGGATGTGTCGCTTACCTTGAATACGATATTAAACCGGACCGAAAATGCGAGCGTGGAAATTGCTCCCGCGAAAAGAGGGAAAGAGACCGCGAATTTTAAACGCAGTCCTTTCGCTCCGGCGTTTCTGTCCGGAAAATCACAAAGAAAAAATCTTAAAGTGAACGGCATTACTTACAGCGCCGAAGGCTCCACCGCCATCATCAACGGGACTATCGTGCGGGTGGGCGACAGCGTGGAAAAAGTGAAAGTGAAGCGCATACTGGAGGATAGCGTTATCATAGATACCGGGGCGGGTGAGGAGACGCTGTTTCTTTCCCGCGACGCCTTGCGAAAATAACGCGTGCCGGCGGTAAATGCCGCGGTGGAGTTTATCAAAGAAGTAAAGATTACGGGAAGAGAGCTATGATAAAAAACAGGGTAAAGAATAAATGTAGAGTCATTGCCGCCGTTGTCCTGGCTATTTTTGTAACCATCCTCGCTGCCGATTCCGGCGTGAGCGGGGCCCCGGAGAAAAAGCCGTTCGGAGGGGAACAAAGGATATCGGTAGATTACAAGGATGTGGATGTCGGCGATGTCCTCCGGTCTTTGAGCTATACATACGGGCTTAACCTGGTGACTTCCAGCGAGGTTAAAGGAAAGATTACCATCTCCCTTAAAGATGTTTCCGTGGCGGAAGCCCTTGATGCGATACTGTCGGCTAACGGATATAATTATTCGCAGAAAGGCAGCATTTATTATATCTCCCCGGGCTCCATAGAAGGGGCGCAGGCGGTGACAGAAGCCGTGACGTTAAAATATTTGAAGGCCTCCGACGCTCAGAACCTTGTGCGAAAAGTTTTGTCCGGCAAGGGCGATATCAAGGTGGACGAGATATCCAATATGCTGGTGGTGACGGATTACCCGGCCAGTATCGCGAAACTCAAGACGCTGCTTAAAGATGTCGATCAGCCGCCGCGCCAGGTATTGATAGAAGCGAAGATACTGGACATAACGTCCAAAGATCTGCAGAATCTCGGTGTCACCTGGGAAGCCGACTACAGCCCCGGACACGGTATTTTCGGCAGAAGCACGAACACCGCGGAAGAGATAAAGGTCACCCAGACATTGTCCGGGACGTCTTCCAGCGTCAGCGGAGGGCAGTTTAAACTGGATACCCTGGTGATGAAGGGGTTGACGGCAACGGCCACGATAGACGCGCTTGTCCAGACCCAGAAAGCGCATCTGTTGGCTTCCCCTTCCATCGCGGTACTGAACAACAGGGAGGCTCGTATAATCATCGGGGAAAAAGTCCCCTATAAAGAAAAAATGCAGACTACCACGGGGACTACCGAGACCACGAAATATATCGATGTGGGGACGACTTTGCGCGTGACTCCATCCATCAATGCCGACGGATACATCACCCTTTCCATCCACCCGGAAGTTTCTTCAGTGAGCGCCCTTCTTGATGCCGGTCCGCGCATCACCACGCGTGAGGCCGATACGGTGGTCCGGGTAAAAGAAGGCGAGACCATCGTGATAGGCGGACTTATTAAACAGGAAGACAACCGTATTAAATCACGGATTCCCGTCCTGGGGTATATCCCCATCCTGGAATATCTTTTCAGCAGCAAGAGCAGGGACCAGACCCAGACCGAACTGGCGGTATTCATTACTCCCAAGATCCTGCTTTCCAGGGCGGAACGCTTGAGCGAGAACAAAACGCGTTATGAGGAGGAGGCTTACGTCAATATACTGAGTACAGCCGGAGTCAATGTCCAGATGAAGCTCTTCGATAAGGCGAGAAAACTGCAGACGGGTGACGGGTTCGAAGCCAACGAGAAAGCCGTCTGGCAGCGCAGGAACCAGGCTTTGAGCATATATGAGTATATAGTGACGCAATTTCCCGACGGGCCCAAAGCCGCGGAATCCGCTTATCAATCAGCCGTTCTGTATAATCTGTTGGGGGAATACGGGACCGCGAAAACGATGTGCGAGAAAATATTATCGGAATATCCCTCTTCGCCCTTCGCAGTCAGGGCCGACAGGTTGAGAAAGGCTATGAATGCCCGCTTGAGAAGGGAGAAACACGCGCAAGCGCGGAAAAAAGTCTTCGACATCAAGACAGCCGCCGATGAACAACGGGAAGAGATAAAGAAAGACGAAGCATTCTATACAGGCTTGCAGAAAATCATCGAGAGAGACGCCCTGGAAAATGACAGACGCGAGAAAGCGGAGACTGCGAAACAGGTATCGAAGGAAAAGAGGGAAGAGCGATTATCGCAGGCCGCATTGATGCGGCAGGCGCTTCAGGTCGAACGGGAGATGTCCAGGATATACCGGCTTAAAGAATCCCGGGAAGCCGAGCAAAAGGCCGCTGAAGAAAGACGAGCCGCCGAGCAGGAACGGAAGAGACAGCTGGCGGCGGAACGGGCTGAACAGGCGCGATTGAAGGCCGAGGCTTTAGAAAAGGCAAAGGAAGAAGCGGCGGTAAAACGCGAGGCCGAGCAAAAGGCCGCTGAAGAAAGACGAGCCGCCGAGCAGGAACGGAAGAGACAGCTGGCGGCGGAACGGGCTGAACAGGCGCGATTGAAGGCCGAGGCTTTAGAAAAGGCAAAGGAAGAAGCGGCGGTAAAACGCGAGGCCGAGCAAAAGGCCGCTGAAGAGAGGCGAGTCGCCGAGCAGGAGCGGAAGAAACAGCTGGCGGCGGAACAGGCTGAACAGGCGCGGTTGAAGGCCGAGGCTTTAGAAAAGGCAAAGGAAGAAGCGGCGGTAAAACGCGAGGCCGAGCAAAAAGCCGCTGAAGAGAGGCGAGCTGCCGAGCAGGAGCGGAAGAAACAGCTGGCGGCGGAACGGGCTGAACAGGCGCGGTTGAAGGCCGAGGTTTTAGAAAAGGCAAAGGAAGAAGCGGCGGTAAAACGCGAGGCCGAGCAAAAGGCCGCTGAAGAGAGGCGAGCCGCCGAGCAGGAGCGGAAGAAACAGCTGGCGGCGGAACAGGCTGAACAGGCGCGATTGAAGGCCGAGGTTTTAGAAAAGGCAAAGGAAGAAGCGGCGGTAAAACGCGAGGCCAAGCAAAAAGCCGCTGAAGAGAGGCGAGCCGCCGAGCAGGAGCGGAAGAAACAGCTGGCGGCGGAACGGGCTGAACAGGCGCGGTTGAAGGCTGAGGCTTTAGAAAAAGCAAAGGAAGAAGCGGCGGTAAAACGCGAGGCCAAGCAAAAAGCCGCTGAAGAGAGGCGAGCCGCCGAGCAGGAACGGAAGAGACAGCTGGCGGCGGAACGGGCTGAACAGGCGCGATTGAAGGCTGAGGCTTTTCAGAAAGCCAAGGCGGAAGCAGTGGCGAGAATCAAAGCGGAGCAAAAAGCGGCGGAGGAGAATGCGCAGGCTTCGGAAGCAAAACGGCGGAAAGAAACGCAGTAATAAGAGAAATAGCGATATACGCGGCCCAACCGGATATTGCTTCTAAACGCGGAACTTCTTAGATAATGGCGAGTTTTATATATAAGGCCAGAAATGTCCAGGGGGAATCTATTCATGGGATTATCGATGCCGCGGATGAAAACAAAGCGGCTTCAGCCATCGAACATTTAGGCCTTATCCCGGTCCAAATATCACATAATACCGGTTCGTATTCCGGCAGCTTTATGCAATTCCGTATCAAACGGATATCCCGCCAGGAATTGCTTATTTTTACCAGACAGTTAAGCACTCTTATAGCCACCGGCGCTCCTTTGATAACGAGCATACAGAATGTCGCTGATCAGGCCCAAAACCCAAGATTCAAACAGATACTTGGCAATATCGTTTCTTCCCTGGAGAGCGGGGTAAGTTTTTCCGAATCACTGGCGCAGTATCCCGATATTTTTGGCGATTTATACGTGAGCCTTATCAAGGTAGGGGAGGCGGGCGGACTGCTGGATAAAGTCCTGGCCAGACTGGCTGAGTTGAGCGTTCAGGAAATAGACCTGCGCAGCAGGATAACATCGGCATTGGTGTATCCGGCTGTATTGGCTTCGGTGGCTTTTATCATCGTTAATTTCGTGCTGGTGGCGGTGCTGCCGAAATTCACCGCTATTTTCGAGGCCTCTTCTGCCAAACTGCCTTTGCCGACCCGGGCGCTTCTGGGTTTGAGTTATCTGGCGCGGAACTACTGGTGGCTGATGGCGCTGGCGGCGGTTTTCATCCTCAACGCCCTGCGCAATTATTACCGAACGCCCGACGGGCGTAGATATTTCGATTCTTTGTTCCTGCGCCTGCCGCTGTTCGGTCCGTTGACTTTGAAAGTAATGGTCAGCCGGTTGGCCAGGTCCATCGCCGCCCTCACAAAGTCGGGCGTCCCGGTGCTGGAAGCGCTTACCGTGGTGGAAACTACCGTATCTAATGTGGTCCTGCAGAATATGATAAAGGACACGCGCGCAGCCATCTCTTCGGGGCAGAGTCTCACCGAGCCTTTCAAGGCTTCGGGATTGTTCCCCCCGATGGTCATACAGTTGATCAATACCGGAGAGCGCACCGGCAGGCTGGACAAGATGTTCGACCAGATAGCGGATTTCTATGAACCCGAGATAGAATTCACTATCCGTAACCTTACCAGTCTTCTGGAACCTATAATGCTTCTGGTGATGGGAACGGTTGTCGTTTTTATCGCTTTATCCGTATTGCTGCCGATATTCAACCTGATAAGCGTTATAAAAAAATAGAGTGGCGTAAAGCCGGAACATATAACTTGAAGATATGAGGAGCGGATATATGAGAAAAACTGTCGAGACGCGTCTTTGCGCAGAAGCGAAAATAATGGCATCCCGCGCGTTCACTTTGCTTGAACTTTTGATAGTGATTTCCATAATCGCGATACTTGCCAGCACGGTGATTCCCAATTTCATCGGTTTCGATACGGAAGCCAAACTTTCCGCCACCATAACCAACCTGAACACTTTGCGGACGCGCATAACGATGTACCGCGCCAAAGAGGGGGAATATCCGGTTTCGTTAAACGACCTGCTTACCAAGACTTACGAAGATATGGGCGTCCAGCAGACTTATCTCGATAAAATTCCCGCGGAGATGGTCTCTTCTAAAAGCGGTAATAATTCATTCGTGGATATGAAAAGCGATGAAGACCTTTCCGGGGAGGGCGGCTGGGTCTATTATAGCGATAAAGCTAAAGTAGTGGTCAACGTTACGGAACCGCTGGACGGCAAATGGGGCAAAAGCAAAGGGCAGGTGCCGGCGGAATGGTGAATCTACCGGGGCCTATGGGCAACCGCGGCGCCGTTTTGATGCTGGTGCTTGTGGTGATCTTTACCATATCCATAATGGGCGCCGTGCTGGTAGTTCTTTTTTTTAACGTCTTGACGTTGAGCGGCATCGAGCTGGACAGGACAAGGGCGCTGTATTTGTCCGAAGCCGGCGTCTCCATGGCCGTGTCTGTTCTCAAGTCGCGGGCAGGTGAGGTGAGAACTTCTGGCGCGCAGTCCAAGGAGGCCGCGGACGGGTCTTCGCGCGGGGAAAAGATAATACCTTCAACGGAATTGGGCGGGGGGTATTTCGAGGTTTATAACGATTACGCTCAATCCACGATAATATCGATAGGCGTAAGCAACGGGGTGAAAAGAGTAATCCAGTTAAAATACAGCGCGTTCTAAAGATGAAAATGAGAAAAGGATTCACTTTCGTCGAGATACTTATAACGCTCGCCATCACAGCGGTTTTTTTCGTTCCCATGATGCAACTTTTCTCCGGAGCCGTTTATTCGGTGGCGGTCTCGGAGGAAAAGGTTACGGCGGTGAACCTGGCGCGCTGGGAAATGGAACGGGTCAAGAACCTTAATATCACTAAGACCGGGTTGAAAAAGGCCGGCGACCTGTGGACTCCGGAATTATCGGAACCGCCGTTTGAGATAAATAATAATAGATGGAGGGTGCTGCGCAGAATAAAACCGGAGAGCGATCCTTTGGAAGTCAGCGTCGAAGTCTATAAGAGCGAAGATTTGAAGACCCCGTTGGCCTCGGTGGTCACTTTGATCGAGGATAATATATGGATATGAACATTCCGGCCGGGGCGAAGGATCCGCTGTCCCTTTCGTTTGAACGGCAGTCTTCACGGGGGTTCACTCTGCTGGAGCTTATTATCGCGTTGTCCGTATCCGTGATGATCGCCTCGGCGCTGTATTTCAGCTTACAGACGGCGCTGGAGAGTTGGGCTGTTTCGCAGGATCAGCTTATCCTTCAGCAAGTTTCATCCAGAATAATGGAAGAACTTGTGGAGGGTCCGCTTGGAGGCAACGGTCTTAGGGACGTGCTGGAAGTGGTGGATTGTTCTCCTGTCATGGCGGTAACGGTGATGCCGTGGACGGACGACACGCACGACGTCTCGAACGGCATCAGTGTTTATACCCTGAACAGACACATTAAGCCGGGGACTAACGCCCCTATCGCGGAAGCGCTTCTGCCGGAGTCGAACGAATATAAAGTGGTCCCGGTTACTTTGATAGAGAAAGGAAAATCCGAGGATTATCCGCAGGCCGGCCTGGATATTTCCCTCCCTGCCGGCAGCAAGCTCAGGTTTACTTATTATCCTGATTATAAGAATGATGTGGATGTCTTGACAACTTTCCGTTACGATCCGGAGGAACAGGCGGTATCCGTGGAGGATAAGGATGGGACAAGAGAGTTATACGCGAATCCTTTCGGAGTGAAGATAACGGAGTTCCGGATGCGTTTCTTCGACAGCGGCAACAATGAGTTGGAGGCCAGCGGAAATAATGTGTCGGCCATTACCGGGATAGAGGTGGCTTTCAAGGCGAGAAGCGGAAATGGGACTGAAAGGGAGACAATTACTTTTGTGTCTTTACGCAATGCGCCGATGCATTCCGGCATTGTCCCTGTGAAAGAAGGCATGCGTTTCGCTATTCCCGACTCAAAAGAGATCAGGGCGTTATCCTTGTGTAATCTTTCGGGCATAGATAACGGTGACTCTATTATACTGGAAGCGAGGTCGGGACACGGCAGAACATGGCGGCTGAAAGTGCAATTCTCGAAATTATCAAGCGCCGGCAAGCCTATAATCGAAAGCTATACGGTGGAATATCCTTCCGGTAATAAGGTGTTTTCCGAACGTCCGCGCATACCGGCTGAATTCGGGCTTAACCTGTTGAATCTCGGACCGAACGGGCTCTATGATTACGGTTTTAACGATATAGACGGGGAAATCCTTCTGACCGGGGATGTCACTCTGGAGGTTGATAAGATGGATATTGGGGGAGCGGCGATTTTTGTCCGACCGTGAGTTTTAATCCCCTAGCTCAGAAATCCCCGGGTTTTAACCCGGTTGTACCTTGGCCAATAGGAATAACACTTTGCCCCTGAGTGGAATTGGGCAAGTGTTCACGCGTGTGAAAGTATTCGCTTGTGCGTGATACCTTAGCTTATCGGAAGGCTAAGTATTCGTTCGTGCGTGATACCTTAGCTTATCAGAAGGCTAAATATTCGTTCGTGCGAAGATGAACGCACTTTGCTCTTGTGTGGAATTGAGCAAGTGTTCACCTGTGTGAAGCTTCGGGGAGGTCGCCGGAATAAGCAACCAGCCGAATAAACGCTGTGTACCGGCGAAGCATTGGCTTCGCCGGAAAATAGAAGGAGCCGCGGGCTTTAGCCCGAGGGGCTCCACTCAAACCGCGTTCAAAATTATGGAAAAGTTCATCTTCGCATTATTGATATGCTGCAGGCGCGCCGCGGCGCTTGTTTTACCGGTTGTTTTATTATTATCCGCGGCCGGCGCGTATGCAGAAGAAAAGCAATGGTCCGGCAAATATGACGGTGTCACCTGGGAGAATGATTTTAACTGGTCTCCGCCTTCCGCACCGTCGGCATCAGACGACGCGCGGGTAGATACCGACGGGGCGGATGCGGCGGTAAGAGAGTCTTTCAATCTCAAGTCGCTGACCGTGGGAGGGCATACCGCAGCAATGGTGACGGTTTGGAATTTAGCTGACGGAACGCTCCGTCCGGAGAATAGCGGTGTCCCGGCGCTTCATATAAGGAAAGGCGGGAGCGTGGTGTTGCGGGGGACAAGAGTGATTACCTTGACCGGTAGTTTTAAAAGTTCGGAAGAAACGCTTCCCGCGGAACCCGGGTTTACGTTTGAAGCGAAATAAGGGCTATGGATCGCCGTTGAATTCCAAAAACTTAGGATGTAATAAAGAGAGGACAACAGAACCCATGAATTGTAAAAAGCGGAAGTATATGACAATAAGAGCGTGTGGTCATATCCCCGTCATTTTGGTCTTCTTTCTGTCCGCTTGTCGCGTCTATGCCGGACAGCTCAAATTCGAAGGGGTGCCGGTAGATATCACTACCGCCGACAACGAAGACCTCGTCATAGCTCCCGGTTCTGGAGGGAATACGCGGATAGGCATAGCCTCGGTGAACGACAATTACGCGGTTTCGCAGAACGATCTGTTCGTCAGCGGTATCCTGGAAACCGGGGGAGCGGGATATTTCGACACCACGCTTACGGTAACCGGGGCGTTAACCGCCAACGGCCACGTGATCCTGGGAGACGGTTCGTCGGACAAGATCAGCGCAACCGGCCGTCTGGCATCGGATCTGCTGCCGTATGTGGATTCTTCTTATAATCTTGGCTCTTCCATTCTTGCCTTTTCCGGGGTTTACGCCGGCAGAATATCTAGTTCAGGCTCGGCACTGATTTTATCGCCGGCTTCCGGTTATCCTTTGACTGGCAATGTCGTCAGCAACGCCGCTTCCGGGGATGAAACCGCCTATGACCTGGCTTTGACCGTCGATAAATCAGGTTCCGGAAATTATTGCGGTTTGAAATTGGACGTCACGGAAACTCTGGCTCCCGGCAGCGCGAACAAGCTGTTGGATATTCAGGTTTCAGGGAAGAGCCGTATGCGGGTTTACAGCGGAATGAATTCGGCCGATTACGGCCTTTTATCTCTCGGTACAGGTTATTGGGACGGGAGCTCTTCCGGACATTTTGCCGGTTCTGCCGGCGGAACTATGCTGGCGGTTAACGCGCCGGCCGGGTTCGCCGGTAATTTTATTGATCTGCAGTCGGGAGGAGAATCCAAATTTGCCGTGGATTATGCCGGCAACATCGTTTCGTCGGGTTCCCAGGTTTATTCCGGTGATATGTTGGTTGGAGGAGATTTAGCCGTCAACGGCGGAAATTTAACGACCACCGCCTCCGTATTTAATTTATTGAATTCCGGCGCGTCCACGGTGAATTTTGCCCAGGGAGCAACGAATCTTAGTATGGGTTCTTCCAGCGGGACCACGCTCGTGAACAACAGTTTAACGGCGGAGAAAGGGTTCACTCTTTCTTCCGGAGCGTTGAATCTCACCGCTACCTCCGGCGCGTTATCTTTATCCGGCTTGTCTCCTTCTTCCATTTCTACGGGAGAGAACCCTTTTGTCATAGCTTCCGGCGGCGAGTCTTATTGGTCCGTGACAAACGGTAATCTGGCGTTGTCCACCCTTACCTCCGGTAATCTGGCTTTGACCTCCGCCGGGTCTCTAAACCTTGCCGTCGGAGCTCCTTCTGCCTGGACGTTGCCTGATTCCACCTCTGCCCTGAATATCGCCTCCGGGCTATTGAACATTGACACAATAAATTCCAGGATTGGTGTCGGGACTGCAAGTCCGGCGCAGGCGTTCGATGTGTCCGGAACAGGCAGATTCTCCACCGGGCTGATCGCGCCTAAGCTTTATCCGGCCGCCGATTCCGCCACCGCCGTGCAGATCAATAAAGCCGACAGCACGACGAATGTGGTGAACATCGATACTAACGATGGGAGAGTCGGCATCGGGACGACGGCGCCGTCCTCTCCTCTGACAATAAATGCCAGTAGTGCTGATCCTCAATTTAGGATCACGAGAAGCTCACGTCCGGCACAAGGAATGACGATAACGGCAGGCGCGGGTACTACAAAATTTACAAGTGTCGAAGGTACTGATTCTGTATATGGTCAATATCAGTTCGATAGTACTAAAGGTGCTTCTACGGTAACTCGTATGTATATTAACAGTGCCGGTAACGTCGGTATCGGGACAACGAGTCCGGCCTATAATCTGGACGTCAGCGGCGATATCCGGGCCACCGGGACGATATACGGCGCAAGCGGAACGCAGGTGCCAGTGGGAACCGGGACCGAGAACTACCTCTCAAAGTGGAGCGCGAGCGGCACCTTGGGGGATTCGGTGTTGTATGATGATGGGACGAACGTGGGGATCGGGACGACGAGTCCGGCGCAGAAACTGCAGGTCAACGGCGTGGCCCAGGTCGACACCGGCCTTATTACTCCCAAGATCTACCCTTCCGCCGATTCCGCCACCGCCGTGCAGATCAATAAAGCAGACGGCACGACGAATGTGGTGAACATTGATACTAACAACGGAAGGGTGGGCATAGGGACTACCAATCCAAGTTATGCTTTGCAAGCTGTAAGCTCCGGCGACGCCGTGCCCTCCGTAGGAGTCTATGGATATTCGTCCGGCCAGACAGCAGATCTATTACAAGTTGGGAAGAATGTAGGGGTAACGCCCTCCTTCGTCATAGACTCCGGAGGACGGGTCGGCATCGGAACGACGAGTCCGGTGGCGAAGTTGGAAATCTATTCTCCAGATGATACGGTATCAAATTTGAAATTTAGAAAAGGTAACCAGCGTGGAATACGTATGGGTATTCCTGCTGGAAGTACTATCTTTACTATCTCCGAGACAGATAATTTAGCTTCAAGTAACTGGTTCAATATCGATAGTTCCGGCAACGTCGGCATCGGGACAACGAGTCCGGCGTATAATCTGGACGTCAGCGGCGATATCCGGGCCACCGGGACGATATACGGCGCAAGCGGAACGCAGGTGCCCGTTGGCACCGGCACAGAGAACTACCTCTCCAAGTGGAGCGCAAGCGGCACGCTGGGGGATTCGGTGGTTTATGAAAACAGCGGTAATGTTGGCATTGGGACGACGACGCCGGGCAACGCATTGGATGTAATTGGATCAATTAGCGCATCTGGCTCTGTGACTGCAGGTACTGCTATATTAAATGGTTCCACGGGTATTTATTTAGGTTCGAGTGGGCGTGGGAGATATGGTTTTGCCCCCATAACTCCTCTTGGAGCTTATCCGCTTACTTTGTATTCGGGGAATTCAACCTATACAGATGGTTATATCAATTTTAATGTTGCGGGCAGTGAGCGTGTCAGGATTGATAGTTCCGGCAATGTCGGGATTGGCACGGCGAACCCGACCAAAAGGTTGGAAGTGGTTGATAATAGTAGTCATGGTACGGTAAATTTGGTGAATACACTGGATTCCGGTTATGCTGCCTTTGATTTCTGGAACAATAGCGGCGTGAAAGTAGGGACGTTCGCTTTTTCAAATCCTTCAGCCTCTGTTTACCCAAATTCTCTTTGGTTTGGCACAAGAACCAACAATCCAATGTATTTATTTACTAATGATTATTCAAATATAAGGATGACGATAACAGCGGGTGGCAACGTCGGCATCGGCACTGCGAGCCCAGCGTATAAACTTGACGTCAGCGGCGATATCCGGGCCACCGGGACGATCTACGGCGCAAGCGGAACGCAGGTGCCAGTGGGGACAGGCACAGAGAACTACCTCTCCAAATGGAGCGCGAGCGGCACCCTGGGGGATTCGGTGCTGTATGACGACGGCGCGAATGTGGGGATAGGGACGACGACGCCGGAGGTTGATTTGCATGTGGTTGGTAATATTTATGCATCAAATTCGCTTGGTGTTAGTAATAATGGTTTACATTTTGTTACAACGGCAACTGGTGGCTGGCTTGGAAACATCAAAGGGATTTCCGGCAATGGCATAGCTTTTGGCCAAGGGACTTCGGAAGCTATGCGGATAGACAGTTCCGGTAACGTCGGCATTGGGACGACGACGCCGAATGAAAAATTAAAAGTTAACGGAAACATCCAAGCGATTTATGGAAAATTTGGGACAGTAAATGTTCCTCCAGCTCCTAACAATCCTTTCATTATTGCAAGCGATAGCTCCGACCGATCTCGCATATTTCTTTCTAATACAAACACTGGTGATGCTCAAATGAGTTTCGCAACTGACACTTCAACTCAATGGAGTGTCGGATGGCAACGTGCTTCTGGTAATATGGTTATTGCAGACCATTATGATTTAGGCGCGAGTCCACGTATGGTAATAAACAGCTCCGGTAATGTCGGCATCGGGACGACGAGCCCGGCGTATAATTTGGACGTCAGCGGCGACATCCGGGCCACTGGGACGATATACGGCGCAAGCGGAACACAGGTGCCTGTGGGTATCGGGACCGAGAATTACCTCTCCAAATGGAGCGCGAGCGGTACTCTGGGGGACTCGGTGTTGTATGACGATGGGACGAACGTGGGGATCGGGACGATGAGCCCAAGCACTCTTTTGGAAATCGCTCAGGGTGATATCGCTGATATGTCTAAAGGATTGAGTATTACTAAAACCGGACAAAATTGGCGTTTCCATATTAATACTGATAATGCTTTAAATATCCGGGATGTAACCGGTACTACGAACAAAATTACTATAGGAAATACAGTTAACGGTAATGTGTTATTCAATACCGGCAATGTCGGTATTGGGACGACCAGCCCGGAGTCAAAATTAGATGTGTTAGGTGATTTCACATTAACAGCCGTTAAAACTGGGAATGCCGCTAGATATATCAGGATGCGTAATGGGAATAATATTAGCTTATTACAGTTTGAATTTCCTGAAGCGACCAACATTCAATCCGATATACGGTTTTTTAGAGAGACTAATAATTTAACCCCTCCGCAATTGGTTATATTTAAGGCTGATGGCACAAATTCTCCGCAAACATCTTTTTCTGCGCGTGAAAATTCATTTATTAACGCAATAAGCGGCAATGTCGGCATCGGGACAACGAATTCGGGGTCTCGATTGGTGGTGCAAGGAACAACAACTGATAACACAGCTTCTGGCTTGAATGTAATAGATAGTAGTGGAGCAAGTGTTTTGTTTGTTCGTAATGATGGGAGGGTTGGGATTGGCACGGAAACGCCAAGCCTTTCTCTTACTATTGATAAATCTTCTAATCCTGCCATTGCCGTTAGTGTGTCAGGATCTATTCGCGGGACATTGGCTGCGGCTACAGCATCGGAAGCATATTCAACTTTTGCGACTACGGGAGATGTCATCATACGAAGTAGCAATGAAGACCTAATCTTAACCACTAAAAATAGTTCCGGGGCCATTAGATTCGGTGCAGGGAATCCCGACACGGAGAAAGTAACCATATTAAACTCCGGCAACGTCGGCATCGGCACGACGAGCCCCGCCTACACTTTGGACGTCAGCGGCGATATCCGGGCCACCGGGACGATATACGGAGCAAGCGGAACGCAGGTGCCCGTTGGCACCGGCACGGAGAATTACCTTTCCAAGTGGAGCGCGAGCGGCACCCTGGGGGATTCGGTGCTGTATGATGATGGGACAAACGTGGGGATCGGGACGACGACGCCGGGGGCGGCGTTGCATGTTGCCATTGCGTCGGCAGTTGATTGGATTCGTCTTGAGAGAACTGGCACAAGAACCTGGGGTTTAAACTCATCCAATGGGCATTTAAATTTTTACGATGAAACCGCAAGTACTCTTCCTTTGGTAGTCGAAGGTGGTGCGCCAAGCTATAGTATGTATGTTAAAAATAGCGGTAACGTCGGCATCGGGACGACGACACCGGAAGGGCTGTTGCATTTGGTTAAGGATGATAATTTTGATGTGGTGTTGCAACATGCGGAAACCTCGACTCCCGGCACCAGGTTTATTTTTAAGAGAAGCAGGGGTACAATTGCATCCCCGGGTAATGTGGGTTCTACGGACATACTGGGTGAGATTCTCGTCCAAGCATACAGCGGAGGCTTTGATGATACTGCGGCTATTCGGTTTGAATCAGACGGGATATCATCAACGGTAATCCCCACACGGATTACCTTTAAGACTAGCCCAAACAATGCGGCAGGACAGGAGCGGATGCGTATCGATAGTGCCGGCAACGTCGGCATCGGCACGACGAGCCCGGCGTATAATTTGGACGTAAGCGGCGATATCCGGGCCACCGGGACGATATATGGCGCAAGCGGAACGCAGGTACCCGTGGGAACCGGCACGGAGAATTACCTCTCCAAGTGGAGCGCGAGCGGCACCCTGGGGGATTCGGTGTTGTATGACGATGGGACGAATGTAGGGATTGGGACGACGAGTCCAGCCTATCCATTGGATGTGCAAGGGAACACTCGTATTACAGGGACACTTTATAATACAGCCAATAACTCTTCAAATTATTCCAAGGCCGGATACTTTACCGCTTATGGGAATGATCTTGATGCTATTTTGCGAGCAAATGGTACAGGCAATATCGTGTTCCAAGATTCTTCCAGTTCGCCGCTTGTGACAGTCAAAGGAGACAGCGGTAGTGTCGGCATAGGAACGATCAGCCCGAACGCCGTGCTTGATATCTTGGATACGACAATTTCCCACGTAAGATTGTCTTATGATTCATCCCATTATTCCACCATTGGTGTCGATAGCAACGGGTATGCCTATTTTGGTGGTACGTCCGGGAGGTTTTATTTCAATGCCAGCAATAAAAACAATGTATTTTATGTATATGATTATACTGATGGCGCCAGTAGTTACGCTACTTATAACGGGAGCGGTTATACTCTAAGAAAGCAGGGAAATACCACAGTATCGATACCGAACAATGGCGACGCCTATTTTAATCAAGGCAATGTCGGCATCGGGACGGCGGCGCCATCAAGAAAATTGCATGTCTATTCAGCAGAATTAGTTTCCGCAATCTTCGAAAGAAATCTTTCTGCTGATGTTGGGATTCAACTTAAAAATCCGGATTTTAACTGGGTTTTTGGGTTTGATGATAGCCAAGAGACATTTTCTATTGCTGAAGCCTCTGATTTGAATTCTGGTAGTCAACACTTCGTGATTAAATCAGGTGGCAACGTCGGAATTGGCACGACGAGCCCCGCCTACAAGCTGGACGTCAGCGGCGACATCCGGGCCACCGGGACGATTTACGGCGCAAGCGGAACGCAGGTGCCAGTTGGCACGGGCACGGAAAACTACCTTTCCAAGTGGAGCGCGAGCGGCACACTGGGGAACTCGGTGGTGTATGATGACGGCAGCAACGTCGGGATTGGGACGACGACGCCGGGAGGTAAATTAGAAATTAGTAGCAGCGGGATGAATCATATTAAGATATCAAAAAGCGGTCAGACAAATAGGTTTATTGGCATAGGGTTAGGCGATCAATTCTATTTGGGTAATTGGGATGACCAAACCAAGGGATTGTCAATTTTAAACACCGGCAATGTCGGCATCGGGACGGCGAGTCCGGGGAGTTTGCTGGACGTTAACGGTACGGCACAGCTTCGCGGGACGAGCGGGGGGGCAGGGTTGTATGTCAATTCATTGAGCAACGTCGGCATCGGGACGACGAGTCCGGAACAATTGGTTCATATCTCTGGTGTGTCGGGATTGAATGGAGCGACCCCAGTATCTTTATATTTGTATTCAACAAGCAATGGTTCTTGGACAGATAACTCAATCTTTGCGCAATTATTGTTTGGAAATGCTGATTTAAATGGTGCAGGTGACGGTGGGGTGAAAGCAAAAATAGCGGCTTACATTGACAATACTGATGCAGAGGATACTGGTTTGTCATTTTATACGTCTACTAACGGTATCGCTATCGCCGAACGTGTTCGTATAGATAGTGAAGGCAACGTCGGCATCGGGACGACCAGTCCGGCCTACAAATTGGATGTAGTGGGCGGACCGATTCGAGTTAACTATGGTATGTATATTAACGCTAATAACGCTGGACTATGGTTGAATAGCAATGGGACTACATACCAAAATGGTATTTGGCAAAATAACGGGTTGGTTGCTTTGCGTGCTGGCGGGACAGATACTCTAATTGTCAATTCCGGCAATGTCGGTATTGGGACGACGGGACCGGCTTTCAATTTGGATGTGCAAGGGACAACGCCAAAGATTAGGGTTGCCGATTCTTCAGCTACTACGCGTGACGTTAAAATAGGGACTGTAACTTCGAGTGTGGTTTATCCTGGAATTTGGTTTGGCCAATCCGCGCCAGATACAACTAATTATGCCTTTTTGTATGGTGGTTCTGGCCAAACCATGTTTAACACCCCGAGTGGCCAAACAATGCTTTTTCGTGTGGGCAATTCTGACAAAATGATCCTTGATAGTTCCGGCAACGTCGGCATCGGGACGACGGCGCCGGCGTATACATTGGATGTAGTCGGAAATATCAAGGCCAGCGGGACCATATACGGTGCGAGCGGGACACAGGTGCCGGTTGGAACAGGGACAGCGAACTATGTGCCGAAGTGGAGCGCGAGCGGCACGCTGGGCGACTCGGTGCTGTATGATGACGGCAGCAACGTCGGCATCGGGACCACCGCGCCGGGGGAAAAATTGGATATACAGGCGAATGTGGCGAATAGCGGTTTTGTCGGTACTCAAATTTTAGAAACAGGGCTAAATAAAGGTTTATTAACCGGCGTATACAAATCAAGCGACGGATCTTTCGACATGGGCGGGCTATGGTTTGGGACCGCCTCTCCCACTAACAGTAATTATCTTTTTGGCGCCATAAATTCCGCAAGCTATTTTAATGTTCCCACGGGCGGCTATATGCGTTTTCAAGTTGGCGGTGTTAATCAAGCGACAATGGATAGTTCCGGCAACGTCGGCATCGGGACGGCGAGTCCGGGGACAAAGTTGGATGTTGTTGGCGATGTGTTTCGCTTGGCAAATTTGACAGATGATTCAACGGTAAAGATCGGACGTTTCTTGGCAAGACCATGGAACAACGCAAATGTCAATTGGAGTATGATTTCTTCATGGAGTACTAATACGACCAATGAAGTATGGATTGGTGGTAATGATGGCGCGTACAATGCTTCCACGGATATAAAGTTTTTCACGGCAGCAAACAACAATACTTTAACTGGCTCCGAACGTATGCGGATAGACAGTTCTGGCAACGTCGGCATCGGGACGACCGCGCCGGGGACACAATTGGAAGTGATGAGTGCTTCCGGCGGCATTCTAAGACTTAAGAGAGACGATACTATAGTATCCGGTGGCGAGTTGTTGGGAGTATTACAATTCTATTCCAACGACAATAATTTGAACGCCGAAGGAGTTAGGGCAAAAATATCAGCGTTCAACAAAGAATCTGACAGCGATGGCACCAAAACAAACCTTGCTTTCTATACGGTCAATGGGGTCGCAGATAATCTTGCCGAGGCAATGAGAATCGACGAGAGCGGCAACGTCGGCATCGGGACGACTTCTCCGGTAAACAAATTGAATATTTCCGGCGCGAATGCCAGCAGTTCGGTGGGCGATTTGAGCTTGATCGGCATTACCAATACCGATACAACGAACAACAACACGATAGGTTTTGGTTTCAGTCAGGCAAACGCAAGCGGCACAATCCAAACCGTTGCCGGTATCGACTTGGTGGGCGTGAGCCATGCCGATGGCGCTCAGAGCGGCGCGTTGGCGTTTGCGACAAGAAATGCGGGAAGCTGGGGCGAACGGTTGCGCATCGATCCTTCCGGCAACGTCGGCATCGGGATAGATAGTCCTTCTTATGTTTTAGACGTTCAACACGCCTCAAGCAAGATAAATTCCAAGAACGGGTATCTTACAAACGGCGCTGATTATGCGGAGTATTTTGAGAATGAGGAGATAATTCCGCAGGGGGCGCTTGTGGGGATGAATATGGCTACCGGCAAAGTCCATAAATACACGGCAGGGGATGAGTTTATAGGGATTGTTTCCAACGGCGGCGGCTTTGTGGGGAACGGGAACAAGGACATTGAGAAAGACAGTAATTATACGCTTGTCGGCCTGCTTGGGCAGTTGGATTTTGTTAAAGAAGAAACGATAATAGAGAACAGAATAGTTTATACCAAAGATAGAAAGAGAATAGGGATATTGTTGAGCAACGATAAAGTCCTGTTAAGGTAAAATACATTAGCCGCTTTATGAGTCTTCAGGATAGAAGGCATAAAAGGATTTTGTATCCCGAAAATCAAGCCTCTCCGTTGCTCCGTTGCTCAAAATAATCTTGATTTATATATTGCGAATGGTATACTGATTAAAATTAATCGCCTTGCGTTCGATGAATTGCGCAAATGCGTTCTGGTGAGCAAACAGGAGGAGAGATATGCCCGGTAAATCCAGGTACCCTTGGCTTGTCGCTATTTTAGTCAGCGTAGTATTTCTCGCTGTCGTTTACGGCGCGTCGCAGCTTATTAAAAAAGAGAAAGAGAGGAATCTCGCTCTGCAGGAAGAGCTTAACGACGTGAAGGCGAAGCAGAAGATTAGCGAATTGAAACTTGAAGAATCGAAGGCCAAGATATCCGAGCTGGAGACCGGCATTCAGAACGCCCAGATACAGATAGATTCCTTGTCTTCTCTTCTGGAGCAGGAGAAAAAAGCCAGGGCCGAAGCCATGGCGCAGATAGACGAGCTCAAGACCAGCCTGGATGAGCAGAAGCAGCTGCGCGAACGGATCGAAGAAGGGATGAAGAAAGCGCAGTCCGAAGTGGAAAAACTCCAGGCGCAGGTGAAGGAGTTCGATTCCAGAAAAAATGAGCTGGAGACCAGGATAAGCGAGCTTGAGACTAAAAGTAAAGGCGTGGAATTGGGCACGATAGTGGTCGGTTCGGACAAAAAGCAGGCCGTGACGGCGCCTGCCAAGTCCGCGCCCGCGGTAAAGAAAGAGGCGGGTAAGCAGAATGTTCAGCCGCCGGCAGCCCAGACGGGACAGTCTCCCACCGCACCTGAACAGCCGGCCGCTTCCACGGCCCTGGAGGGGAGGCTGCTGGTGGTAAATAAGGACTATAATTTCGTTGTGATAAATCTCGGTTCCAAGGACGGGATCTCCGTGGGCCAGATGTTTACCGTTTACAGCGGCGACAAAGAGGCCGGCGATATAAAAGTGGAGAAGGTGCATGATTCGATGGCCGCCGCCGGGTTTGTCAATTCCGCTATGAAGGATAAGGTCAGAGAAGGCGATAAGATCATTCCCAAGAATAAATGAGACCCTGCCTGGTACAACCTGTCTCCGGTATGGGGGGCAGAATAACCCTTCCCGGGGACAAATCCATAGCCCACAGGGCCGTCATATTGTCAGCTTTATCTTCCGGCAAGACAACAATAGACAATATACCATTCAACAATGATCTGTCGGCCACCGTAACGGTTTTTCGTTCTCTCGGCGTGGATATTGAATATCCGTTCGGAAAAGGCAAGGGTGTTTCCGTCACCGTGAAAGGCGCGGGGGCCCGCGGACTTCAAAAGCCTGTGCGGCGGTTAAGCGCCGGTGAATCAGGTACCACGATGAGACTTCTTGCCGGGCTCCTCTGCGCCCAGGATTTCGCTTCCCGTTTGTCCGCCGGCAGGCAGTTGTCGAGCAGGCCCATGTCGCGGGTTACTGTCCCTTTGCGTTTGATGGGCGCTGTTATCTCCGGAAAGAAAGAACCGGACGGCGAGGAGTATCCGCCGCTTTCCGTTCGGCCCGGGCATCTTCATGGTATAACTTACCGCATGCCGGTGGCTTCCGCGCAGGTCAAGTCGGCGTTATTACTGGCCGGGTTGTATTGCCGTGAAACGACGAAGATTATAGAGCCGGTGATGACCAGGGATCATAGCGAGCGTATGCTTAAAATGTTCGGAGCGGATATCTCCACCGTCGGGCGTTCCGGCCGTTATGAGGTAAAATTACGCGGCGGCAGGTTTCCGTCCAGCCCCGGCAGGTTTGCGGTCCCGGGGGATATTTCTTCGGCGGCTTTTTTTTTGACCCTGGCGGTACTCTGTCCGGGCGGCAGGGTCGTTGCGGAAAAAGTCTCTTTTAATCCAAGCCGCAGCGGGGTACTCGGCGTTCTCAAAAGGATGGGGGCGCATATCAGTGTAAGGACAAGCAGGGACGGGTTTTCCCGGTATGAGCCTTACGGCGATATAGAAGCGCGCCATTCCATTTTGCGCGGGACGGTGGTGCGGGCGGAAGAGATCCCCTCATTGATAGATGAACTTCCGATATTGATGGTTGCCGCCGCCACGGCAAAAGGGGTGACCGTTTTCAGGAAAGTCGGCGAGTTGAGGTATAAAGAGACCGATCGTATCCATTCCATGTGCACGAATCTGCGTCTTATGGGAGGGCGTTGTGAGGTCAGAGAACGGAGCGGCCGCATCGATATCGCGGTCGAAGGGGTTAAATGTCTTTCCGGCCGTAAATTGAGAAGTTACGGAGACCACCGCACGGCGATGAGCCTTTATGTGGCGGCCTGCTGCGCGCGCGGGGAAAGCCTTATCGACGATATTTCCTGCGCGGACAAGTCGCTGCCGGGTTTCCCGGAATATATGCGGTCCGTTTCTTTCGCTTGACGGAAGCCGGGCGCCGCCGCGAATCCCTTTCTTTGTGATTGACAGGGGGTTAAAACTCTGATAAAATCCACAACATCGG
>Ga0302253_1000712_pt1 | contig 24829 bp, 25 predicted proteins | sample AAG_RA_Trp_MG_FD_193537 | JGI IMG/M metagenome (GOLD analysis project Ga0302253, IMG submission 193537) | Enriched activated sludge microbial communities from anaerobic digester in WTTP, New Holstein, Wisconsin, United States - AAG_RA_Trp | ecosystem: Engineered > Bioreactor > Anaerobic >...
GGCCCGGAAGGGAGCAGACTAACCGCAGACATCCGGCGCCCATGGGGTAACGGGGCGGAGGATGAACGCTTTGGTGAACGCAGAAACGTACAGTCGACCGATAACCCGTCCCCACTCTTACGATTATTATGGTTAAAGTGACCATTGTCGGCGCAACAGGCAATGTCGGGATGTTTGCAGCACATGCCATCTCATCGATTCCGCACCTTGACGAGATCCTGCTCCATGGCAGGCCCGGGCGCGAAGCTCTCTTAAAGGGAATAACCCAGGACCTGATGGACTCGTTCGCTGCACGGGGCACGGACATCCGAGTCAACTGGACAACGGACTTACACGACGCTGCCGGTTCGGATATTGTCGTTCTCCTGGCAGGCGTTCCCCGGAAAGCGGGGCAGGACCGGCTTGATCTGGCGCTGGAAAATGCACGGATCGTAGCACCGATAGCAGAAACCATCGGAAAAGTCGCCCCTGACACCAAGCTCTTTGTGGTCACCAATCCGGTCGACGTGATGACCAGCGTTGCCCTGCGGTTTTCGAAGTTAAAACCCCACCAGGTTTTCGGTCTTGGCACCCACCTGGACTCGATGCGCTTAAAAGCCCTGATCGCGTCCTACTTCCATGTTCATGTCAGCGAGGTGCATACGCGTATCATCGGGGAGCACGGCGACAGCCTAGTCCCCCTCTGGTCTGCGACCACCATCGGCGGTATCAAGATCTCGAACCTGCCGGAATTCTCGCACCTGCCGGTCAACGACTTCATCGAATCCGTGAAATGCAGCGGCCACCGCATTATCCAGAACAAGGGCTCAACGGTCTATGGCCCGGGGGAAGCGATCGCGACCCTTGTCAGGACAATCCTGCTTGACGAGAACCGGATCCTCACAGTCTCTGCTTTCATCCACCGGGAAGTCCACTGCATCGGCAACATCTGTATTGGCGTGCCTGCCCGAGTCAACCGTCAGGGCGTGTTTCCTATCACCATCCGCCTGGACGAGTCGGAAGTGATCGCGTTCCGCGATTCCGTGGAAAAGATCCGCGCAAGTACCGATTCGGTTATTAAAACGCTGGAACAGGAACGGCAGTAAAACGAAAAAAAAGAAACCGGCTGACGGGTTATGTCAGGGTTACTTCGACGATCTCTGCCCGTTCGACGCCGGGGATTGAACCGATCGTCTTTTCGAGCATGTCCGTCTCGCCACCAGCATCGTTGACAATGGCGGCGAACTTGATGGCCTTCAAGCCAAAGCCGATAGGCTCTTCCTTGACATCCTGGATGCCGGGGAGCTTCTCCTTTAAGGCTTTCTTGAGCTCTTCGAGGTTGACCTCAGGGGACTCGGGCATGACCCGCATGATGACTGCGACACTGCCCATGACTTACGGTCCCCCGAATCCGCACTTGGGGCAGGTATAGGGGATGCTCTGCTCCCGGCACCGGTAGCACCGGCTGATCTCGACACCGCACGCGGGGCACCCGAATTCCGTTGCGCCCTCTTCTGCAAGCGGAGCATTACAGGAAGTACATTTTTTATCTGACATTTTTGGCTCCTCCAGGGATTCCTATAGTATCTCTTTTGGAACCTTTAAAAGGTTGTACTGATCCGTGTGCCAGGGACCGGCTCTCCGCGGAGGTACGCTGCAAGGAGTTCCGGGAGTTTCCCGTTAAGAATGAAGGAATCCACTTGTTTTTCAATCACGAAGGGGATAAACAACGGATCGACGACATCTGTCTTTACCATGGTGTTCACCTGATCCTGGATGCGGTCTTCCGCACGAATCCCATCAACGGATTTGAGGAGAAGGAGATCGAGGTCGAGCTCTGCTGCCATCCACGCGGCAATGGTATCCGAGGTGACGTCCCAGGAATGCGGCAGGGGGTCGCGCTCCTGAAGGCAGCGCAGAGGCAGGAAGATGGTTGTCTTCCCAGGTCGGGCTGGTTGTTCCGTGACAGGCAGGCCAAAGGATGCTATGTACTTCCCGTACTGGTCCATAGCGGCGATTGCTTCCCAGTGTGCAGTTTCATCGTCAAGATCTGCCTGCCGCACGGCATTGGCAAAGGGTCCTCCTCCCGGTACAATGAGAAGCGGGCGCGGGGATGCGAAGAGCACGGGAACGAGTGATGGGACGCTGTCGTACAGGCTCCCCCCGAGTTTTACGACCAGCGGTCTTCTGCTCTCTCTTTTCGGTACAGGCACCATTTAACCATCCCAAAGGAAAAATATTTCAAATAATATAAGTTTGTTGAGACTCAATCCTTCACCTATGCGTTGTCTCCTCCTCCTCATGGTTCTTCTTGTCATTCCCATGGCAGCCGGGGCTGCTGGGACAGTCATGATCACCGAGTTTTGCCCGGACCCCTACCTGTCGGGTGATCCTGATGAGTATCTTCTCCTCTCGGGAGACGGCCCTCTGGACGGGATCACGGTATCCGATGGAAAGAGCGGGTTTCGCTTTCCCCCGGGGAGCTCCATCGCCGGTACCCTGACAATCGCACGGAACGGGACAGCGTTTCTCCAGAGTCACGGAAGGTTGCCGGAATATGAGTGGCAGGACTCGTCGGATGTGGTTCCGGACGTGATCAGCAGCAAATCCCTGCGCATGGCCAATGCCAACGACTCGCTCATGGTGTACGATAGTGCACGGCTCGTCCAGACTGTTGCCTGGCCCCGGGATGTTGCGGCACGCGAAGGGCAGGTGCATGTTCTTGAGGAGGGGATATGGGACCCGCGCCCGCTCATGCTTGGGCAGTCCCGTTTCCTTCCGGCAGAATTCTCTGGTGCGACGGTAACAGCGTTTGTCTCCCCGGACTGTTCGGATGAGGTATTCATGTCGGTGATCGGCAATGCTTCGGAAGAGATCCTGCTCAACGTATACGAGTTTTCGAGCCCGGCCATGGCCGCCGCGCTGGCCCGCGCCCGGGCGCAGGGTGTCACGGTAACGGTTCTTGTTGAGGGCGGACCAGTCGGGGGTATGGGTGAAGAGGAGAAAGCAGCGCTGTGGGTCCTGAACCAGAGCGGGATTCCCGTGTATGCAATGGTGTCGACCGGGACTGCACATGCCCCTTACCGGTATGACCATGCCAAGTATGTTGTCATCGACCGTACTACTGTCCTTGTCGTGAGCGAGAATTTCAAGTACAACGGGTTTGCTCCAGAAGGAATCTCGGGCAACCGGGGGTGGGGCGTTGTCCTGCACGACCCTGCCACGGCAGCATATTTCACCACGGTATTTCAGCAAGACCTGCGGAGCCCTTCTGTTGCCCCTTACTCCGGCGGGCCCGGACGGCGCGAAGTCATCTCCCCGGAGACGCACACTCCGGAATTTCACCCGCAGACATTTGTCGGTGCAACTGTCCGTCCTGTCCTTGCACCCGACACCAGCAGCCAGGTAACGGGACTTATCGCTTCCGCAGAGACGAGCATCGACATCGAGGAAGCCTATATCACCAACGAGACCCGGTTCACGCCAAACCCTTATCTCGCTGCGGCAATCGATGCCGCGCGACGTGGGGTCCGTGTTCGGGTGCTCCTTGACTCCTATTGGTACAATACCGAGGGAAAAAATGACAATGACGAGATGGTTGCAATCATCAACCGCATTGCCGCAGCTGAAGATCTCCCGCTTGAAGCCCGGCTGGCAGACCTTGAAACAAGCCGTCTTGCGAAGATCCACAACAAAGGGGTCATTGTCGATGGCAGGAAGGTGCTGGTCAGCAGTATCAACTGGAACAGCAACTCCCCGAATTTCAACCGGGAGGCCGGGGTGATTATCGACCATCCCGGTGTTGCAGGGTATTTCATGTCCGTGTTCGAAGATGACTGGAATCCCGGGGTAAGGACAACTGGTCCCGGAACCGATTATGCAAAATTCGCGGCAGCGCTGCTGGTTGTCGCGGCCTTGCTGGGATACGGGTACTATCGCAGGAGGAGGTAATATGAGGCGGCCGGAGAACTATCCCGGAACAGTTTCATGAGAAAAGGTCAGAACGGGGTCTTCTTTTTGGCACACTGGCATACATCACAGAGATTGATGTCGCTCTCACCGGTAACAACGGCAAGAGCCCAGCGGTCGATCATCAGATCAAGTTCCGAAGAGATCTCGACCTCTCCTGCACCCCGCTTCCTGCTCATGTACTGGGAAACTGCCGCTCTCGTGACGCCAAGTTTTTTTGCCGCGTCGCTCTGGCTCAGTCCCTGTTTCTGTACCAGGCGGAAGACCATCTCGGCCCGCATGGGGGGCAGAAGGCTCCTGACCATGGTGTCGCAGTGCATCAGGGTACAGCAGTGCTTGGTCATGCAAATGCACTCTGGGGCTTTTCTACGCAGGAAGATCTGTTCTGGTAGATGATCTGGCGGGCATCTCGGAAGTTGAACTTCTCGATGATGAGGCCGCGCTCCTTGAGTTTCTTTAAGGCATAGCGGACGGTCCGCGGTGCAAGGCGGCTCTTGTTGACAATGTCCTTGTGGGTCATCGACCCGCCGTCATCCAGGATCTGGAGCACCGTCTTTGAGGAGGGTGGCAATGCTGTTGATTGCATGTGAGTGATGTTAACACTGTTAACATATCAACTTGTCGGTTATTTATACAGTAATTTTTATACAATACTCTATGTTCATGCGCCAGGAACGCATTGCCCTCCTCCTGCTTATCGGGGTGGCGGTCATTGTCCTCATGGCAAACAGTGCCCTGACCCTTATCGGGAAAGAGCCGTTCGCACGGCCGTTCTCCGCGGACTCCCCGGATGGCGAACTGGTTGTCATCGAAGGGATCGTCAGCAGGGTGAATGTTATAGAAAATGGCGGGCATCTCTCCCTTATCGTGGCAAATACCACGATCTTTGTTCCGGCACCTGCCGCACAAGGGCGCGTGATACACAGGAACGATACAATACGGGCATTCGGGATCGTGGAAACGTACCGGGGAAAAAAGGAGATCGTAATCAGCAATGCCGATGATCTCCGGATCACAACGATTCCCTGACAGGAATACAGCCTGTGGATCGCTTCGTCCGGGTAAGATGATTATGATGGCGCCGGGGGCCCGGCCGGTTCTTCCGGTCCCGCGCCCATAGCCTGAAGCGCCTTGCGCGCTGCCTCGCGGACTGTTGCATCGGGATCGTTAAGGGCTTCTTTCAGACCCGCCGCTGCCCGGAGGTCTCCGATTGCCCCGAGCGCCCAGGCTGCCTCTTTCCGCACACGAACTTTCATATCTTTGAGGAGGAAAAGCAGGCGATCAACCGCCAGGGGATCTTTGAGTTTCCCGAGGCCCCACGCGGCACCTGCCCTCAGCCATTTATCGCCGGATGCCGATGACTCCAGCAGGGGCTCAAGGGCGCGTTTGTCGCCGATCTGCCCCAACGACTTTGCGGCAAGCCACTGGACATCGACATACGGGTCTTTCAGGGCTTCGATAAGTGGGCCGACTGCTTCCGGATCGCGCTCGGGCCCGAGCATCTCCGCTGCGTGCCAGCGGAAATTCAGGTTGGGATCTTTCAGCAGAGCGATCAGGCCGCGGACGCGGCGCTTATGGCGCTCTTTGATCACTTTCGGATCTTCCACAATGACTGGTGCTTCTGGTTCCGGTACAGGGGGTACTACCTCATTCTCCTGCATCGATCACTCAACAACCTCCCATTTGGGATGACCCGTGATAATGGTTTCTCCCCCGGATCTCACGGGTGAAGGAGAAAAAAGGGAAAAGACCGGTTCAGGCAGTGGTGATCGGCCGGATCTCAAGGCTGAAGGAGAAGTTCCGCACAGTGTGGGTGAGCGAACCCATGCTGATCACGTCCACACCGCAGGCCGCATAGTCCGCCAGCGTCTCCTCATCGATTCCCCCGGAGATCTCGATGACGACGCGGTCTCGTACGCCGTTTTTCTGGAGCGCTGCAAGCGTCTCCCGCACCTGCAACGGCGTCATGTTGTCGAGCATGATGATATCTGCGCCGGCCCGGGCAGCCAGAACCGCATCGTTTGCTGATTCAACCTCGACCTCGATCTTTTTGTACGCCGAGTGTGCCCGGGCCTTCCGGATGGCATCTTCGAGCGGCACAATGGCAAGGTGATTGTCCTTGATCAGGATCCCGTCGCTTAAGTTCATCCGGTGGGGATCGCCGCCGCCAATCTGCACGGCTTTCTTGTCAAACCGCCGGAAACCGGGGCAGGTCTTCCGGGTGCCGGCCACCCGGCACGCCGGGTTCTTGCGTCTCGCGATTGCCGCCATGGCCGCCGTGCGGGTTGCAATACCGCTCATCCGTCCGAGGATGTTGAGCGCGGTCCGTTCGACAAGGAGGATGTTTCTTGCGGTTCCCGAAAGGGTAAGGACGGACTCGTCCCTTGTTACCGTGTCGCCATCCCGCATTCCTCCTGTCACCGTGACACCGAAATGGTTGAAGAGGAGAGTCGCCTCTTCGATCCCGGCGAGGATGCCATCCTGTTCCGCACGGATGGCGGCCGTGCAGGTGATATCGGGGATAACCGCCTCTGATGTCACATCCCCCGCAGGGGTATCCTCTTTGAGGAAATCCAGCAATTCATCAAGAACCGTCATTCCCATCCCCCCCGTCATGTCCCGACAACGATAGGGTCGTCCATCTTTTCGAGGAGCGAGAGCACGGAGAGCGCGGCAAGGTAACTGGTCGCAGGATTGTCGGGGCTGGGCATGTTGGTGACGCGGACATAGGTCTCGCCGAAGTCTCCTTCAATGAAGAGTTCGTGGACGTTCTGGTCCACCGTGGGATCAACGTAGAGCTCGACATCGGCATCCATGCCGGCAGCAAGGCTCATCGCAACCGATACGTTGACATTTTTCGGGAAGGACTTGATGCACTCGTTGGCCTTTCCGGCGAAGATCTGCCTGCGTTCATCAGCCTCGATTCCCAGTGCTGCAGGACTCTTGGTTGTGCGGAGCAGGAGCTTTTTGAGTGTCGATATTCTCCCGATCTTGAGGTTGTCGAGGCCGAAGATGGCCCCGCTGGGAATGTAGACTTTCCTGCCGTTCTCACGGGCCTTTGCCCGGATCAGGTTCCGGAACCCCGGGTCGGTCAGGGCGCCGACACTCATGATCACCATATCCTTCCCATGGGCCAGTACGTCCGGCGCATGCCGTTTAACCGCGCTGACCGATGCTGCTTCGACCACGATGTCAAAGTCAGCATGGATAAAGGAATCGAATTCCTGGTACGTTGTTGCACCGGAGATTGCCTCGATCTCCCGGGCGCGATCAGGGACCTGGTCAAAAACTGCCACGATGGTGAACCGGCCTGCATGGCGTGCAATGATATGCCCGATGTTGCCGCAGCCGAGCAGCCCGATCCGTAACATGGTAAACAGGTTACGGGTGCAATCGGTTAAGTGTTGTGTCCGGAAATATCATATGACGACACAATGGCACCAGATGAACCACAATCCGGTGACGATGAGAACCTGCCGCCCGGGCTCTGCAACCGTCGGGTTTGTATCGAGACCTACGGGTGCCGGTATAATTTCGGGGATTCCTCCAAACTTGCCGAAGTCCTGAAGCACTGCGGGAGCACGATCGTGGAATCAGTTGATGATGCCGACGTTGTCATCGTCAATACCTGCACGGTGGTCGGGCCGACAGAGCGGCGGATGCTCCGCAGGCTCTCGGCGCTGCGGGACCGGGAGCTCTATGTGACCGGCTGTATGCCGCAGGTCCAGAAAGGTGCTATCCTTTCGGTCTGCGATCCAGGTTTCATTGCACCGGATGCAATACACGAGTGGTACCGCCGGGTGGGTACGGTTGCCACCGGGAGCGTGGGGATTGTGCAGCTTGCACAGGGGTGCAACGGCACCTGCACCTATTGTATCACCCGGCAGGCACGGGGCCCGCTACGGAGTTTTCCGCCGGACGAGATTCGCAGGCAGGTGTCTGCTTTTGCTGCTGCCGGTGCAGCAGAGATCCAGCTGACCGCACAGGACGTCAGTTCCTTTGGGAAGGACAGTGGCCGAACCTTTGCCGGCCTGCTGAAAAGCATGGGCAATGCTCCCGGCCGGTACGGCATCCGCGTCGGCATGATGAACCCGGCCACCGTGATGGACGATCTTGCCGCGATCATGGATGCGTTCTCCGGCAACCGGATCTTCAAATTCATCCACCTCCCCGTCCAGTCCGGCTCTGATGCCGTGCTGGAACGGATGGGACGGCGCTATACCGTCGGTGACTTCTGCGAAGTCGTTGCCGCATTTAAGAAACGCTACCCGGATATCACCATAGCAACGGACATGATCGTCGGGTTCTCTGGGGAGACAGAAGAGGACTTCTCCAAATCACTCGACCTCGTCCGCCACACCCGCCCGAACAAGGTGAATGTCACCCGCTATTCAAAACGGCCATTCACCCCCCTCTCCCGTGAGAAGGACTTCCCCGATTCTGTCAAGAAGGACCGGTCGCGTCTCCTGCTTGCCTGCGCCGAAGAGGTGTATCGGGACGTGAACCGCCCCTGGATCGGTAAGGAGGTCCCGTTCATGGTCACGGAGAAAATCCGGAACGGCTCCGTCATGGCCCGCTCCCCCACGTACCAGGGCATCGTCATCAATGAAGACCTGCCGGCGGGATATGAGGGGCGTGCCATTCTCAGGACTGACCGGAAGTACTTCTTTCTCGGTGAGCGGGTAACCTGATCCTTTACCCGGGGCGGATTGCGCCCCTCTTCTGCTAATAACAGCAGAGGCCTGCACAGGCTTGTGCACGGCGACAAAGGGCCACTCCGTACAGCAGAAGGGTGTTTTCAACCATAAGCCCTGCAATACCGCGTGTATCTGCAGTTATGTTCGGCAGCTTCTCGCAAAATGCCTTTTTGACGACCGGGACCGGAAAGGAGTCGTTTTATAGATCTGGCATGAACATTTGTTATCTTCGATACAGACCGGTACACGGGGAGTTTTTGAGAATGGATGATGTCGAGAAGGGATTTGACGCCCTCATGCAGAAGATCGAGGCACTGCAGGAGAACGAGACGGCACTGGCAGGAAAGATAAAAGAAAACGAAGCCCGGCTCTTAAAAAAGATGGGAACATCGGCAATCCCGGTGGTGAAGATCGTGGGCCTCAACATGCTGAAGAAGGGCAAGCAGGACACCAAGGGGGAGATTTACGACCCTCAGTACTATCCCCAGAAAATGATCGTCCTCGGAAAGTCCGAACAGCCCTCCGCGTTCCGCCCCGACAACCCCTCAATGCCCGTTGTCGACCAGTTCTGTGTCCTCTCGGAGGACGGGGATTTCTTTGAACTGATGTACAGTTTCGACGGATTTTTGACCGACTCCTACCTCAATCCCGTCACGGCGATGAGGGCGCTTGAGATCTACGGGTATGATATCATGTTCATGCTGTACCGCGCAATGCATGACTATCTCAAGAACGATGAGGCGCTCCTTGCCTCCCTGGAGATTGTCATCGGGTACGTGTTCGGCAAGAAGCAGCAGGAATGAACTGCGCCCACCCTTTTTTTTTATTCTTATGAAAAAGACCGGCAGGTCTCGTTGCAGTGAAGGTAGTGTAAAAACTGTAAAACAATGAAAATGTGATGGGCCCGATGTGATTCGAACACATGACCTCCCGGTTATCAGCCGGGCGCACCACCTGGCTATGCTACGGGCCCGATAGTTGGTTGGATTTTACCCTAATTACTACTCCATCAGAGTTTTTATAGGTTGTGAATCCACAAGCGCACGTAACGGATCTTTTTCCGGGATCTTTAGATAGGGATATGTGCAAAAAGACCACGGTAATTATACGGAACTGGGATCATGGAACGGAAGTATCTCCTCGGGAATGAAGCAATAGCGCATGCCTGTCTTGAAGCAGGCGTGGACTTTGTCTGCGGCTATCCCGGCACGCCATCGTCCGAAGTGATCGATACGCTGCGGGCACAGCCGGAACGGCCGTATTACCTTGAATGGTCGGTGAACGAGAAGGTGGCGCTGGAGAACGCGCTTGCCGCGGCATGGTGCGGCGTCCGCGCCATCTGCACCATGAAGCACGTGGGGCTGAACGTTGCTGCCGATCCGCTGATGACGAGCGCATACACCGGTGTTACCGGTGGCCTTGTCATCATGAGTGCGGACGACCCGTTCGCCCACAGTTCCCAGAACGAGCAGGATACCCGGTGCTATGCGCACTTTGCGCGGGTGCCCTGCCTCGACCCGGCGAGCGTGCAGGAGGCGCACGACATGATCCCGGAGGCGTTCGCACTGTCCGAGGAGTTCGGCCTCCCGGTCATCTTCCGCCCCACAACGCGCATCTGCCATTCGAAAGGCGATGTCGAACTGGGTGCTGTGCCAAAGAGCACCCGGAACGGCGAATTCAAAAAGGACCCGCGCCAGTATGTCGTGATCCCGGCACATACCCGCGTCCTCCATAAGAAGCTCAACGAGAAGCAGCCCGCTATCCGGAAGCGGCTCGTGGAGAAAGGCTTCAACCGGTGCGAAGTGAAGGGGAAGACCGCGGTCATCGCGAGCGGTATCGGGGCTACCTATGTGCAGGAACTCCTGCCCGAGGGTGTTTCCTTCATGAAGATCGGGGCGTACCCTATCGACGAGGAGTGGCTCGGCGACTTCGTCAGGAAGCATGAAAAAGTCCTCGTGATCGAAGAACTCGCTCCCGAAGTCGAGGAGGCTGTCCGGCAGGTGGCAGGCACAGTGACGGTCTTCGGGAAGAAGACCGGCTCTGCTCCCTGGGAGGGAGAGTTGTCCCCGCAGGGTGTTGCGGCTATCATGGAGAAGGCCGGCGTCCTCAAAAAGAGCCCGTTTGCCGTGCCCGCGCCCGGTACGGACCTGCCGGTCCGCCCCCCGATCCTCTGTGCGGGCTGCCTCCACCGCGGGGCCTTCTATGCAATAAAGAAGGTTTTCCGCGATGCAATCTACCCAAGCGACATCGGGTGCTATACCCTCGGCCTCCAGCTCGGGGCCGTGGACACGACCATCTGCATGGGCGCGTCGATAACGGTTGGCAGCGGAATTGCCCACTCCGGTGAGACCCATGACGTGGTCTGCACGATCGGTGACTCCACGTTCCTGCACACGGGAATCCAGGGCCTGATGAATGCGGTCTACAATGGTGCGAACATGACCGTCGTCATTCTCGACAACCGGATCACGGCCATGACCGGCCACCAGCCGAACCCGAACACCGGCCTGACGGCGTGCGGCGTGGAGACCCTGGCCATATCGCTCGATGCCGTCTGCCGGGCCTGCGGGGCAACGTTTGTCGAGACTGTTGACCCGTATGACGTCACCGGAATGGTGAACGTCCTCCAGGAAGCAAAAAAGCGCAAGGGCGTCAAGGTGATCATCGCCAAGCAGATGTGCGTCATCACTGCCCGCCGCATGGGAATAAAACGCGGGCGTTACGAGGTCGATGCCGAAACCTGCACCGGGTGCGGGACCTGCGTCCGGTTCGGCTGCCCGGCGATCGAATTCGCCGATGAAAAAGCGCTGATCAATGATCTCTGTATGGGATGTGCGGTCTGTGCCCAGCTCTGTCCTGTGGGGGCTATCTCAAAGGAGGGAAAGAAATGACCGGCAGTTACGACATCCTGATTGTCGGAATCGGCGGGCAGGGCACGATCCTCGCCTCCAATATCCTCGGCGAGGCCTGCCTTATCGAGGGACGGCACATCAAGGGGGCGGAAACCCACGGCATGGCCCAGCGGGGCGGGTCGGTTGAGAGCCACATCCGCATCAACGGACTGTACGGCCCCCTCATCGCCCCCGGGCAGGCAGACCTCCTTATCTCATTCGATCTTCTGGAGGCGCTCCGGTACTCGCATTACCTGAAGAGCGGGGGAACTGCAGTTGTCAGCAAAAACCTCGTCATCCCGACGTCGGTATATACCCAGAAACTGACTCCCCCGGCCGAGGAGGAGATCGCTGCTGCGCTGAAGATGCATGGCCTCTGCCTTGTCGAGGCAGACCGCATCGCAACCGAGGCGGGGAGCCCGCTCTCCCAGAACGTGGTGATGCTGGGGGCTGCCTCGCGCTGGATACCCCTGAAACCGGAGAGCCTGCTCGAAGCAGTGAAGCGGCTGGTCCCGAAAAAGACGATCGAGATCAATGCAAAGGCCTTCCAGATGGGGCGGGACGCCGGCGGGAAGAGCTGAATGAAGAAGAAGCTGGGCGCATTCCGGCCGGACACCCTGTACGAAGGCGATGCGCTCGCTCTCCTCCCACAACTTCCTGACGGGACGATCGATCTGATTGTCACCGACCCCCCGTTTGCGATCGACTTCCGGGCCCACCGGCTCAACTACAACCGGAAGAGGGCCAATGTTCTCGAAGGATACCGCGATGTGCCGGAAGCAGAGTACGGGGAGTTCACCAGCCAGTGGATTACAGAAGCGGCCCGTGTCCTTTCCCCGACCGGCAGCATGTACATCTTTTCCGGCTGGAACCGGCTCCGCGACATCCTCGAAGGTATCGATGAAGCCGGGCTCACCACCATCAATCACCTCATCTGGAAATACCAGTTCGGTGTTTTCACGAAAAAGAAATACGTGACCAGCCACTATCACATTCTGTTCGTGGCAAAGGACCCAAAACAGTACACCTTCAACAAGGTCGATCATTATCCCGAGGATGTCTGGGTGATCAATCGCGAGTACTGGAAGGGGAAGAAAAAGACTCCGACCAAGCTCCCCCGGGAACTGGTACGGAAGATCCTTCATTACTCAAGCAATCCTGGCGATCTGGTTCTCGACCCGTTCCTTGGCTCCGGTACTGTGGCGCTGGTGGCGCAGCAGGAAGACCGTCACTTCCTCGGGTTCGAGATCGTGCCGGAATACTATTCCTTTGCGAAAAACTGCCTGGAAGAGAAATAAACTTCCGGCAGGTTCATTGACGGCCCCCGGTCCCTGAAAAATACAGGAGGGGTACCCCCCTCCCATTGTCCCGGGCCGGATTCGGCCGCAGGGATCCCCCCTCTTACTGAGGGACCCCTACCCACCCCCCCTGGCATGGGAGGGGTAGCTACCCCTCCCTTTCTTTGGTTTCCGCTCTGGCCGAAAAACAGGGCTCCTCCGGTGAATTCAGCCGAATGACCCTTGCTGCCAGTGCAATAAAGGACCCCTGCCTACCCCACCCTCAGGGGCAGGGGTGGGGAGGGGTCCTGTGCTGCGGGCCGGGAAATGGTGAGGGTGGGTGGGTGGGTCCTGTTGGGGGAGGGGTAGCTACCCCCCTTAAAAATTTGCATGGGGGGTCTGATCGTTTTGAAAACAGAAGGGGAGGGGGGGTATGCCGGATACCCCCCCACTCAAAACTGGGATGTACGCAATACTGCACGGGTCTTTTTGGAGATGGCACCGGGGGAGGACTGTCAGTCCGGTTCCACTCAAATCTGGTAACGGGGGGTCTGTTCCGGCCAAAGGGGTGAGGGGTCTTTCGGATACCCCCCCTCCCCCATGCAGGGGGGGTCTGCGCGAATTTTTTCCGGAACACTGGGGGGGTGTCCGGGATACCCCCCTCCCGCGAACCAGAAAAACAATGAACGCTGAGGGGGGGAATTGAACCCCCGAGGCACTTTCGCACCACAGGCTTTCCAGGCCTGCGCCCTACCGCTAGACTACCTCAGCAAAAAGTGTATCCTATTTGTTAGCCGGGGCTTTTTTTAATGGTATCTCTTCTTCTGGCCCCGGCCATCCGGTTTCCGGGCAGGTCTTCCGAATGACTTTTTACCGGCAGGGCGCTCCGTTCTCCCGGCGGGACGCGGGGATTTCGGTTTTGCTGCTTTTCGTTTTGCCTTTTTCTCTGCCTTCGAGGGGAAGACCTTGTCGGACTTTGTCCAGGTCCGGGGATACGTGCCCGGCTGCATAAAGACTGCTGTCGGCGCGATGACGAGGCCAGTGTCGCCAGGCTTGAACGAACCAGAGGGGACGAGCGCTCTCCCAAGACAGACGAACTCCTTCTTTTCCGAGAGCACGGCAACGGTCTGGTCCTTTCCAAACTCCATGGTGCTGATGACGCCCACCCCCGCAAGCGTTGCGCCATGGCAGACCGCATCGATCGCTGCTTCGCGGATCACAACAATCGGCAGTTCCGGGACTGCACCATCCACCGAAACCACCAAGTTCTCAAGCGCTGTGCGATCCCCCTCCTTTGCTGCGATGGCTGCATCCTGCACATCGTGCAGGGAATACATCGACGAGTCCGCGAACGTGCCCGAGCGGGTCCGGCGCAGTTCTACCATGTGGGCACCGACGCCCAGTACGAACCCCATGTGGTGGCAGAGCGAGCGGATGTAGGTGCCGGCATCGCAGTGCACCCGGAAGAGGACGAGGCGTCCGTCAACGTCAAGGATCTCCAGTTTGTGGACCTCGCGGATGCGGAGGTTCCGTTTCACGGCGCTCTTCCGGGGCGGTCGCTGGTACAGCCGGCCGGTGAACTCCTCTGCGAGTTTATCGATTCGTTCCCGGTCCACATCCCCGTGCAACCGCATCAGGCAGACGTACTCCTTGTCGTGCTGGAGGAGGAGCGGGGCGAGTCGGACGGCGTTGCCGAGCATGATGAGCAGCACGCCGGAGACCTGCGGGTCGAGCGTGCCCGAGTGGCCCACCTGGCACCCCAGCATCTTCCCCACCCACGCGGCTACCTCGTGGCTTGAGGGGCCGCGGGGCTTGTCGACGACGATGATGCCGGCCTTGTTCCAGAGATGGATTGTCTCCGGACCCTCTGGAGCGTGGGGGACATCCATATCAGGCACCTCCGTTCTTCTCCAGATATGTGTTCAATGCACTCAGGGACCCTTCGAGCGAACCGTCGCCAATAACGGCTGGAACGGCTTCTCCGGCCTTCATGGCCGATGCCGTAATTTCCCCGATTGCCATGACGAGAAGCGTATTTCGCGGTGTCCAGCGGGCTTTTGCATACGACATTGCGCTGGTAAAAAGGATGGCATCTGCATCATCAAGGGGGAGATCCTCACCGGTCGGTTCAAGCCCGTAACACCGGAACTCGTGGACGATCCCCCCTGCGTTTGTGATCGCGTCAAGGAGGTTCTGGTTCGGGACATCAGCCCGAGGGATGCCGATCCGCTTCCCCCTGATCCAGTCACCCAGGTACGGCACAAAGTCCCGGGAATAGAAACTGGTGAGCGTTTCGCATTCGATAGCGAAGTCCCTGAGTTCGTTTGCAGTCTGGGGGCCGATGGCAATTACCCGTGCAGTGGTTGAGAGGCGGGGGGCGATGATCTTCGCCGGCAGGGCGCTCGTGAAGAAGATGCAGTCAAACTCCCCGGCGGAGGCCGCATCGATGAAGGCGGTGATCTCCTTTTCACGCAGCTCTGACATGAGCGGGTGGACGCTGTAGCATTCGTGACCGTAGGCACAGCAGCGGGAGGCGTCGCTCTTCTCTTTTCCTTTCAGGCGGGTGACTGCGATCTTCATGGCGGATTGCTTTGGTGTAGTATTCGCGGGGAGATGATGGTATGCATTTCGGTTAATTTTTATTCACAATATCATATATATTATTGATGATTGAGATTCTGCTGGGTGTCCTTGCTGGCGTCATACTGGGGACCATCAGCGGGATCATTCCCGGTGTCCATGCAAATACCCTTGCAGGCGTTCTCGTCGGGCTCCAGGCCGTGTTCCTTGCCCTGCTCGGGCCCGTTGCCCTTGCATGTATGCTCTTCTCCGCCCTCATCACCCATACCTTTGTTGACGCAATACCCTCGACATTCCTTGGCATACCGGATGCCGACACAGCGCTTGCCGTGCTCCCGGCGCACGCGCTCTGCCTTGAAGGCAATGGCGAGGAAGCGGTGCGGATTGCGGCACTCGGGAGTGCCTGTGCGATGGTTATTGCCGTGCCCCTGTCCATTGTCTGCTTTCTTGTCCTTCCGGCACTTCAGCCCTGGTTCGACTGGTGGATCGGGATTTTGCTGATAGCCGCGGTCGGCTGGATGATGGTGACAAGCGACGCACCCCTGTGGGGGCTTGCGATCTTCCTTGTTTCGGGAATTCTTGGTATTTTTGCGCTCCGGTACGCCTTTCTTGGCTGGCACACCCTTGCCGGAAGCAATGCCATCCTGATGCCGCTCCTCTGCGGCCTGTTTGGCATCTCTGTGCTCCTGACCGCATCGCGGGGGACGGTCCCGGAACAACAGTTCCGGGGGATCCGGATGCCTGACCAGATGGTTGCACGGTCATCCGTCCTCGGGACGGGAGCAGGGATTGCCGTTGGCTGGCTGCCGGGATTGTCAACCGCTTCTGCAAACGGTGTGCTTGCGTCCATCATCGGGTATGACAGGGACCGGAGGGCATACCTCCTTGCCACCAATGCAGCGAACACCGCAAATGCCTTCATCGGTCTTGCCGCCCTTTTTGCGCTTGAGCGGATGAGGAATGGCGTGATAGCGGCCCTTGCCGAACTGCCTCTGCCTTCCATGGGCGATCTGATGGTGGCAGGAGTTCTCGCAGCCTGTGCTGCGTACCTCATTACTGTATGGCTCTCCCGCTCTGCCCACAGGATTGGCAGGCTTGACAACCTGCTCCTCAACCGTGTTGTGATTGCCTTCGTGGTTGGCCTGAGCATTCTCCTCACTGGCCCGTTCGGTCTTCTCGTGCTCATCCTCGCAACGGCAGTCGGGCTCGTGCCGCGTTTCATAAACCTGCCGGCGGTTTATTGCATGGGCTCAATCATGATTCCGGTCATGTTGTGGTCGTTTGGGATTACGTGGGCCTGATGTGGGTGCCTTGTGGGAGCCCGATGATTTATCATTTCAGAGACTGCCACGCGTCCCGTAATTGAAAGCAGATACAATCATGAACGATCCAAGAGAGAAGAATAGAGAGAATACCCTCATGGCGACTGACCGGAACCCGCTGCTACTCCTGCCTTACCTCGCGTTCTTTCTCCCCCAGTATATCGAAATGTCTGGTCCCGGGCAGGCATTTTCTATCCAGTGGGCCCTGTTCCGGTGCCAGGTGACGGCGGGTAGTGATACCCTGCTCATCCCGCTTTCAGCAGAAATCATCAACATCCTGACCGGCACCGGCAATTTCCAGGAGGAAATGATTTCAGGGATTGTTGTATGGCTTGTCGCCACCGTGTGCCTTGTCGGAGCATTCATACTGACGCTCTATGGCCTCTGGACAATGGACCGGAAGTTTGCTGCCTGGGTGCCGGGTCTCCTCCTGATTTCAGGGGCCCTCTTCCTTATTTCAGGCCTTTTCAGATATGCTGTCGCAACAGACCCGTCCGGAAAATTTTTTATTCCAGTCGGGATACTGTTCATCCTGTTTACTGGCTGGTGGGGATACCGGAATCATCGAAAGGCCATACCCCAACAGGAGACTGGGGTTCCGGTAAGTCCTGTCTCACCTGTCATATTCTTCGGCGTTCCTCTCAAAGGGGTGGGGTGGCAGACACTGAAGAAGGATCTCATCATCCTTGCATTTTCCGGTCTTGTGGTCAAGCTGCTGGTGATTTCCGTTGCTCTTCCTGCACTTGAGCAGATCCTCACCGGAGACATGACGTTGTATTACTGGTACGCTGATTCGATATTTCATGGAAGATTTCCCTATATCAGCTTCTATGCAGAATACCCGCAGTTGTTCTTTATCCCGCTTATCATAGCATATCTCCCTCTTCTGACCGGCCCAAATTTTACCGCGTTCCTGTTCACATTCGGGACCATGAACCTGTTGTTTGACCTGGGAACACTTGCCTGCGTCTATGTTCTTGCAGCACGGTTTTTCGGCCAGGCCCATGCATTCCGTGCCGGTCTCCTGTACGCAACAGCCATTTCCACGGCATTTTTCATCCCGATCCTGTTCGACATCATTCCGACGTTTTTTCTGGTATTCTCGCTCTGCTGCTTCATCCACGGGAAGGAAATGGCATCCTACCTTTCCGCAGCGGCAGGAGTTCTGCTGAAATGGTTCCCGTTTGCCTGTTTCCCCGTCTTCTTCCTCTCCAATCTGAAAAATGGAAGGGATATGAAGAATTTCCGGAACGGAGTAGTAGTATCCATCCTTGCGGCAACAGCATGCATGCTCCCGTTCGTTCTGTTCAATACGGGAAAGTTCATCGAGACATACCGCTTCCATATCGTAAGACTGCCTGAGGCGCACAGCCTTGTCTATTACCTTGATACGATCCTCTCGCTCTTCCACATTCAGGCCACTGGCAACCTCTTCCTCATCATCATGGTTCTTGGAGAGTGCATCCTCTTGTACTGGTATTTCCGCCACCTTGATGGATCTAATTTAACCCTCACATATGTCTTGTTCCTGAGTGTGCTGGTATTTTTCCTCTGCAACAAGGTGATGGGCACTTATTACCTTGTGTGGCTGACGCCGTTCCTGGCCATTTTTCTCCTGGGATCACTTCGCCATCTTGTGCTGTTTTACGCGGTCCAGGTTGTCATGTTCCTTGAAACCCCTGTGTTACTGGGGATTGTCTACAAACCCTACTGGAATTATTCAGTACTGGAAAATTCCCTTCCCTCAATCCCCTTTGTTTTCTATACCGTGAAATTCGCCATTTTCTTTGTCCTGCTGTATGTCATTATCCGCGATCTTCGGCACCTTCAGGCCACCTCTGCCTGCACTCCGATAAAGAGATAATTCTCCCACTGGCGCGTCTCCTTGTGAAATCTGCGATCTTTATTGCCACTCGCATCCTTACTGTCCGGTATGCAGTCCTACTGGTTTGGAGATGCAGGAGATGGCAGGTGCCAGGCAGCTTGTGGCGATCCCGTTGCACTGGCGCAGCGTCTTGAGACACTCCAGACAACGATGGACGGTTTTGTCCCGCTGAGGTGGGAAGAAGCAATGGCCTGCGGCATCTGCACGGACCGGGCCGGATATCTCACCCTGCTCCGCGAGGTCTGTTTTATCCGGGCAGAGCAGCGGATACGCGAGGAATATGCGGGAAAGGATACTGAACTCCTCCAGATGGTTCGGACGCTCGATGAGATGGATGATGTGATCAACCTGCTTTCCGAACGAGTGGCGGATTGGCACCAGGTGCGGCACCCGATGTTCTCCCGCAAGTACCGGAGAACGCCTGCCCATATCCAGATCCGGCGCATCGCGGAGAAGACCAGGGGAGCACTGGGAAACGTGGCACAGCAGGTAGACCAGCTGTCAGCTGCAAGGACCGATCTGGCAAAGGAGGTATCGTCAAAGGCCAACCGCGTGATGCCCAACACAAGTGCCCTCATCGGAGGGCTTGTGGCAGCCCGGCTCATGGCTCATGCGGGAGGACTCCGCCCGCTCAGCCGGCTGCCGGCCAGTGCTATCCAGGTGCTTGGGGCCAGAACGGCGCTCTTTTCCCACCTGAGGACGAAGTCCCCTCCGCCCAAGCACGGGATCATCTTCCAGCACCGCCGTGTGCACAATGCCCCCCGGGACCTGCGGGGGAAAGTTGCACGGGTGCTCGCCGGGAAGCTTGCGATTGCAGCCCGGCTCGATTATTACCGCGGCATTGTCGTCCCTGAATTCCTTGACCGCGCCCAGGAACGGATCGACCGGCTGGGAGGAAAGGAATCATGATCCGGATTGGCGAAGTACTGGTATCGTGGGGTGAGGGGGGAGTCTATGGCGAGCGGATGCTTGGCGGTGCCCGTGTCTGGGATCCCTTCCGGAGCAAGCTTGCGGCGCTCTATTATGCAGGCACGGGTATTGAACTGACACCGGTGATGAAAGTGTTGTACCTTGGTGCGGCAAACGGAACCACGGTCTCCCATGTTGCCGATTACGTGGAGGTTGTGTACTCGGTTGAGTTTGCCCCCCGGCCGATGCAGGACCTGCTGGAAGTGGCACGGCGGCGTGACAACATCGTCCCTATCATGGCCGATGCATCCCGCCCGGAACAGTATGCGCCCCTCGTGGAGGCAGTCGACCTGCTCTATCAGGACGTCGCGCAGCCGGACCAGGCAGAAATTCTCATCAGGAACTGTGCGTTCCTCAAACCGGACGGGACGGTGATACTGATGCTCAAGACACGAAGTGTGGATATCCGGAAGAGCCCTGACGAGGTATTCCGAGAAACGATTGAACGACTGGCCGCTTTCGGACTTGAGGTTATCGAGAGCACCTGGCTCTCCCCCTACCACAAGGACCATGCTGCGATTATCTGCAAAAAGTCTGCGATGGGGGGTGCCTGAATCATGAATGGCATTCGTGTGCACTCTGTCGGACCTCTTTCCATTATCGCCCTGCTGCTGCTGATTGCACTTGTTATCCTGATTATTCCGCTCCTGTTCCTCGGGCTTGTCGGGGCCGCCTTCACCCGCTTGGGCTTCTCATGGATCGCAGCGCTTGCGGTTGTCCTCCTCATGCTTATGGGAAGTCTTGTGAACATCCCCCTTTACCGGATCAAGCGTGACATGGTCCGTGTCGATACTCCGGAAATGCCCTTGTTCGGGACAGGAAATTCATTTTCCCACCAGCCTGTCTGGGAGACCACAATTTCCCTCAATTTGGGCGGCGCGGTAATCCCGCTTGCAGCATCGGCCTACCTCTTGTACCGGGCATATGTCGTTGCCGGAAGCGAGATCATTCAGCCCGTTGCAGCCGGAGTAATTATTGTTGCTATCATTGCCTGGCTTGCCACACGCAATATTCCCGGCTACGGGCTCCGTGCGCCGCTCTTTATGCCAGGCCTTGTGGCAATCCTTTGTGGACTTTTGCTCACGGGGGGGATAGGACTTTCAGCTGCTGTGACGGCCTTTGTGGCCGGGACCGCTGGTACACTGCTGGGTGCAGGAATTGCACAGTTACCTCGAATTCGGGATATGGAAGTCCCGGAAGTCAGTATCGGCGGGAGCGGGATGTTTGGTGCAATCTTCCTTGCCTGTCTCCTGTCGGCAATCATCGCCTGAATGCACAATCCGCATCAACGTGAAAATCCAAAGAAAAGAAATAGCCCGGAGCAGATTCGAACTGCTGTCAGAGGATCCAGAGTCCCCTATGATTGACCGCTACACTACCGGGCTGCTTGACCCATACTTTTTACCGCTGTTGCTTAATTAAGGTGACGGACAGGCGGCTTGTCCTGTTACACGCTTTTTGCCCGATCGCAGCGCTGGCAGGCCAGGCATACTTCCCTGACCGGCTGGATGAGTTTTCCCCTCCCGCAGAAGGGTTCGATGTCGTGCACGTCTCGGATGAAGTAGATGTGGGGGACAAGCGAGATGTGGGTGTAGGTCCCGCACGAGACACCCAGTTGGTCGGCAATGGACTTCTGAAGCTGGACGAGAGCATACATGTTGGCACCGGCTGCCGTGAGCATGTCGTTGGACCGGAAGATTACCCGCATGTTGAGCTTACCCTCGCGGAGCACGCACTGGATGAGCTGGAGGCAGGGACAATCGTCGAGTTTCTCATCGATGACCGGGTTCCAGGTAATGGCAATTGCCCGCCGGGATACCAGTGATGACCGGAGTTTTTCGACTATGTAGGCGATTTGGTCGACATGCACCGGCTTCCCGTCAGTTGTCAGCCGTTCTCCCCAGTCAAAGAGCCTGCCATGGTAGTCATATTCAAATGAAGCTTTTGACCCCTGCAGGAGGTCCTTTGCGTACTGTTCGACAAACTTCTGCTGGAACCGGGAGTGCGGGCTCACCATGGGTTCTGCTAGGGGTGTATCCACCTGCATGGCGATCTCTTCGAACTCCACCGTCACCTCTTCATCCTCAGTCTGGAGAACCCATCCCTTCTCCAGGATCATCTGGATGACCTGTTCGTGCGCCTTTCCTATGCTTGGTGCCCGGATCACTCGCATAACCAGTTGTTTGTCATAACAGGTTGTATAGCTGTTGAATGGTGGTTTTGGTTTTATGCAGGGTGTGAAATTTGTTATACTTAGAATGAGCAAAATGAATGAAGAGTGATGCATGGTATTACGGCGATTGCTGATTACCGTTGGGTGGATGGAAGGAACTGGGTGAAAAATATTACGAATCAAAGGATCGAAGGTGTTCGTCTTCTTCAGTGGAATCCTTACTTTGATACATTATGTCGAATTTCCAATGTCAAAATATGTTCATTAATGCATATGCATATGTGTACAACATCTAATCCTCCTGCGCGTAATATATGGTACAATGAAATTATCCAAGGGTTCCGGACCTTTGCCAAAAGTTGCCGGATGCTAGAAAAAAATCCCAAATTAATGCCCCAAATAGAAATTCCGTTGCATAATGGGCCCCGATTAACCGATAAAAACAACCACAAAGGATATATTGGCACTTTTACAAATACTGTTTCATATTCCGTCTAAACGGAGTATGGGGCTCGCAGAATCGTTATTCGGCATTTGTCGAAAGCGGTTTGCGGCTTGAAATGTATGATGTAAACTTTGGAGGAATTGAACACATGACTAAGCGATTAACTATTGCACTGGTTGCAGTAGCCCTGTTCGTTCTGATCGCAGTGATGCCGGTATCGGCGGCACTTGATATCAAGAACTTTACAGAAGTCAACCAGTCCGCAACTATCTTCATTGGTGAGCAGGGACTCAACCTGACTCATGCACTGAACCAGGCGGCTAACGAAATCCATGGCATTACACCGATTGCTATTGATAATGACCCTGTGACAAACTACACTATCGGCTGGTGGGCATCAGCAGCATCGATTACCTCAACAGCCCCGTCCGCAAAAGTCGACACGCAGCCCAGTTACAAGGCATTCACTGTTGACCAGCAGTCATTTGTCGGATATACCGGCAACTGGTACCTGCTCGGCTCTGACAAGGCAACCCCGGTGTTGAACACTGGTGGAAACCCGATTGTCGTCTTCTCGGTAGCGGATCCCCGGCTTGAAATTGCCGTCTGGGACTTCGAACAGGCAAGCGATGTGACCGGCAAGTCCGTCACTCAGGGTCAGAAACTTGGTTTCTCTGTTAAGACCAACATGGTTTTCAACCCCGCGGATATCAAGCGTGGGAACGCCTCTAATGGTATCGTTGATGATCAATACATCGATGGGTACATCACCATCAAGGTGAAGAATGAGCAGAGCGCGACACTGACCAAGCTTGCCAACAATGCAACTACCGGTGCAACCCCGACAGAGATCCCGCTTACCAAGCAGTTCATCAACAGCCAGCCTTGGTACTGGCCGTACAACATCAACACCGCAACCGCTATCATGAGCTACTGGCGGACCGATGCAACGGACTTCAACAACCAGTACGCTTACCCGGTTGGCACCTACACTGTCTGGGCAGAGTCCACGCTCAACAAGATGAAGGACAACTACAAGAACGCAGGCGCTGACTACACCGGCAAAACGGTATCTGCAACGGGAACCATCACCCTTGTCTCCGACACGGTCAAGATCGAGGCCAACAAGGACTCCGTTGTCCGTTCCAAGGCATTCTCCGTCACTATCACTGGTAAGCCCAGCACAACCTACTATGTCTGGGTAAAGGACACGTCCGCCATGACTGGTGGTTACGACGACCAGCCCCCGATGATTGGAGCAAACCAGGAGAAGGTCTACTTCGACGACTCAACTCTTGTCTGGCCGGGATACCACCCGATTGGTAACTATACCATGGAGAACGGTGGCACAATCTGGGCAAACGTTGCAAATGACACGACTACCCAGTATTACAACAAGACCCGGTATTATGCGCTCATCAACACTTCGACCTCCGGTACGAGGACTGTAGAATTCCTCACCAACAACTGGACCAAGGCCCAGAAGTACACCATCCGTGTCGAGCAGAGATTCTTAAACGGTGCGGCACAGATAATGTCCAATGGTGAACCGATTACCGCGACGACAGCTATGACTGTCAAGAGCGACGAAGTTGATATCAACGTCGAGAAGGGAGCAGTCACCATTGTAGCAGCAGGCGACCAGTCCTACTACCTTGGCGAAGAGATCAAGTTCTCCGGTACCAACACCGAGACTTACAAGACTTACCTGTTCATTATCGGCCCCAACCTCAAGCCTCAGGGTTCGCAGATTGCACCCGGTGACATGGACCCCAGGAACCATGCCGTCACTGATGGCGTCGCAGCCGACTTCAAGCAGGTCGATGTCAATGGAGACAACACCTGGTCTTGGAAGTGGGGAACCGCCAACTATGCACTTGATGCAGGCACCTACACCATCTACGCAGTAAGCCAGCCCCGCAACAAGGACAGCAACAACCTTGCAAACGCAGCATACGGCACGGTCTCTATCATCATCAAGAAGCCGTTCGTGTCTGCAACCGCATCGCAGTCCACCGTTGCAAAGGGTGACAAGGTGTTCATTACCGGTACCGCAGAAGGCGACCCGGGCACCGTATCCATCTGGATTATGGGCAAGAACTACGCAGTGCTGAAGAGCGCCTCCGTGAACTCCGACTCCTCGTTCAAGTACGAGATCAAGCAGGAGGACACCAAGGACCTTACCAGCGGCCAGTACTTCGTTGTTGTCCAGCACCCGATGCAGAACAAGGAATTCGATGTCACTCTCGACACTAGCTCGGGATACGTCTACAACCGGCTGCTCAACGAAAAGGGTTCAGCAGCTGCCACCGCATCCACTGGAACAAACATCTTCAAGCTCCTCGGATCCGGCAGCCTGCAGGGCTCCGATGCAGCTGAAGCACTTGCAGAGGGCATCAACGACGCAAACGTCGACGATACCTACACCAAGCTCCAGTTCCTTGTCGAGGAACCCACCATCACCATCGACACCATTGGCGACAAGCACGTTGGTGACAAGTTCACCATCACTGCAAAGACCAACCTTGCCGTTGACGATGAAATCCTCGTCCAGGTCTACTCATCATCATTCAAGCCGACCATGAAGAGCCAGAGCGGCGAGTTCAGTGGCGCCTCCGGTACCGTCAAGGTTACCAAGGGCG
>Ga0302253_1000715_pt1 | contig 24778 bp, 21 predicted proteins | sample AAG_RA_Trp_MG_FD_193537 | JGI IMG/M metagenome (GOLD analysis project Ga0302253, IMG submission 193537) | Enriched activated sludge microbial communities from anaerobic digester in WTTP, New Holstein, Wisconsin, United States - AAG_RA_Trp | ecosystem: Engineered > Bioreactor > Anaerobic >...
CACCTGAGCCCATTCTGGAGAGTCGTCAGGGGGAGATGATGATGACCCATTTCGGCATCGGGGGGCCGATCACGCTTTTGATGAGCCTGTCGATCGTCGATGCTCTGGAGCGCGGTTCCGTCAGTGTATCGATCGATCTCAAGCCCGCCCTTTCCCTCAAACAACTCCAGGATAGACTGCAACGGGATTTCAATCAGCATGGGAAACGCACCCTCCGGCGCATCATGGGTGATGTTGTCCCACACAAGATGGTGGAGCCCCTCATCGGTCTGTCAGGGGTGGATGGCGAACGTCCCGCTAATCAGATTTCTGCGGCGGAGCGGGGGGAAATTGCTATTACATTAAAATCCCTGCGATTCAATATCGTCAGGCCTTTGCCTTTATCCCGGGCGGTGGTGACCGCAGGCGGGATTTCGCTCAAGGAGATCGATCCAAAAACGATGGCGTCCCTGAAGGTGCCGGGTCTTTACTTCTGCGGGGAGGTGATGGATATTGATGCCGATACGGGGGGATACAATCTCCAGGCTGCCTTCTCAACGGGCTGGCTGGCGGGGGACTCGGCCGCCCGGTACGCCCTTGGTCCAGCATAAAACAAATTCGAAGATGCAGGGAAAAGAGGATTTTCTGTGTTTTTTTTGCCGTGAAACCACTGAAGGGAGAAATGCTTGAAGATGAAGACCATACTTAAGAAGATTTTTGAAAGCAGGGTGTTAACCATCACTATCTTGTTCTTTGTGTTTCTCATTGTTTTAATGGTCATGGATACATTTAAAAATAAGAATGGCGACTGGGTCGCCCTGAAAACCAGAGATTTTATGAACGGGGTGAGTTACTATGATCAAAATATCAAGAAAAACGCAGTTAACTCCAACCCGCAGCTCAGGATAAAAACAGTTTATACAGGTGACGGAAGGGAATTTTTTATTAACTTCATTACGAACTTTATCGCCAAGGGGGGACCCGAAAATATGTTGGAAGGTTTTTCCTATGTCATCAACCATGACGAACTGGACTGTAAGGCGAAAAAGTATAAACTTCTGTCGACGACGCTCTATGATGAGAAGGACGTAGTCATCTATACCATGACACACCAGAAAGAGGAATGGAAGGACATCCCCTCCAAATCTGATTTGGCGGAATTGGCGCAGGAGATATGTAACTGACCGATTGGAAACGCGGTTGAAGAAGCTGTCTTCAACCGCGTTTGGGATAAGTAATTGCCGTCAAACAAGATTATTGAGTATCCACGGCAATTATTTCTTGAAGATTTTAAAAAGTTTTTCGAGAGATGATTTTTCAACATTAACGAGGGAGTCGAATTCACCTGCATCGAGCCACATGCCCCTGCAAGTGGGGCACTCATCGATCAACATGCCCTTGAAATCCAATTCCACGAGATCCATTCCGCACTTCGGGCATTTCATGAAGTGCAGCGACCTCACATGTTCCATTTCTTCTTTTGATTGGCTGCTCTTTTTCCTTTCAGATACCTGTTTAATCAATTCCTTTTCAATCCTTGCAAAATACTCATCTTCATGTTCCGTTGGTTTCAGCGGCATTATAACCTCCTGGCTTTAGTTTTTGGAAAAGAAATCGAGATCAGTTTATTTTTTTTGTTCCTGCATAAATCATCACATGGTTAATTTATATATTAATAAGGGTTTGCTCTGTCAATGGAATTCTGGAATCATCACCATACCATTACCACAGCGAATATTGTAACAATTTAATATGATTAAGCTAAAACCTTTTTTGGGTGGATGCCTGCGGTGTGTTTATCGCTTTCAAATGGATGTTTCGCTTCTGCAGTTTAGCTTTCATGCGCAGTTGATAGACCGGCAGGGCGGTTTATTCCTGAGAAGTCACGACAGCCATCGCAGATTTATATCTGATACGTAAGCGGAAATCCGGAGTTTTTCATCGATTTAACCGATACTTGCCGGTGTTTTAAACTCCTTGACAAGGTCCGGATGTTCAGATAATAGAGGGCTCCTGTTGAGCAAAAAATAGTGGGCCGATGTAGCTCAGCCGGTAGAGCAACTGATTCGTAATCAGTAGGTCCGCGGTTCGAATCCGCGCATCGGCTCCAGAATTTCCAAGTCTCTCGCTCTTGACAACGGGAGGCTTTTTTTCATTGGGGGGAACCCCCTAAAAAATAAAGAGGAAAAGAAAAATGGCAGAAGAAGAAAAATCAGCATGCAGTTCTTGTGGAAGTGGAAGCACCCAGGGTCAGCAGAATGAATTCCAGCAGTTTCTTGAACAGGAGGAACTCAAGGACCGTATGGGGAAAATCAAGCATAAGATCCTGGTCCTGTCGGGAAAAGGCGGCGTGGGGAAAAGCACGGTTGCCACGAATCTGGCGGTCTCCCTTTCCAAAGCGGGGAAGACCGTGGGCCTGCTGGATGTGGATTTTCACGGGCCAAGCATCCCGACGCTTTTGAAGCTCGAGGGTAAACCAGTTTATCAGAGCGAGGAAGGCCTGATTCCCGTCGAATTTTCCTTGGGGATCAAAGTCATGTCGGTCGGTTTTCTGCTGCGGGAGCAGGACGAGGCGGTCATCTGGCGGGGACCGATGAAAATCGGTTTTCTCAAGCAGCTTCTGAAGGACGTGATCTGGGGCGAGTTGGATTATCTGGTCATCGACTTCCCTCCCGGAACGGGCGATGAGCCGCTATCGATTGCCCAGATGATCCCGGAATGCGACGGTGCCGTCATCGTGACGACCCCGCAGAACTTGTCACTGAACGATGTCAAAAAATCCATCAACTTCTGCCGGCGGATTAAGATTCCTGTCCTGGGTGTGATTGAGAACATGAGCGGTCTGGTATGCCCCCACTGCCAGCAGGTGATCAACCTCTTCAAGAAGGGCGGTGGTGAGGAGATGGCGGCCAAAATGGGGGTGCCCTTCCTGGGACGGATACCCATCGATCCCCATATCGTAGAGGCATCCGATCTGGGCGAGCCCTATGTGGACCGCCACGGAAACAGCGAAGGCGCGGCGGCCTTTGGCCGGATCGTCCAGCACTTGATTGACCTGAAGAAATAAGGATTGCCCTTACTTAAGATAAGGGTTATGCTGCAAAAAAAGGTTCCCGCAAGGGAGACACGCTGCCGGTTCTGAAACCACGGAATCTTTATGAAACGAGTTGAATCGCTTCTCGTTACGGAAGAGACCATCGTAAATGTCGTCAAACTGACCGCCATGCTCAAGGAGAACGATTCCCTGGCGGTTCTCATGTACGGCGCTCCCGATCCCGACGCGATTTCCTCCGCCATGGCTCTGCGGGAGCTCATCGATCAAAAAGTTGGTCTGGACCGATGCGTCTTTGCGGCCACCCAGCCCTTCATCCGGCACCAGAATCTGGAATTCGCCCGCTCCATGGGGATTGAAATCCCCCTCATCGACAAGGTTAACCTTCACGATTACCGCCTGATCGCGGTGGTCGACAGTCAACCATCCTTTTTCGGGAAAAGTCTCGATTCCATCAAACCCCAGATTGTTCTTGACCACCACCCGCGAACCCCGGGTTGGCATGCCGAACTGGACGATGTCCGCCGGGGTTACGGCGCCCTATCGACGATTATGACAGGGTATCTTCTGGCCGCCCATGTGCGGATTCCACGCATCCTCTATACGGCCCTTTTATATGGTATCCGTAGTGATACCAACAACTTCGAGCGGGACGCCCGACTGGAAGACATCGGCGCGTACTATCTTACTTTTGCACGGGCCAACCGGGAATTGATCCGGCGTATTGAGATGAATCAGATACCCGAGCGGTACCTGAAGTATTTTGATTTTGCCTACCGCCATAAACACCGCCAGCGGGAAAAAATATTCTGTTTTCTGGATACGGTGGAGAACGCCGATGTATGTGTGCAGGTGGCGGATTTTCTCCTGCGGATCATACAGATTTACTTTGTCGTGGTGGCGGGAATCGTCCGGGATCGATTGATCGTTATCTTACGTGGCGACGGCTACCGGATGAACTGCGGCGCCATTGCATCCCGGACGTTCGCCCGCCTGGGAAGCGGCGGCGGTCACCGCAGCGCCGCCCGAACCGAAATACCACTGGAGGTCTTGAAAGAACATCTCTCCGGCGATCTGTCCTATGAGAACGTAGAGCATTTTCTGCTCCAGAGCCTGGAGGTAAAAAGGCAACATCCGCGGGGTGATTTAAAACAGGAAAAGGGGTGACAATACGACACCCCTTTTCCTGTGATACTCGATGCAGAATTAATTTTCTGATTTTGCCGGGCCGGCCGTTTCCGTTGAGGAGGTCTTCTCCGGCTTTTCCTTTTTCTCCCTCTGGGTTGAAGGTTTCTTTCCGCCGTAATCCGTAATGTACCAGCCGCTCCCCTTCAGATGAAACGACGAAAGGGACAGAAGTTTGCTGACCGGTCCCTTGCAGAAACGGCAATGGGTGATTTCCGGCTCCGTGATTCCCTGAAATTCCTCAAATTCTTTTCCGCACTTATGGCATTTATACTCATAAATGGGCATGGCAAAAAACCTCCTGATAAAACTTAATGGAAGATGGCTTCCAGATTATAGCGTTTGCTGAAACAATCGAGGACCAGATCCAGGTGTGGATGATCCGCCGGTTTCAGAATGTCCTGCGTAATGGTGTTAACCGTTTGCTCTTCAACCGCTTTTCGGTCGTCGTCCATGTCAAAATCAGCAACACCCTCGGAAAAACGGGCGACATGCACCAACTCATGGGCGGCTATATACAGCAGCAGCGGTGACAACCGGACGAAAGACCCGGCCCGGTCTACAGCATCAAGGATCCGGTGATCCTGCAGGCAAATCCGGTAAAAATCAAGCCGGTCGTCGGCTTCGACACCCTCCTTTTTATAGCCGTACTTGCAAAGATGGGCGAAAACACTGTCGTTGATTTCATGGTGTTCCAGGTTGACCCGAGTCTTGACATCGTAGCGCCAGTTTTTAACGGCGGTCGGCGTCATGCGGAAATGGCGGGAGACCATTTTTTCCGCCAAGATAAATGACCGGTTGGCCTGAGCGATTTCGTTCGAATTGAAACAGCGATCCATCACCACCCTCGCCATAAACCCTTGACCTGACTCCTTTTTGTCAACTTCCTTACAAATTCGGCGTTAATATATCCATCGACGGGTCTTTGTCAAATTATTTTATCGCACTGAAATTGCAGGATATTGATGGGAAAGATACTGGAAAATAGAATTCATCGAGTGTGGTACTGCTCCGGAGTAATGATTCGTTAACGTGCTATCAAGAAAAAAATAAAAGCAGCAAATAATGTTGCGACATACGGGATCTACACTCTAAATCTGAATGCACAATGAAGAAAATCCACAAAATTCCTGCCATTGCTTAGTTCATCCGAAATCAAAGGGGTACATAAATAAGAGTTTTTTCTTAAAGCTTCTTACACGATTTTAGATCTCTCAATCGCTCTGTGAACAGGAACGCGTTGTATTGCGTCAGTTATCCAAAACGCAAACGTGGTGAATGAGGATATAAAAGAAATTGTTGCTTACATATTAAAGGGTGTTTGTTGAATAGGGCGAGAGCAAGAGCAGTGATCAAGGAAAATAACCAGGCATGTCTTTGAAATATTGTCCCTTCGATTCGTCCGATTATGGCTGACAGCAACTTTAATTCCTCAATAGCAACTGAACGTTTGTCATCATCCATAATTGGTTCTCCTTAACGATTAACCTCCTTGATCTGTTTTTCCGAAATTTACATCCTCCTGCTTCATTTAATCAAAAAGGAGAATAATAATATATGTCATAAAATCAATATGATTTGAGTTAATCCTCGGGGTATTTCATGGTTATAAAGACCAAAAGCCGAGAGGGATATTGTATAGAAAAAGTGGCAACGTTACTTTCCCGGTGTCTTTTCCAGGTCCCAGATGAAGGTGACGCCGCTGTTCGGGAAAATCCACTCCCGACTGTCGATTTTCAGCTCGATCGATTTGCCCCGTTCCTTGACGACTTCGGGATAAGGATTCTTTCCGGCGAAAAAGGCCACCTCCCGGACATTCTGTAGTTTTGTATCCCGATAGTCGAAGGTGATGTCCAGCCCTCGGGTGGGGTAAACCAGATAAACGGAGAAGGTGTTGTTGTCTTTGGCTTTCTTCGTAACGATTTCGATTTCCAGCTTGACTGGCCTGTTGACCTTGTCCGTGAGGATATCGCCGCCGCACCACACCTCATAACCCCGGTCCGTGTGGGTTGACCGGATCAGGGGAATCATCTCTCCGTCAACGGCGACCTGCACGATCCGGAAATCCCGTTCCATGACCTGGTTGTCCCCGCGGCTGAACAGCCAGCGGTACTCACAGCGCGGGTCGTGAAACAGGGCGGCCAGTTGCTCGTTGTTCCGGGCGCAGCCGATGAAGAAGATCTCGCTCCGGATGGCTTTGATGTATTCGATGTGGGTGGTCACCTTGAAAAATTCACCCGCCTGAGGATCCGCCCGTCTCTCCTTTGACGTGAATTCGGCAATCTTGATATCGTAGCGGAAGTCCGTCCGCAGTTCGAGCTGCCGGTCGCCTTTGCCGAAGAGGGTCTCGAACATTTCGTAGTAGATCGCATCACCCAGTTCTTCGTTTTTGGCCCGGGTCTGGAAGCACTGGCGGATGATATTGTCGATCCGGGACAGGGATTTCTCCTCTTCCGGAATGTAGATGCGTCGCAAACGCGGTTCCACCGCGCCCGCCTGTCCCTTGTGGATAAAGATCCGGGGCGCTCTTTTTCCAAGCATGCATAGGATTTCATAGCTGATGGTGTTGACCCGCGCCGCGATGTCGTTGGCGGTGATTTCTTCCAGACCGTCTTTGCCCATGAGGGTAACCACGTCGCCAATCTGGCAGTCCGGGATATGGGACACATCGATGGTGCACATATCCATGGAAATCCGGCCGACGACGGGGGCCCGTTTGCCCCGGATCAGGGCTTCGCCCCGATTGGAAAGGATGACGCCGTAACCGTCCCCGTAACCGACGGGAATGGTGGCGATCAGGGTAGGTCGATTCGTCACGTAGGAGCGGCCGTAGCCGATGCTGTAGCCCCGGGGAAATTTTTTGACCAGAGCCACCCGGGTCTTGAAACTCATGACCGGTTCCAGGTGTGCCCGGTCCTGTGTATCCCGGGAGGGGTAGATGCCGTAGGTCATCAGACCCGGCCGAACCAGATCAAAATGAAACGCCGGATAATTCAGGATGCCGCCGCTGTTGGCCATGTGCCGGATGGGAAAGGTCAAGCCTTCGCGGCGGAGCTTTTTCAAAAGATCCAGAAACAGACGTCCCTGTTCCCGGCTGTAGTCATTGATTTGTTCTCCGGAAGAGAGATGGGTGAAGATGCCCTCCAGGATCAGGTTGGGACACCGGGCGATTTCGTGGATGGCCCGCAAGGCCTCTTTATACATGGTGCCGCCGCGGCCCATACCGGTGTCGATTTCAATATGGATAGGTCCGGAAATGCCCGCCTCCATGTATTTGTGCTGGAGTATCCTGGCGAAATGGACATCCGATACGGAGGGGATAAGACGATATTTAATGATTTCGGATATTTCCGACTCCATGGAGGGGCTGAGGATCAGAATCGGCGCGGTGATGCCGCTGACCCGCAACTGCACCCCTTCGTCGGCGTTGGCGACGCCAAGCCAGGACGCCCCGTTTTTCAAGGCCATATTGGAAATCTCGATGGCACCGTGGCCGTATGCATCCGCTTTGACCACCTGGAGAATCTGGACGGAAGGACCGACCAGACGCCGCAACTCGTTCCAGTTGCGGTCAAAATGGTCCAGATCGACTTCGACCCAGCTTCGATATTGTTCTTCCTTCACGTCAACCCTGCTTGACCGTTTTGTTATCGCTGCTCTGCGGGGGAAGCCGCAGAGCAGCGAATTGATTCGTCAATGATATCAGCCAACTGTGCCGCATCATTAATATCCACACAGGGAACGCCCAGATCAAAGGGCCGATCACTGGCAATGGCCAACAAATTGTCGCTTTTTGTGCAGAGAAGCTCATGATTCATAACGGAGCGGAACACCTCAATTTTGGGATGATCGTTTCTCTTGTAACCTTCGGAAAGAATCAAGTCCACGTCATGGACATAACGATCCCGGATTTCCGCCAGTTCATGATCCCGATCTACATCTTCGACGATGCCGATTTTCCAAGGGGACGAGATGATCGTCATGCGGGCGCCGGCCTTTTTGTGACGCCAGCTGTCTTTTCCCTCGTGGTCCATATCGAAGCCATGGACGTCATGCTTGATCGTGGCGACGCGATAGCCCCGCTTCACCAGTTCAGGAATGAGTTTTTCGATCAGGGTCGTTTTTCCCGAATCAGATCGGCCGACAATAGAAACTATGGGTATCATTGCTAAATCCTTGTAATTATGATCAAAATCTCCAAGTATCGAGTGATGCAATTGCCGCATCATTCGGGAACATATCATTTCGAGCGAATGCAAGAAATCTTAATCCTGGGCAATAATATCTCTGAAAGATTTCTCCCTGCGGTCGAAATGACATTGCGGCTCGTGAGCCGGTATCTTGGCGTTACGGAGAATTGGTCAGAGCCGTTACTGGAAACATGTTCTCTATATCCCAAAACTAATCCTTCAGCAAATCCAGTTTTTTCCGGGTCAGCCCCGCCTGCTCTTTTTCTCCCCGGGCGTCCTGTAATCCCGCCAATTTTTCCAGATAAATCAGCAGGACCGCCTTCCAGCCCTGTCGGGAGGCGGTATCGATGGCCGTTCGGTATCCCCGCTCCTTGCAGAGGCGCTGTTTGTCGCAGACGGAAACGGCAATGATTTGCGAACAGGGGTCCTCGATCCGGCCGATGGCGTCGGAAGCGGCTTCTTCGTCTCCCCGTTGCAGAGCGGCGGCAAAATCCCGGTATTGCCCCGGAAGCAAGGCGGGGATCAGCTCTCCATTATTTCCTCGGAGGAACCGGAAGAACTGTTCGTTTTCCGGATCGGGGGCGATCTCCCGGACGGCAAGAAAAGCTTCTTCCGACCAGGGACGCTGCAGAACGGTTTCCATGGCCATCCGCGTCAGGTAAACCCGGCCCAGACGCTTCAAATTGCCGCTTCTTTTCGTTTCGACGACGGCTCTTTCAAAATACGGACCGGCCAGGGCGTCTTTCCCCTCGAGGATGCTTGATTTGTAGCTTTCCAGGGCGTTGTAGCTCTGATAAGTCCAGTCGGGAACCGGTGCGGCGGAACAGCCGAGAATCAGCCAGATCAGGGAGAAAAGCAGGGCCCGTTTCATGGAAGTTGTATCTCCTTTTCTTTTCCTGAAGACAGAATGCCGTCGATTTTTCGCGACAGGTTTTTTACAGCCGTTACGGTCGCATCAATTTCACTGCGGAGTACTTTAAGATCCTTTGTGGAATCGGAGGCATCGGTGCTGATTTGATTGATATTATCAACCGTTGTATTCAATTTGTCCAATTTGAGCAGAATATCTTTCAAAATACGATTGACAAGGGGCAGGGTTCCCTCGGGATTATAAACCTGCTCGTCCGTATGCTTGAGTATGCTTTCGATATGCCGGATGGATTCATGAATGGAACGTACACTTGCTTCTTCACCCAGCACAAGTTCGGCGACCGATTTCTTGTTGGCTAAATTGGCACTCACCTTCTCCGTATTACCGATGATTTTATTGATATTTTCGTTCTGACCGGCCAGGTTTCCCGTGATCTGCTCAATATTGGCGACTGTCTGATCGAGTTTTGCCAAAATGGGCTGGGCCTTGTTGATGAGTTGATTGATGTCGTCGACGATCAGCACTTCCGACTGGGAATCGGGTGCTAGATGCGGTGCGGCGAGGTCGTCGGTATAGACGTTGATTCGGGCCGTGCCGATGACCGGGCGGACCATGGCAAATTGGCTGTTTTGGCGAAGCCACTTGGTATGTCGATCCAGAACGCTGATCCGAATGATCACCATACCCTTGTCGTTTAATTCAAGCTCCGTTACCTTGCCGATTTTAAAGCCGGAAAAAAGAACAGGCATGCCCTCCGTCAAGCCTTCGCCGGAAATCGAATACAGGGTATAGGCATGTTCGGTCTCAAAAACACCTTTCTTGTAAGCAACGTAAGAAATTGAACTGACGATCAGAAGGGTGGTGAGCAGGACAAACAGACCGACTTTGAATTCCCTTTTAAGCTTCATCGAAGAGCCCATATTTATTTTTTTGCCAAGTATAATCAAAAATATAACACTTTGTAAACAGATCATTAACCGTGTACAGGACTTGATGCAGAAAGCGGCTGTCGCCGTGAGAAGACAGGATTTCAAAGGGTCTGTCCAGGATCAGAACGCCCTGGGGAACCATGGCTGCCCTCAGCACCATGGCACAGAATCGTTCCTCTTCAGTCAAGTGGGAGTTTCTCTTGTAAAAAATGGGTTCCATCTGAAATCGCCGGAGCAGATGCCGCGCCATTTCAGCGGCCTGATCAACCGGCAGGTTTTCATGGTATTGCTTAATCAGGGCAATATTCACCCAGACGTTCAGGTTCGAGATGAGCGGAATATCAAGGGAAACCCATCCCAGAGGATGATCGTACTGATGCGGCAGATCTTCGAGAACGCGTGCCAACTGTTCCTCATCGGGAAGGTAGGTTATATGAATCTTATGATTAATGACAGCACCTCGATCATGACGATAGCAATGAAAACTTTGACCATACCGTTCAGAACGGAAATGGGAATGCTCGTCAGTTCCTCCGTGGCCGTCATGCCCCGGCGAATGGGAATCAGGGCGATGAAGAATCCCAAAGTGATACACTTTGCGAACATGATAACCAGGTCGGAGAAAACGGCGGAGTTCAGTAAATCGACGGCATAAACATCGATGCTCATGCCGAAAAAGACCTTCAAAAAGAGAAAACCGCTGATGAGTGCGCAAATGGAGAACAGGGCGCTCAGCAGCACGACGGACAGGATGCCGCTGATGACACGCGGGACGAAAAGATAATTCACCACATCGATCTGAAAAGCGTCCAGTGTCCGGATTTCATTATTATACTTCATTACCGCGATTTCCGTATTGATCGCCGAAGATGACCGCAGTGTGATTAAGACCACGGTGATGAAAGGAGACAGTTCGGTGACCACGAAACCCATGAGAATCTTGCCCAGATATTCCGCCAGGCCGAAACTCTTGATGGCCTGAAAAACGATTCCAACCAGGAGAGAACCGAAGATGACGGAGATGAAAAGAAACAAAGGCAGAATTTGAAGGGAGGTAAAATAGATCTGGTTGATCAGGACCATTTTCGTTGCGCTGTTGTAGGTCTTCCGCTTCAACAGGCGGCTGATAACCAGCTTGGAAAAGGCGAGAAATTCGAAGAGTTCAGTCAGGCTCGTGATCGTCCTGTGGCCGATATAAGTGATGATTTCAAACATTATCATCCGTCCTCAAGGTCTGTCGGAAGCTGTTGTGAGAATGGTTGTTACTTAACACAGGAATATGCCTCGGTGCAAATAGAGTGTTTTTTTGGAGAACGTAACAGATATTTGTAATATTTCATTATTTGTGCTACAAGCCGCGCATGATTGCAGGCAGGTTTGCCTAATGAACCAGGAGGTAGTTTATGGCTTTGGGGCAGAAAAACCGAAAAACGTTTTTCATGTTTCTTTTGGCTTTTTTAATTGCATCTTTCATTGTTTCCGTTGTGGAAGTAATCCGCTCTTCATTTTTTACGGAACCGGGTCCCGACATAAAAACAGCCGGCGCCGTGTCCGTGGCGGAACCTTCGAAGGCTCCCGTGTCCTTTGCGGATATCGTGGAAAAACTGAAACCCGCGGTGGTCAATATCAGCACGACCAAGACGATTCGCGCCGGCGGTCGCTACCGGACGCCGTTCGGCGACCAGAGTCCCTTTGATCGTTATTTCGGCGGCGACGAATTTTTTGAGCGATTCTTTGGTGATATCCCGCAACGGGAATTCAAACAGAAAAGCCTGGGATCGGGTTTTATCATCAGTCCGGACGGCTATATTTTTACGAACAATCATGTTGTTGAGCAGTCCGAAAAGATCCGTGTCAAACTTTCGGACGGGCGAGAATATGATGCCCGGATTATCGGCAGAGATGCAAAAACGGACATTGCGCTCATAAAAATAAAACCTTCTGATAATCTTCCCGTCGTGGAGATCGGCGATTCGGAAAAATTGCGGGTTGGTGATTGGGTTCTGGCCATCGGAAACCCCTTTGGTTTGGAACAAACGGTGACGGCAGGCATCGTCAGCGCCAAGGGGCGCGTCATCGGTGCGGGGCCCTACGATAATTTTATCCAGACGGATGCCTCAATTAATCCCGGAAACAGCGGCGGTCCCCTGTTCAACCTTGAAGGCAAGGTAATCGGTATCAATACGGCCATCGTTGCCCAAGGGCAGGGCATCGGCTTCGCCATTCCTATCAGCATGGCAAAAGACATGCTGCCCGACCTCAAAGCGAAGGGGAAAGTCACCCGTGGCTGGATGGGCATCTCCGTTCAGGATATTACGGAAGACATGGCGAAATCGTTCAAATTGAAGGACATCAACGGGGCCATCGTAGCAGAAGTATTTGCCGGAGATCCGGCGGATCGCGCGGGTTTGAAAGCGGGAGACATTATCGTCGAGGTCAACGGCAAGAAGATTAAAGACACCCATGAATTGTTGATGATGATCGCTTCGTTCAGGGTTGGAGAGAATGTCCGGGTGAAGGTGCTCCGTGACGGTCAGGAAAAATTGTTCAATGTGCTTGTCGGTGAGAGAAAGGATCAACCGGAAGTGGCCTTATCGCCGAAAACCGCTCCGGATCTTGGTTTAAGCGTTCAGGAATTGACCCCGGAAATTGCCCGGTACCTGGGGATTAAGGAAACAAAAGGTATTATCGTCGTGGATGTGGAACCGGGAAGCCCGGCTGATGAAGTGGGGATTCAACCGCAGGATATCATCCTGCAGGTTAATCGTGTTCCCGTATCCACCATGAGGGAATATGCCCGGGAAATTGCCAAGAAAACCGCAAAAAGCAGTCTCTTATTCCAGATAAAGAGGGGACGTTCAACGTTTTTTGTACCCATTAAATAGTGTGCTTGGCCCATGAATCCGGCGCGACCCAAAGGGAATCCAGGTGATCCCGCGTCAGATTATCTGATTCGTTTTTACGAGGTTCTGAACGATCATTTTGGCAATCTCCACTGGTGGCCGGGGGATTCAACCCTGGAAATTCTGATCGGCGCGGTCTTGACCCAAAACACAGCTTGGCGGAATGTCGAGCAGGCAATCCATAACCTCAAGCAGAAAAACCTCATCCGTATTGATGGCATTCTCAATACCGATCGGGCGGTATTGGAGGCGTTGCTGCGACCGGCCGGTTTTTTTCGGGTTAAGACCAAGCGGCTGAGAAATTTACTTCAATTTGTTGCCGACAAGTATGACGGTGATTTAGACCGGATGTTTGAGGAAGAAATATGGTCTTTGCGGGATAAGCTGCTGTCAATCCATGGAATCGGCGAGGAAACCGCAGATTGTATTCTTCTGTACGGGGGATTAAAATCCATCTTTGTGGTCGACGCTTATACCCGGAGAATGCTGGAACGACATGGACTTATCGGGCATAGGACGACCTATAGCGAAATCCAGGACCTGTTCATGGACCGGCTTCCCCATGAACAAAGCCTGTTCGGCCAATATCACGCGTTGCTGGTTGAAGCGGGGAAGCGATTTTGCAGGCAGGTGCCGCGTTGCGAGGCATGTCCCCTGGGAAAGTTCTTGGTGGCGGCGGTAAAGTTGCCGACGACAGGAAAAAAAGAAACGGAGAATAGGCATGTTGCTTGAAATTAAGAACCTAACGGTTGAGGTGGCGGAGAGGGTTGTGCTGAGGGACATCAACATCGTCATCGATTATGGCGAGACCCATATCCTGTTCGGGAAAAACGGAAGCGGAAAAACGTCGCTCCTCATGACCATCATGGGTTTTTCCGGGTACAAAGTTACTGCAGGCTCCATTCATTTCAAGGGAGAAGACATTACCTTCCTGCCCATCCATGAGAGAGCGAAACGGGGCATCGGCATGTCCTTCCAGCGGCCGCCGACCATTCGCGGACTCAAAACGCACGATCTTATTAGGACGTTCGGGCGGAATGACTTTGAAGTGGATCGGATTGTCGATAACCTCGACTTTTCAGCTTTTTTGGATCGCGACATCAATCTCGGATTCTCCGGCGGGGAAATCAAGAAATCAGAGCTGGTGCAGCTGTCGCTTCAGAATCCGGATTTGATTCTCCTGGATGAACCCGAATCGGGTGTCGATCTGGAAAACATCAAGATCATCGGAAAAGGCATCAAAAGACTGTTGCAGAAGAATCTCCATCGCCAGCGGACAAAATCGGGGCTGGTCATTACCCATACGGGATTGATTTTGAATTATCTGGAGGCGGATAACGGTTACCTGCTGCTGGACGGGATTATCCGGTGCGAAGGCAATCCGCGGGAAATGTTCGAATCCATACAATGCACCGGATATGAGGAGTGTGCAAGATGCCAGAGATAAGAAGTAAAGCGGAGGCTGCGCGGAGCAAACAGGCGCCATATGGCGAAGATATTGATTTAACGGCCTATGAGCGAAGCGTTTCTGTACATGGTGACGATCCGAATCTGGAAAGACTGTCAGAAGAAGAGAAAAGCCATGTGTTGGAAGTCGGGATTGACGTAGCCAAAGCCGATCTTACGGGCAGTTTCTTTTTAAAGGGTCATTCACCGGTACAATGTACCGTCGGCCAGGATGGTGTAGAATTGCTGCCCATTGCGGAAGCGCTGAAAAAATACGACGGCCTTGAAAAATACTGGTGGCAGGCCGTTGATGTCGGGTCGGATAAATATACAGCACAGGCGGAAATTGCCCTGCACAGTGGTTATTTTCTGCGGGTCAAGGCTGGCACGCAGGCTTGTTTTCCCATTCAGGCATGTCTTTACTTAAGCGAGGAAGGGATCAGCCAGAATCTCCATAACCTCGTGATTGCCGAAGAAGGGGCAGAGGTCCACATCATTACGGGTTGCACGACAGCGCCCCATTTGAAAAGAGGACTTCATATCGGCGTGACTGAGGTATACGTCGAAAAGGGGGCAACGGTTACGGCCACGATGCTTCATAATTGGGGAGAAGATGTTGTGGTGCGGCCCCGTACAGCCGTATGGGTAGAGAAAGGCGGTACGTACATGTCCAACTATGTGTGTCTCAAACCGGCCAAGTCTGTGCAGATGTATCCTTCGGTCCGGCTTAAAGGCGAGAACGCCGTTGCCCGCCTGAACACGATTCTCGTGGCCAGCAAGGGATCGGTGTTGGATGTGGGGGGCAAGGTATCTCTGGAAGCAAAGGGTGCCAAGGCGGAAATTATTTCCCGAACCATTACAACAGGAGGTAAGATCATTTCGCGCGGCATGCTGGTCGGCCAGGTTCAGGACATCAAGGCCCATCTCGAATGCAGTGGCCTCATCCTGTCCGATGAGGGACAGATACATGCCATTCCGGAGTTGGACGGCTGGGTGAGCGGTGTGGAGATGTCCCATGAAGCCGCCGTCGGGAAAATCTCTCAGGAGGAAATCGAGTATCTCATGGCCCGCGGTTTAACGGAGCAGGAGGCGACGGCCATTATCGTGCGGGGTTTTCTGAATGTGAAAATGGAGGGGCTTCCTGCGGAACTGCAGCAGGAGATCGAAAGGATGATCATGGAAAGCGAAGAATCGTTCCTCTAAGCATAGGCCATGGAATATTACGACTATTCAGGAATTATCCACTTTCATTCCGACTATTCCTTTGATGGCAGAACGGCCCTGCCGGAGATTATCGCTGCGGCAAAAGACACCGGCCTGGATTTTCTGATGCTGACGGATCACTCGACGCTGCAGGCCCGCAAGGACGGCTATGAGGGATGGCATGGTAAGGTACTTCTTATTGTCGGGCAGGAAGTCGCTCCGCGGTTCAATCATTTACTGGTCTTTGAAACCGGAACACCGATTACGGTGAACCAAGATGATGAGGAAATTTCTCCCCAATCCTATCTTGATCAGGTCAATGCGGAAGGAGGCATTTCCTTTATTGCCCACCCGGACCACGAGGGGAGCAAGCCGTTTCACGTGAAACACTACCCCTGGCGGGACTGGAGCGTCGATGGATACACGGGCCTCGGCATCTGGGATTTCATGACGGATTGGCAGAATTCCCTGAAAGGAACCCTTCGAGCGTTCCTGAGTTACCTCGGTCCCGGTTTTTTTTTGCGGGGTCCTCAATCAGCAACGCTTAAAAGATGGGATGATTTAAATCGGTACCGCCGGGTAGTCGGTATCGGCGAATGCGATAATCACGCGACGCAAAAACGTCTTTGGGGCTTGACGTTTACCGTTTTCCCGTTCCGCAAGGCCTTTCGTTTCCTCAGGACCCACGTTCTCACCCGAACCCCCTTCACCGGGGACAAAGTCGGAGACAAAACTCTGCTGGTTGATGCCCTGAAAAACGGGCATGTGTATGTCGCCCAGGAGTCGTTTCGTTCGGCGAAGGGGTTCCGTCTGTCCGTGACGGAGAGAAATCGTCATGGGACCATGGGAGATATCTTTTCACTTGACCAAATATCCCAACTTAGCGTAAACATACCAGCTAACGGTCATATTCGCGTCGTAAAAGACGGCGCTCTTTATCACGAGGAAATCGGTCAATCGGCATCATGCTCTATCTCACAACCCGGTGTGTACCGGGTTGAAGTATTTGCAAAGAGTTACGGCAAGTACCGACCCTGGATCTTTTCAAACCCCGTTTATATAAAACATTTATAAACATGATTAGGATGGCGTGGATTTTACTCCTGCGTCAGTGAGATAGTGTGTCCTTTTCCCATGTACTTCTTCAATGCAGGTGCTTTAAATGAGTCGGGCCGGAAATGACACTCCTCTCCACCGTGCGACTGTGCGCGCTTTTGGAGTCACATAATCGGGAAGGTTGAGTTAATTCAGTTAAGTTTTGGAAAGGAGGTTTTTATGGAAACAAAATCAGCAGGAGATGTTCTAAAAAAGAAAATTAGCATTCAGGATAACACATTCCGGGATGGTCATCAGTCCATTCACGCCACGCGGATGAAGACGGAAGATATGATTCCCATTGCAGAAAAGATGGATGAGGTTGGCTTCTGGGCGATGGAAGTCTGGGGTGGTGCGACATTCGATACCATGCACCGGTTTCTAGGTGAAGATCCCTGGGAGCGGCCCAAGGTCCTGAAGAAATATATCAAGAAGACGCCCTTTTCCATGCTGCTCCGGGGTCAGAATCTGGTGGGTTACCGGAATTACGCGGACGACGTGGTCCGGGCTTTCGTAGACAAGTCCTGTGAAGTCGGCATCGACATTTTCCGCGTCTTCGATGCCCTCAATGACGCCCGAAATTTCCAGACCTGTGTTGAGCGGATCAAGGCGAACGGCAAGCATTTTGAGGGTGCCATTTCTTACTCCCTGACCCAGCGGCGTATGGGTGGTGAAGTCTACAACCTGGATTACTACATCACCAAGGCCAAGGAACTGGTGAATCTTGGCGCCGATACGATCTGCATAAAGGATATGGCGGGCATTCTTTCTCCCTACGATGCCTTCGAGCTGTTTTCCACATTGAAGAAACATGTCACGGTGCCGCTCCATCTGCATACCCACTACACCAGCGGCATGGCCTCCATGACTTATATAAAGGCCATAGAGGCCGGGGTGGATATCGTTGATACCTGTCTGGCCCCCTTTGCCATGCGGACTTCCCAGCCGGCAGTTGAACCGCTGGTGGCGACGCTGGAAGGGACACCCTGGGACACGGGGCTTGATCTGGGGCTGCTGATGGATCTGGGTACGCATCTGGAAGAGATTGCTCCGAAATACGGCAATTTTCTGGCGACCAACACCCTGTCGGTCATTGATACGGGCGTCCTGGCTCACCAGATTCCGGGCGGCATGATTTCGAACCTGATCAGTCAGCTGAAGGACATGAAGGCCCTGCATCGGCTGAATGAAGTGTATGCCGAAGTTCCGGTTACAAGAAAAGAGCTGGGAACGGTACCCCTTGTCACACCAACCTCCCAGATCATCGGTTCCCAGGCGGTTATGAATGTCCTGTTCGGGAAATATAAGATGGTCACCAATCAGATCAAGGACCTGGCCTTTGGTCTTTATGGCAGAACACCGACCCCCATCAATCCGGAGGTTCAGGAGAAGGTACTCAAAGGTTACCCGCGGGGCACAACGCCGATCACGGTGAGGCCCGCTGATGTTCTGGAACCGGAACTCGAAGAGGCGAAAAAGGCCATCGGCGATCTGGCACAGACGGAAGAAGACCTGCTGACTTATGCACTTTATCCCCAGACGGGTGAAGAGTACCTGAGAATCAAGTACAACAGGCCGAAAGAGGCCTAAGAAGGCCGTAGCAGGGATTGTATCCCGGTGACGGTTTGCGAACGGACCTGCATTTCCCTGATGAAGGGGGATGCAGGTTTTTTTATTGGGGAATTTAACCGAGGGGCCAGGCTGTAATCTGAAATATGTCGTTATGTCGTTGCAGCGTAGAACCTCCGGAGCAGTGTTATTCTCTGCGTAGACCGTACTTGATCATTTTCAACTGAAGTCCCTTCCGGCTGAATCCCAGTTGCTGGGCTGCGCGGGTCACATTCTGCCCGCATTCGTCAAGAACTTTCGCAATCAGCTGTTTTTCCATCTCTTCCGCGCGATCTTTGACCAAGGCTTTTAAGGGTTTGTCGGCGGAGATTTCCGTTGTCAGCGCGGGCGTCTCCAGAGCGTACTTGATTTCAAAGGGAATATCCTCCAGGCTGATTTGGTTGTCTTTGGATACAAGCACCAGGCGTTCGATGATATTTTCCATTTCCCGGACATTGCCGGGCCAGCTGTACTGCTGGAACATCTCCCTGATCCGTGGATCGTCATGGCGGACATGCCGGTCCAGCTTCTGATTGCACTTTTCCAGAAAATATTCCATCAGCGGCAGGATATCTTCCTGGCGTTCCCGTAGGGGCGGCAGATGGATGGGAAACACATTTAAGCGGTAAAACAGATCCTCCCGAAAACGGCCTTCCTTTACCTCCTGCAGCAGGTTCCGGTTCGTGGCGGCAATAATCCGCACATCGATTTTGATGGTCCGAACCCCTCCAACCCTTTCAAATTCCTGATTCTGCAAGACATGAAGCAGTTTTACCTGCATATCCCGCGGCAGATCGCCGATTTCGTCCAGAAATAACGTACCCGTATGGGCCAGTTCGAAACGGCCCGGTTTGGTCACGACGGCGCCGGTAAAAGCCCCCTTTTCGTAGCCGAAGAGTTCGCTTTCAACCAGATGCTCCGTAATGGCCCCGCAGTTGATTTTGATGAAGGGATTTTCCCTGCGAGGGCTGTTCCGATGTATCGCGTGGGCGATAAGTTCCTTTCCCGTTCCGGTTTCTCCCGTGATGAGAACGGCTGTTGTGGCCGGGGCGACCTGTCGGATGGTTTCGTAAATCTCTGTCATTTTCGGGCTGGAGCCCACAATGCCAAAGCGATCGATCTCTTCTTCATTCATCAGGACCTCATCCTGGTTGAACTCCTGGGTCCGGACGGCTTTGCGGATGACGTTGCGGAGGTCGTCTTGATCGAAAGGCTTCGTGATGTAGTCGAAGGCGCCTTTTTTCAGGGCGTCCACGGCGGTGTTGACCGTGCCATAGGCGGTGATGATGATGACCGGAATGGAGGGATACTCCTTTGCAACGCGCTCCAGCAATCCCATGCCGTCGAGACGCGGCATCTTGAGATCCGTGACAACGGTCGAAATTTCATTGTTCTTCAGAACGCTTAAAGCGGCGAGACCGTCTTCGGCCAGGAATACCTCATAGCCTTCCTTGGTCAGCATAGCCTTCAATACCAGCCGCATATTCAGTTCATCATCGACAATCAGAATGCGATTCATGGGTTCGTTTCTATTATGTTAGCGGGTTGCTGTCAAGGTGAACCGTTTCAGTTTTGCGCAGCGCCCAGACGGATGAAAAAGATCGTGCCCTTGCCGGGGATGGATTTGACCCGAATATAACCGCCGTGATCCTTGATGATACGCTGACAGATGGAAAGCCCCAGACCGACGCCTCGTTCCTTGGTCGTGAAAAAAGGTTTGAAAATCTGTTTCAGATCTTTTTTGGCGATGCCTGGACCTGTGTCGCGGATATAAATGCCCACGGCGGTTTCTTCCTCATTTTCGATTCTGGACGTCCGGAAGGAGAGAACGCCCTTGCCGCCCATGGCCTCCACTGCATTGTAGGCAATGTTCAGGATCACCTGAATGAGCTGCTCGGCGTCGGCCGGAATCAACGGTAAGTCCGGATGCAGGTCCGTTTCATGAATCACCTCACCGGCTACCGTATCGGCCTGGATAATCGAAATGACTTTTTGGATGATCCGGTTGATATCCTCGGGGCGGGGTTCGATGTGATAGGGTTTCGCGTAGTTGAGAAATTGCGATACGACCCGGTTCAACCGGTTTACCTCTTCAATGATGACGTTCAAGAGCTTCTTGTGTTCCTCGGACTCGGTGTCGCTGTTCAGGTACTGAGCCGCGCCTTTAATCGATCCCAGGGGATTCCGGATTTCGTGGGCCAAGACGGGGGCCATTTCTTCCAGCAGGAGGGTCTTTTCCCGTTCCAGCTTTTCGTCGAAGGCATAAAGAGACTGAAACACATCGGTGCTTTCAGGATAGAAGTAAGCAAAGATTCGCTTCACGATGATCTTCAGGGGTGTAACGGAAATGACGATTAAAAAGGAAGCGCTCAATACAAGGGTAAAGGGTAGGCGAATATTTTCTCCAAACAGGCCGAGAACAAAATAAAAAACAATGATGGCAAAAGTTGTAAGAATAAAAATCATCAGCGACTTCGCCAGCAGTTCATACAGCCGGGTCAGGTGAGGGTAGGCAATGATCAGAAGGATAAAATAGATCAGGGCAGCGATGATAATGTTGGAAAGTGCCGGCAGCGGCAGTCCGTAATAGGAGAAAAGATCAAACGTGCAGAGAAAAGCCGCCACGACGCAGGCGATGGCCAGGTACATCATCCTTGTTCTCTCCGCGCCGGGCCGCTTGCGATAAATGAACAGCAAAAGGGAAAGGAACGCACCGCTGATGATCAGCAGGGGGTAAAGATAAGTCAGGAAATGAAAAGAGGGCCAGGCATGAACGGGTGAAAACAAGAGAACGGCCATGACCACACTGAACCCGGCCGTCAGGACGATGTCCCGTCTCCGGATGACCAGCTTGCTCCGGGTCAAGGTGCGCACAAACAGGAGAGCCAACGGAGGTAAGGCCAGAAGCCCCCCATATTCCGGAATTTGCCAAAAAGGCTGATGCAGGGTTGCGAAGAAGAAAACCCCGGCGCGGTTAAAAAAAAGCGCCAGACAGAGTATGGCAAAGGCGCGCATGACGGCATCTTTATGCCGGGTGATGATGAGCGACACGGCGATAGTCAGGCTGACCGCAGCCAGAATGAAAGTCTCCATGAGGGATCGTGCTCCGAATTGATAGATTCAAACGGTTCAAACTGTTCTGAATGGAAAAAGAACCGTTTCCTTGCATTTCATTGACACGTGACCCGCCGCGTCATATATTGTAAAAAAAACATGCATGACAAACATGCAAAAGACTCAATAAAGTTATGCCAGAGCGTCCGAACCAAGAATGGGAGCCCGGTTTGTTCGGAGACACGGAGGATCAAGCCGAACTGCGGGAGCCGAAACTGTACAGGGTTATTCTTCACAATGACCATTACACAACCATGGATTTTGTCGTCGATGTCTTGGTAAAAGTGTTTCATAAACCGGCGGTGGAGGCAACAAAAATCATGTTGGATGTGCATCGGAGGGGTCGGGGCGTTTGCGGCATCTATACCTATGATATTGCGGTGACCAAGGTCAACCGTGTGCAGACGATGGCGAAGATGCGGGAGTTTCCCCTGCGCTGCACCATGGAGGAAGAATAGGATTAACTCATGAAAATCAGTGAAACATTGAATCAAATTATCATGGCTGCCTATGCGGAAGCCAATATCAGGCACCATGAATATATCACGCCGGAGCATCTCCTTTACGCGGCGCTTTTCTTCGAGGAGGGCGTTGAGATCATCGAGAACTGCGGCGGTGATCCGCAGCATCTGAAGAGTCTCCTTGACCGTCACCTGCAGGAGACGCAGGTTGCGGTCGGGGACCGGAAAGTGGTCCAGTCGGCCGGTTTTCAGAACATTCTGGAGCGCGCCGTGTGGCATTCGACGTCTTCCCAGAAAGAAGTTCTGGAGTTAGGCGACGTTATGGTCTCCCTGTTTGACGAAAAGGAATCCTATGCCGCCTTCTATCTCCGCAAGGAAGGCATGACGAAACTCATTCTCCTCAATTACATTTCCCATGGTGTTTCGGTTTTTCCCATTGCGACAGCGGAAAATGAGCAGCGGGATGAGGGTGAGGGCGGCGACGAATCCGGGCATATGGATAGAGAGGCCGGAGAGAATGCGAGCAAGCTCCTCGCTTCTTTTACGACGGAGTTGACGGAAAAGGCCTCGAAAGGGGAACTTGATCCCGTGATCGGCCGCGAAGAGATCCTTGAGCGAACCCTGCAGGTTCTTTGCCGGCGTCTGAAAAACAATCCCATCCATGTAGGCGATCCCGGTGTCGGGAAAACGGCGATTACGGAAGGTCTGGCTCAACTGGTCGCACAGGGTAAAGTCCCCAAAAAGCTGATAGGTGCGAAGATCTACGCCCTCGACATGGGGGCCATGCTGGCCGGTACGCGCTATCGCGGCGATTTCGAGGAGCGGATGAAGCGGGTTCTTGCGGAACTGCAAAAGCAGAAGAAGGTCATTCTCTTCATCGACGAGATTCACAATATCGTCGGCGCCGGGGCGGTTTCCGGCGGCTCCATGGATGCATCCAACATTCTGAAACCCGCCCTGTCGGTGGGAAAACTCCGCTGCATCGGTTCGACGACATACGACGAATACCGGAAGTATTTCGAAAAGGACGGCGCCCTGTCCCGGCGGTTCCAGAAAATCGAAATTCCCGAGCCGACCGTTGGTCAAACTGTTGATATTCTGCACGGATTGCGCGACAAGTACGAAACCTATCACCATGTCGTCTACACCGAGGATGCTTTCCAGGCGGCGGCGGAACTTTCCAGCCGCTATATCAATGACCGTCGTTTGCCCGACAAGGCCATCGACGTCATCGACGAGGCGGGAGCCCTGGCATCCATGCGGCGCTGCAACGACGACGAGTTCTGTCTGATCAGCCGCGAGGAAATTGAAGCGGTGGTGGCGAAGATGGCGCGCATCCCGGAGAAAAATGTTTCTTCATCTGATGTTGAAAAGCTCCTCAATCTGGAATCCGATCTGAAATCCCGTATCTTCGGTCAGGACGAGGCCGTCGAAAAAGTCGTGGATGCGATCAAACGGTCCCGAGCCGGCTTCCGCGAACCTCAGAAACCCATTGCGTCACTTCTGTTTGTCGGACCGACCGGCGTTGGGAAGACCGAACTGGCGAGACAACTCGCGGATCTGATGGGGATTCCCCTGCACCGCTACGATATGGGCGAGTATCAGGAGAAGCATTCCGTGGCCAAGCTGGTGGGAGCCCCTCCGGGTTATGTTGGTTATGAAGAAGGCGGCCTTTTGACGGAGGCGATCCGGAAAACGCCTTATGCGGTCCTGTTGCTTGACGAAATCGAAAAGGCCCATGAGGATATCTTCAATGCCCTGCTTCAGGTTATGGACTACGCAACCCTGACGGACAACACCGGCAAAAAGGCAGACTTCAGAAACGTCATTATATTAATGACTTCCAATGCGGGCGCCCGGGAAATCGGGCGTCAAATTATCGGTTTCGAAGGAAAGCCTGTCGATCGGAAGGCTGTTTTTGATGCCGTGGAGCGAATATTCTCGCCTGAATTTCGGAACCGCCTGGATGGTGTGGTCAACTTCAACGGGTTGAGCGATGTGGAAATCCTCCGGATCGTCAACAAGGCCATCGATGATTTCCGATGTCAGCTTGAGGAAAAACACGTCCGGCTCGATGTGTCGGAAGCCTGTTCCGCATGGCTGGCGAAGAAAGGTTATTCCCATGAATTCGGCGCTCGGGAAATCGGACGTCTGGTTCAGGACAAGATCAAGAAATTCTTCGTGGATGAAGTCCTCTTCGGCAAGCTCAAGTCCGGCGGCTTGGCAGTGGCGGATATTGAAAACGACGATGTGGTGATCCGGGTTGTCGAATCCGGTAAGGCTGAACCGGTTTTGCCCGAAACCTTGAAAGAATTGGTGTAGTCCGGTGAGGAAAGCTGGGAAAATCGGTCGGCTTTGGATCATTGCTGCAGCATGGGTGCTGCTTTTCGGCTGTAAGGGTACGCTCCAGAACTACGGGTCTTATGTTCCCGATACGGACACGACCCGCCTGTTCGAGTCGGGGGCACCGTCCCCTCTTTACAAGTACTATTACGCCGGTCCCGAATCGGGCCCGACAGCGATCCTGGGGGTGAAGCAGGACTATATCCTGGAGGAACGCCTCTGGCAGAAAATCGACATGAAATCAGGGGTATATGGGGATATCCTTGAAGGGATGCGAAACCGGACCCTGCGCCTCGGTCAATCCCTGAAGGGCTATGTCCTGTACGGTCCCGATAAAGCCCCGCTGGGGATCTGGTATTCCGTTTTCGATGCCATGCCGAAGATCCATCTCATCGGCGA
>Ga0302253_1000716_pt1 | contig 24764 bp, 20 predicted proteins | sample AAG_RA_Trp_MG_FD_193537 | JGI IMG/M metagenome (GOLD analysis project Ga0302253, IMG submission 193537) | Enriched activated sludge microbial communities from anaerobic digester in WTTP, New Holstein, Wisconsin, United States - AAG_RA_Trp | ecosystem: Engineered > Bioreactor > Anaerobic >...
GGTGATACTTAACACGATGGTCAGGAGAGGGCAGCATTGGGACAGCGGGATGGCGGCGAAATGCCTTTGCGGGGCTTGAACCCGTGAAAATCCGCCTGTCAGACATTACAGTTGCTCCTCATGTTCCTCGCTGCGGGACTGGCCTGGGGCCGCCGCTGTACATCTCAGGCTTTGACGCGGCGGTCGATGACGCGCCGGATCTTGCCGGTGCGCGCCACTCGTTCTATCGCGCCCGCCGGCAGCACTTCCAGCTCCGGCGGCGCCAGCCACTTCATGTCCAACGAATCCGCCATGTCCCGGCAGTTCTTCCTCAGGGCGGCCAGCAGCGCCGCCTCCGTGCCCTTCGGGGCCGGCGCCGCGCCGCGCGTCTCCACGCGCAGCTTCAGGCGGTCGCCGCCCTTGCCGGCGGAGATCTCCAGCTGGAAATTCAGGCTCAGCCCCCTGACCGAGGCCACCGCGCGCGAGATGTCGCCGACGAAGATATGCGCCCCGCCGGCGTGGATGCGGTCGTCGCAGCGCCCGAGTATCTCGAAGCGCCGGTCGGCGCGGCCGCAGCGGCACGGGCCTTCCACCCAGCGGCCGAGGTCCCCCACCCTGAAGCGGATGATGGGCATATGCCGCTTCTGCAGCACCGTGACGACCAGTTCGCCGGTGGCGCCGGGCTTGACCGGCAGGCCGGTGGCGGGGTCGAGGATCTCCATGTACTGCCCGGACTCGAAGAGATGGTGCACCGCGCCCGGGCAATGCGGGCACTGGTAGCCGATCATGCCCGCGTCGACGGAGGCGTAGGCGACGGAACGCACGCTCACGCCGGGGAAGACGCTCCTGAAGAAGCGCACCATCTCCGGCCCGGCGTATTCTCCGCCGAAAAGGATGGTCCTGAGCGGGAAAGGATACTCCTTCCTGTGCTCCCGTATGAACTCGGCGAACTTAAGCAGGAAGGACGGCAGGCCGACTATCACGGTCACTTTGAAATCGCGCAGGTAGGCCGCTATGACCGGCAGCGGCAGCGCGCTGCCCACCGGCACCGAGACGGCCGGCGTCAGCGCCAGCGCCCGCTCGACGCCGAGCCAGCTGGACCAGAGATTGCCGGCCACGAAGAGATTGGCCACCCTGTCCTCGCCGGTCAGGCCGGCGCTCATCATGCTGGCCGCGAAAAAGCGGGAGACCTTATCGTGCTCGCGGTCCTCGAAGAAGATGTATTTCGGGCTGCCGGTGGAGCCGCCGCTGGCGAAGTAGACGCCGCCGCGCACCGGGGCGGTGAACATGGCCGTACTGTCCGGCGGGCTATTGGCCAGGATATGGTCCTTGGTAAGCAGGGGGACCTTGCGGAATACCTCTTCGGAAACTATCGGAGGCACGCCGCGCAGGTGCTTCCGGTAGAAAGGGCTCTTCGAGCGCGCGTGCTCCGTCAGTTCGGAAAGGACGTCGACAGCCGAGGGCGCGCCCTCCACGCCGGTGAACCGCACCAGCTCCCGCATCGGGAAGGTGCCGTCGTGAGGCGAGCCGGGCGGGGCTTCGAGCATGGCGCCGGCCCGGGTGATGCGGGCCACGCCCAGCGGGGACAGCCGGCGGGCCACCTCCCGCCGCTCGGCCAGCGTCCCGGCGACGCCGGCGGTCTGTATCATGCCGCGGCGGGCGGCCGCGGCCTTCGCAACGTCGCCCAGCGAATCCACGCATTTAAGGTAAAGCGTCCGGTTGAGCGGCGAGGGCCTGAACCGGGCGTCCTTCTCCGCTATGACGGTCCAGTCCGTGGAAGGGAAGGCGCTTTCGAGCGCGGCCGCGCCGGCCGCGGCGTCTATCTTGGCCAGGCCGCGCGCGCGGGTGAGTTCGGCCTGCTCGTCGAAAGAGAGCGGGCCGGGCGGGATCTCGGCCGCGGCCTTCCTGAAGCCGGCGGCCAGGGCCAGCCGGAATTCCCGGGCCAGGGGGTCGCGGCGGCGCAGCGCCGGGTCCACGATGAAGACGTCCTGCGGGGAGGAGCAGGCCTGCTGCTCGGCGAAGCTGGCGTCGCGGGCTATCTTTTCCGCCACCGCGGCCGCGCCCTCGGCGGCCAGCGCCGAAGGCATCACCACGGCCAGGCTCATCTTGGGGCCGAAGCCGGCCACGTGCACCGTCGAAGGGGCGGCGGAGCGCCAGGCGGAGACCGCCTGTTCCCCTCCCCAGACCATGACGGCGTCCACGGAGCTGGCCGCGGCCAGCTCCAGCTCCCGCGCGCCGCCGGGCCATTCGAGCACGGCCACCGAGGAGGCGAGCAGTCCCCGGCGGTCGCATTTTTTCAGCGCGCGGGCGAAATGGGCGATGGCGGCGCCGCCGCCGCTGGAGGCCTTTACCACGTTGGCGTTGCGCGTGAGCATCCCCATCAGCAGCGAATCTATCGCCCCGATAAAGACATTGCCGGCGGTGACGTGCAGCACCGCGCCGCGGGGCGAGGCGGTCACCTCGCCCGCGTAGCCGTCGCGAGGCACGCAGCCTTCCAGCGCGCCGGGCAGGCCGACTTCCAGGGCGAGCCGTTTCTCCGTCTCGGCGCGGCTGAACATCCGCGGCAGGGAATCCAGCAGCAGGGCGACCGTCTCCGCCGAAAAGCCGGAGTACTCTTTCATTTCCCGGAAGGCCCCGCGGTACCACGCCCCTTTTTTGTCGCCGCAGAAGCGGCCCACCGCGTCAAGCGTGTCCAGCACGTATTCCGGGGAGGCCGCGGCCAGCGGCGCGGCGGCGGCGCGGGCGCGGCGGCAGATCTTCTCCACCTCGGCGGGCGTCCAGGGGCCGGAGCGGCGCAGGCTCCTGCCGAAAAGGTAGGCGTTGTTCTTTCTCATAGCGTCGAGGCGGCGGAAACCGCGCAGCCCTTCATTTTAGTGATCCCCGCGCGCCCGGCGATATGCAGCACTTCGCCGCCGAGGCCGCAGGGACATTTCTTTTCGATCCAGCCCCTGTCGCTGGAAAGCAGCGAGATCGAAGGATAGCTGGTCAGGTAGGGCGCGATGAACTGCAGGAGGCCGGTCTCGCCGCAGGGGAGGGCCTTCAGGGTGGCCGGGTGCCGCGCTATCACCCGGCTGTAGACGGGAATATGGAAATTGCCGAGCCGGCAGTCCACGTAAGGCACGCCGTGCTCGACCATGCCGAACAGGTCGCGGACATGCTCCGCCGGCAGGCCGAGCGAGCGGGCCAGCCGCGCGCGCATCTCGCCCTTGTCCACGGCGCGGTCCTGCTTGTCCTTCCAGCCGCCGCCGGTTATGACCCGGCTGTCCGGGTGCAGCCGGGCGGCGCGGCCGTGCCGCCGGGAGAATTCCCCGCAGACCGCCATCGCGTGGGCGGGGAAGCCGACCAGGCGGGCCGGCCGGCCGCTCCGCTCGAAACGCTCCAGCGCGGCCACGGCGCCTTCGAGGTCGAAATAAAAATCCTTCTTCCCCGCGTCCCAGCGCAGGGCGTAGAAGACCTCGCCGCGCAGGGTGAGGCCGGTGATGCTCTCGTCGCTGAAGGCCGTGCCGACGTTCCTGGCCACGGCGGGATCGTAGGTGAAGCAGAGATAGTCGGTGACGGTCCCCCCGGCGGCCAGGCCCATGCCGTTGAAGACCTGCCAGGCCTGCCGCTGCAGCCGCAGCAGCGAGGGCCGGTCGAAGACGATGCGGCTGCGCTGGCCGGAGGTGCCGCTGGAGGTCATCTCCAGCACTATCTCCTTCCCGGCCGCGCTGACCAGGGCGCGCTCCTTGAAGGCGGCCACTACGATATGGGGCATGCGGGCGGTATCGCGCCAGGAGCGCAGGTCCGCGGGCCGGAAGCCCTCGGCCCGCCACAGGCCCGCGAACTCCGGGCAGCGGCGCAGGTGCACGGCCGAGGACGCCCGCAGCGCGGCGGTGAAAACGGCCCTGTCGGAGGCGGAATGGCGGTAAGGCGGCAGCTCGGCAAGCCTGCCCATGGCGGTGCGGTCGCCCAGCGGGACCGCTACCGGCCTGGAGCAGGCCCGGAGCTTCACTTGCCGCTCCGCAGCGCCGTCTCGACGTACATGGCGTTCCACATCTTGATGTACTCCTTCAGATAGGCGCGGTAGGTCGGGATAAGGCTGACCTTGCGGAAGTCCAGCGTCTCGAAGGAGCGGGAGAAGGCGATATAATCCCAGCGCTTGCGTCCCACCAGGCGCATCGCGGGGAAATAGGCGCTGGGCAGGAACCCCGCGTCTATGGCCTGCCGCTGCAGCTCCGGCGTATAGGCGTCGACCAGGCATTCGAGGTAGCTGATATTGAGGTTGCTCACCACGTCCGCCACGCTGTTGAGCAGCAGCGAAAGGTCCTGGATCTCGCTCCGCCCGCCGATGATGGCGGTGTACTTGTCCTGCGGGTTGTACTGCAGGTAGACCTCGGTCTTCTGGTCGTGCGAGACCAGCATCATATTGGGTTTATGGAAAGGCACGTAGAAGTTGGAGAAGACGCCGGTATTGCCCGACCTGCGGAAGCGCTCGGCGACGAAGCTGGGCGCGTTTACGGTCTCGAACTGTATCAGCTTCTGGTCGGCCCTGTTGGGATGCCCGGCGTCGGGGGACTTCTCCACCACGAAGCGCGCCGCGCCGAGCTGCAGTTCCTTGTTGGGCAGCCGGCTGAGCAGCTCGCGCTGGGCGAGCCTGAAGAACGGCTCGATCTCCTTGAGCAGCTTCACCGGCCTGCGCCGCTTGCCCCACGCCGAGAGCACGTAGTAGGCGGTCAGGCAATAGGTTTCGTGCTCGTGGATCTTGTGGGCGTTGGGGAATATGCCGAGGGCGGAGAAGCCCAGGTTGTCCAGGACCTTCTGGGGCGCGGCCGTCACGGTGCGCGTGGTGGCGTAGACGGCGTCCACTATCTTGTGCTTCTTGGTGACGCTCTCCATGATGAGGTTCATCATGATGTTGTTGAGCTTATGCTTGCGGTACTCGCGCGACACGACCGCGCCGATGGCCTTGCCCAGGCGGTTCTCGGCGTCCACGTGCATGATCTGGCTGGCGATGATGCGGCCGTTATGCTCGCCGACCAGCCAGAAATACTCGTCGCTGGAGATGGCGTGGTTCATCTTGGCCCGGTCCGAGACCAGCGACATAGGGTAATTATGGCCGTACACCTCGGCGAAGAGCATCTGGATGCGGCGGCCGTCCTCGTGCCGCGCGTTGCGGATGCGTATGACGAAGTTGTTGTCCCCCGAATTGACGGTCAGATCGACGTGACGGAAATTCATTTTCAAGCCTCCGGCGCCCCTTTCGCCGCCCCGCTGGCGGCCCGTGATATTATATAAATAGCCCGGCCGCCCCGCCATTGACCCGGATTAATACGGGGCGGCCGGAGCCGTCCTTTCCCGCCGGCCGGAGGGACCACGTTTTGATTTGGGCCTTATAATGTGATAATTTGTATCTGCCGATGAAGATATACAGGATACCGCTTCTGCTCCCGCTGCTGTTCTCCGGCTGCGCCTCCTTCCAGTCGGGGGACGTCCGGATAGACCGCAACGGGCTGAGAGCGATGATGGCCGACGAAGAGATACGGCCTTTCTCCTCGCTCCGCTTCACCTGGACCAATTATCCTTATTTCAACCCGGCGGAACTGATAGGCCAGGGTACCGTCGAAGGGACGCCGCCGCCCAAACCCGTCCCGGTGGAGAGGCAGGAGTTCTTCGAACTGCGGACCAGGGCGTTCAATATAATGAAGGAGGCCGGGCTTTACGACCCGGCCGGCGGAGAGGGCACCCTGTATCTGGACCTGACCACCTACGGCCGCTGGACCTACCGGGACCTGTTCAAGTCCTTCCTGGTGGAGACCTCCTGGATCATGCTGGTCCCCTCCTCGCTGAACGTCAACTACCGGATCCTGGCGACTTCGGACCGCGGCGGGAAGCTGGAAGTGGAGGAGATAGCCAGGCACCGCACGGTGTTCCACGCGCTGATCTTCCCGCTCTATCCTTTCGCCAGCCCCGCCGCCAGGGAACGCGCTCTGCTGCGCAACATGCTCTGGAAAACCGCCACCGACGTCTATACCCGGCTGAAGGACCCCTCGTCCCCGGTCGCCAGGCCGGAGGACCCGCCGGCGGCGGAAATGCAGTCCGGCCTCCCGGTCCCGCAGGGGACGGAAGAGATAGAGCACGCGCCGGTCACCTACCCCGCGCCCGGCAGCGCCGAAAAACTGCCGGGAGCCCCGCTGCAGTAATTATACCGGACCGGCAAAAAAAAGGGCGGCCCGGAGGCCGCCCTTCTCATTTCCGTACGTTCTACTTGCCGTCGCCGGCCGTTACGGGCGCGGTTCCCGGCGCCGGTTCTTTGGCGGGGGCCGCGTCCTTGCCGGTGGCGGCGGGTTTCGCCGGCGTCGCCGCGGCCGGGGCGGGCGCTTCCGCGGGAAGCATCCCGAGGGCCTCCCTGGCGTCCGGCAGGTACAGGCTCTCGGGATTCTCCTTGATGAACTTCTCCAGCGCGGCCCGGCCGGCGGCCGCGTCGCCGTTGACGACCAGTTCCGCCGCGTCGCCCAGCGCCTTGCGCTCGGCCTCGGCCTTCTTGAGGCCCTGCTCGGAGACGCCGCCCTTCCAGTAGAGCTCGGAGGCGTCGGCGCCGGTCTTGTCGCCGCGCACCGCCGCGACCGCGCTGACGCGGGTCCTGGAGTGGAATTTCTTCTGCACCTTGGAACGCAGCCCCTTGTAGAAGTTATCGTACCAGGACTTCCAGGACTCCTTGTCCTTCTCCTTTTCCTTGTCCTTGCGGACCTCCGCCTGGTCCGTCCCGGCCGGCGCCTGGGCCGCCGGTTTCTCCTCCGCGGCGGCCAGGCCGGCGCAGAAAGAGAACAGCATCGCGGCTATTATGGTCTTGCTCATGCTCCCTCCTAGTTCCCTCGTCTATTTAAGAAGCTGGTCTCCCGCGGCTTTGGCCGAGGGGTCTATTTTGACCGCGCGCTCCACGTAGGTCCTGGCGTCGTCCTTCCTGCCCGCCTTGAGCGCGGCGCGGGCCTGGTTCAGCCAGGTCCCGGCGTCGAAAGGGTCGGCCTTGGAAGCCTTGCGGTAATACTCCGAGGCCTTGGCGGCGTCGCCGGCCCTGAAAGCCAGGTTCCCCAGGTTATTGAGCGCGGCGGCGTGGCCGGGGTCCTTTTCGAGCAGCTTCCCGAAGGTCCCGGCGGCTTCGCCGTTCTCCCCGTGCTGGGCGTGCAGCAGTCCCAGGTTCAGCAGGGCGTCCTCGTTGGAAGGGTCGGAGGCCAGAATATCGCCGTAATATTTCTTCATATGCTCGTAGCGGGACCTGAGCAGGGCCTCCAGCGCTTTCTTCACCCGCGGCGAGAGTTTCTCTCCGCCTTCGTACCTAGCCTCGGCTTCGGGCAGGGTGACGGGCTCGAATTCGGACCAGGCGGCGCGCACGTCCACGATCTTCACCGATTCCTTCATCTTATTGTACATGTCGGCGGCGGTGGCCACGGCGTCGTGGAAATCCTTGCCCACCATCGTGGTCTCGAGGGGGATCCACCAGGCGTCGTTGTGGCGCACAAGCATATCCTCCGGCAGGCCGACCTCGCGGGCGTCGGCCGACCTGGCCTCGAACATCACGGCGATATGCGACGGGTAGTCCAGCAGGGCGGCCCGCAGGCCGGCGGCCTCGAAGATCGAGGCGAAGAGCGCCGTCAGGTCGTCGCAATCGCCGCTGTGTATCTTCAGCGTGGTGCGCGGGAACTGCACGGTGTCGAGGATATGCTCGTCCGCGCCGCTCTTGGCGGTGGCGTAGGGATTGACCGGGTCGGCCAGGTAGGTTACGCCCTCCTCGCCCAGCGCCTCCCAGGCGAAAAGCGCCTTGACCAGGTTCTCGTCCACCAGCGCGGCTTCCTTCTCCAGCTTACCGGTCTCGACCAGCGCGTAGCGGCTGAAAGCGAAGACCGGGGTGTCCTTGGCCGTGATGAAGGTGGCCAGGCGCTCGGGCCTGTCCCAGATTATCGCGTTCTTGGAAAGCACCTTCACCGGTTTGTTGAGCGTGACCGTCTTCTCCTGCCCGTCGGTATAATAGGTCACCGAGAGCTGGGACTGTATCGGGGTGTCCTCGGTTATGCCGAGCACGCGGTTGTTGAGCGTGGCCATCAGGTCGACTTCCTTCACCTCGTTCGGACCGATGGATTCGACGATGGAATCGTGCGGGAAGTCCATGTAGTCCTTGAGGTTGAAGGAGATCTTGACGTTGCTGAAGGCCTTGTCGGTATTGTTGCGCACCGCGATGCGGCCCACCGGCTTGTTGAGATAGCGCTTGTAGTTGGCCGAGAAGATGTAGTTCAGCTCGACGGGCTCTATCTCCACCGGGGAGACGTTGCGGGGGTCGCGGACCGCCGCGGCCGCCGCCTTCCCGCCCGCCGCCGCCGTCGCGGCCGGCGTGTATTCGCCGGGGAACCCCGCGGACGAGACCGCCGCGGCCCGGTAGCGGTAGGCTGCGCCGGCCACGGCCGAGGCGTCCTCGTGGAAGGTCTTCTCGGTATAGGCCAGTTCGGCCCATTTGCCGCCCTCCGCGGGGGCCCTGAAGACCTTGTAGCCCTTGACCCGGTGGTTGCCGACCGGCTTCCAGGAAAGTTTCACGCCCCTGTCGCCCGGCGCCGCGGCGAAATCCGCCGGGGCTTCGGGTATATAGCTTATGTCGAAGGAGACGATCCTGCCGGCGCCGGCGTCGGCGATATGTATCCGGTCCCCGCCGTAGGCAAGGAACTGCGGCGCGGCGAGCTCCCGCTCTCCGGCGCCCCGGGCGAAGAAAGAGGCCTGGAAGCGGCCGGCGGCGTCGAAGATCTTGACGCTGTAGGCGCCCTTGTCCAGCACGTAGAAGAAGCCCTTCCCGTCGTAGACCAGCGAGGCCGGCGAGACCAGGGACCCGGAGTCGTCCCAGGCGGAGAGGAACTTCCCGCTCTGGTCGGTGACTATGACCTTCTTGAGCCCCGCGTCGAGGATATAGAGATTGTTCTTCTCGTCGGAAGCCGCGTCGACCGGGTCCATCAGCGTCAGGGCGCCTACCTGCGGGCCGACGGCGAAGAGGAAGATGCCGTCCTGGCTGAAGGCCTGCACGCGCTTGTTCCTGGAGTCGGCGATATAGACGTTCTTGTTGCCGTTGACCGTCAGGCCCATCGGGGCCCTGAACTTGCCCTCGCCGGAGCCGGAGCCGCCGAACTGGGATTCGAAGGAACCGTCGGCCTTGAAGATCTGCACGCGGTCGTTGCCGGTGTCGGCGACGAAGAACCTGCCGTCCCCGGCGGCGAAGATCCCCTTGGGCGCTTTCACCTGGCCCGGCAGCTTGCCCATGACGGCCACGGTCTTCTTCACGCCCTTCTCTATGAGCACCAGTTCCCTGGCGTCGGGCATGTAGGCGATCATGGAACCGTCCCCGCGCACGGCCAGCAGGTCGCTCTTGAAGGCCGCCTTGTCCGCCGGGCCCTTGATGGTGAAGCGCGTCAGCAGCGCGGCCGGCTTCAGGCCTTCGGCCCCCTTGGTGCCTTCGAGCCGGAGGTAGGTGACCTTCTTGTTGCCGTCGTCGCAAAGATACAGGGTACCGGCAGGATCGGCGGCGGCGCCGCAGAGGTTCTGGAACTCGGTCCTGCCCTTGCCGCGGGTGCCGAAAGTGCCGATGACGGAGCCGTCATAGCCCAGCTCGCGCACCTTGCCCTCCCTGGCGTTGACGATGTAGATGATCCCGTCCGGGCCGGCGGCCACGCCGTTGTTGGCTATCTCCTGCTCGCGCAGCAGCCTGCCCGAGCGGTCGTACTGCTGCAGCAGCGACTTGGACGGGTCGGAAACGAAGAGGTTGCCGGCGAAATCGGCGGCTATGGCGGCGGGCTTCACGACGGTGACGCCGTCGTTGCGTTTGGTCGGGAAACCGTAAAGATAGATGCCGTCGGCGTTGAATACTTCGACGCTGGAGGCGCCGGTATTGGCCACGTAAAGCCTTTCGTCGGGACCGAAGGCGAGGGCCATGGGCGAGGAGAGCTGTCCCGGACCCTTGCCCTTGCCGGAAAAGGACCAGAGATATTTGCCGTCGAGGTCCGTGACGCTGACGCGGGAATTGCCCGAATCGGCTATGTAGAGGCGATCGGCGCCTATCGCCAGGCCGGCGGGGCCCTTGAGCTGCGCGTCGGACTTCGACACGAACTTGCCCTCCGCGGCCTCGAAGACCAGCACCGCGCTGGCCCTGGCGTCGGCGACGTAGACCCGCTCGCCGTTCGAAGCGACGCCGGAGGGCCTGGTCAGCATCGGGTTCGTTATCTGGCCCTTGAACTCGATCTTGTCGTATGCGCCCGCCGGCGCGGCCAGCAGGGCGGCGAGCATGAGCGCGCAGATATTGAAACTCTTCATAGTGTTCCTCCGCGGAAACAGCGGTATGTTCATAAAGGTCTGCAGGGATCCCTCCCATATTATATATCACATACGGGCGCCGCGAAAACGGCGGCGGCGGAGCGCCCGGAGCCCGCCTTGCCAAACCGCCGGGATATTTATATTATTTTGAATTCCATAGAACGCCGGGGAACGGAGCCGAAAAAAATGGACATTGGATTCGTCAAACGCGTGATCTTCACCTCTATAGGCAGGAAGTTCGTCATGGCCGTCACCGGCCTGGCGCTGGGCGCCTTCATGCTGGTGCACCTGGCCGAGAACCTCCTGCTCTTCTACGGCGAGAAGGCCTATAACGGCTGGGTGGACCTGCTGCTTTCCAACCCGTTCATAATCTACGCCGAACTGGGGCTGGCCGCGGTCTTCCTGCTGCACATCGTCACGGCCGTCTGGGTGCGCTGGGAGGACTGGCGCAACGCGCCGGCCGGCTACGAGGAACGCAGGTGGCAGGGCGGCCGGACCATCGGCTCGGCCACCATGCTCTACACCGCCGCCGCCATACTGGCCTACCTGGTCTACCACCTGGTGGACTTCCGCTTCGCCGATCACTCGATGGGGTTCTACGCCATGGTGACCGGCGCTTTCCGCGACCCGGTCTTCGTCGGGGTCTATATAGCCGGCTCGCTGGCGCTGGCGCTGCACCTGAGCCACGGCATGCAGAGCGCCTTCCAGACGCTGGGGGTGAACCATCCCAAGTATACGCCGTTCATAAAGCTGGGCGGGCTGCTGGTCGCGCTGACCATGGCCGGCTTCGCCATGATCTCGGTCTATTTCCTGCTCGAACTCGACCAGAAAAAAGTCGAGCACCATTACCAGGTCGCCGCGACGGAGGCCAGATAACATGAAACTCGACGCCAGAATACCCGCGGGCCCGATAGAGAAGAAGTGGGACAAGCACCGCTTCGACCTCAAGCTGGTCAACCCCAGCAACAAGCGCAGGTTCGACATCATCGTCGTCGGTTCCGGCCTGGCCGGCGCCGGCGCGGCCGCCTCGCTGGGCGAACTGGGCTACAACGTAAAGGTCTTCACGATGCACGATTCCCCCCGCCGCGCGCACTCGATAGCGGCGCAGGGCGGCATCAACGCGGCCAAGAACTATCCCAACGACGGCGACTCGGTCTGGCGGCTGTTCCACGACACCGTCAAGGGCGGCGACTACCGCGCCCGCGAGGCGAACGTCTACCGCCTGGCCCAGGTCTCCAACGGCATCATCGACCACTGCGTCGCGCTCGGCGTGCCCTTCGCCCGCGAGTACGGCGGCCTGCTCGCCAACCGCTCCTTCGGCGGCGCGCAGCTCTCCCGGACCTTCTACGCCAGGGGCCAGACAGGCCAGCAGCTGCTGCTGGGCGCCTATTCCGCCATGATGCGGCAGGTCGCCGCGGGCACGGTGAAGGTGTTCCCGCGCCGCGAGATGACCGAGCTCGTGATCAAGGACGGCCGCGCGCGCGGCATCATCGCGCGCGACCTGGTCACCGGGAAGCTGGAGAGCCACGCCGGCCACGCCGTCCTGCTCTGCACCGGCGGCTACGCCAACGTCTTCTACCTGTCCACCAACGCCGCCACCTGCAACGTCTCGGCGGCCTGGGCGGCCTACAGGAAAGGGGCCGGCTTCGCCAATCCCTGCTTCACGCAGATACACCCCACCTGCATACCGCGCTCGGGCGACCACCAGAGCAAACTGACGCTGATGAGCGAGTCGCTGCGCAACGACGGCCGCGTCTGGGTGCCCAGGAACAGGGGCGACCGGCGCTCCCCGGGCTCGATACCCGAGGAGGAGAGGGATTATTTCCTCGAGCGCCGCTACCCGGCCTTCGGCAACCTGGTGCCGCGCGACATAGCCAGCCGCGCCGCCAAGACCGAAGTGGACGCGGGCAAGGGCGTCGGCCCGACCGGACAGTCCGTCTACCTCGACTTCCGCGACTCCATAGCCCGCAAGGGAGAGGACAAGATAAGGGCGGAGTACGGCAACCTCTTCGACATGTACCACCAGATAACCGACGAGAACGGCTACAGGACGCCGATGCGCATCTACCCGGCGCCGCATTACACGATGGGCGGCCTCTGGGTGGACTACGACCTGATGACGACGGTGCCCGGCCTGTTCGCGCTGGGCGAGGCCAACTTCTCCGACCACGGCGCCAACCGCCTGGGCGCCAGCGCGCTGATGCAGGGCCTGGCCGACGGGTTCTTCGTGATCCCGTACACGCTGGGCGGCTACCTGGCGGGGAACAGGCTGGAGGCCGCCGCGGACTCGGACCCCGAGTTCAGGCGGGCCGCGGACGAAAGCGGGCTGAAGTTCAAGCGGCTCCTCTCCGTGAAAGGCAAGAAGACCCCGTCGGAGTTCCACCGCCGGCTGGGCGAGGTCATGTGGAACGAATGCGGCATGGCGCGCAACGAGGCCGCGCTCAAGCGGGCGCTGGTCAAGATCCCCGAGATACGCGAGGAGTTCCGCGAGAACCTGGCCGTCGGCGGCGGGGCGGAGGAGCTCAACCAGACGCTCGAACGGGCCGGCAAGGTGGCCGACTTCCTGGACTTCGCCGAACTGCTGGTGCGCGACGCGCTGGAGCGCCGGGAATCCTGCGGCGGCCACTTCCGCGAGGAGTCCTGCACGCCGGAGGGCGAGGCGAAACGCGACGACGCGGGCTTCTCCCACGCCGCGGTCTGGGAGCACGCCGGCGAGGGCAAGGCCCCGCTGCTCAACAAGGAAGCGCTGACCTTCGAGCACATCAAGCCCAGCGAACGCAGCTACAAGTAACGGAGACCGATCATGAGCGAGAAGAAATTCGGAGTGACCGTGCGGGTATGGCGGCAGGCCGGTCCGGGGGAGAAAGGCCGCATGGAGTCCTACGAGGTGAAGGGCGTGGACCCGGACATGTCCTTCCTCGAGATGCTCGACGTGCTCAACGAGGACCTGGTCAGGCGCGGCGAGACCCCCATCGCCTTCGACAGCGACTGCCGCGAGGGCATCTGCGGCTGCTGCGGCCTGGTGGTGAACGGCGACGTGCACGGCCCCGACGAACATTCCACCGTCTGCCAGCTGCACATGCGGCGCTTCAAGGACGGCGATGTCATCACCGTGGAACCCTGGCGCGTGAAATCCTTCCCGGTCCTGAAGGACCTCGTCGTGGACCGCTCTTCGCTGGACCGCATCATGGCCGCCGGCGGCTACGTCTCGGTCGATACCGGCGCGGCGCCCGACGCCAACTCCGTCCCGGTGGACAAGGACGACGCCGAGGAGGCCATGGACGCCGCCGCCTGCATAGGCTGCGGCGCCTGCGTGGCCGCCTGCCCCAACGGCGCGGCCATGCTCTTCACCGGCGCCAAGATCTCGCAGCTGGCGCTGCTGCCGCAGGGCGGGCCCGAGAAGGCGAAGCGCGCGCTCGACATGGTGGAAGCGATGGACGCCGAGGGCTTCGGCAACTGCACCAACGAGTACGAGTGCGAGGCCGTCTGTCCCAAGGAAGTGAAGGTCGCCAATATCGCCCGCATGAACCGGGAGTTCCTGCTGGCCAACTTCCTCTCCAAGCGCTGACCTCCCGCGGGAGGCTCCGCCGCGCGCGGGGCCTCCCGCCGTTTTCCCCGCCCCCAGGAGAAGACCATGCCCGAGTTCGTCTACCGCGAGATATTCCAGCTGAAAAAACCGGACGTAAAGTACCGCCTCCTCACGAAGGACGGGATCAAGGTCTCCGGCGAGCCCGGCCACGAGACGGTCGAGGTCGCTCCGGAGACGCTGGCCCTGCTGGCGCGCGAGGCTTTCCGCGACGCCTCCTTCCTGCTGCGCCCCGACCACCAGGAGCAGGTGGCCAGGATCTTCTCCGACCCCGAAGCTTCCGAGAACGACAAGTTCATGGCTTACTGCCTGCTCGAGAACGCCGCCATCTCGGCCCGCTTCGAGCTGCCTTTCTGCCAGGACACCGGCACCGCCACCGTGGTGGCCAAGAAAGGCGAGAACGTCCGCACCGGGGTGTACGACGCCCATTTCATCTCGCAGGGCATCTGGGAGGCCTATACCGGCGAGAACCTGCGCTATTCCCAGACGGCGCCGCTGGACATGTACGCCGAGAGGAACACCGGCGACAATCTGCCGGCCCAGGTGGACATCTACGCGGTCCCGGGCAATTCCTACGAATTCCTCTTCATCGCCAAGGGCGGCGGCTCGGCCAACAAGACCATGCTCTGGCAGGAGACCAAAGCCCTGCTCAACCCGGTCTCGCTGGAGAAATTCCTGGTCGAGAAGATGCGCTCGCTGGGCACCGCGGCCTGCCCGCCCTACCATATCGCCTTCGTCATCGGCGGCACCTCCGCCGAGATGTGCCTCAAGACCGTCAAGCTGGCCTCGACCGGCTACCTCGACGGCCTGCCGGAGTCCGGCGACGGCCTCGGCCGGGGCTTCCGCGACCGGGACCTGGAGGCCAGGCTGCTCAAGGCCGCGGAGAAGATCGGCTTCGGGGCGCAGTTCGGCGGCAAGTATTTCGCGCACGACATACGCGTCGTGCGGCTGCCGCGGCACGGCGCCTCCTGCCCCGTCGGCATGGGCGTCTCCTGCTCGGCCGACCGCAACATCCTCGCCCGCATAGACAAGGAGGGCGTCTGGCTGGAGGAGCTGGAGCGCGATCCCGGCCGCCTTATCCCGGAGGAGGCCCGCGCGAAATTCTCTTCGTGCTCCGCCTGCGTTCCCGTGGACCTGAACAGGCCGATGGACGAGATACGCGCGCAGCTTTCGAAGCACCCCGTCGGCACCCGCCTCTCGCTCAACGGCCGCATCGTGGTCGCGCGCGACATAGCCCACGCGAAGTTCAAGGAACTGCTCGACGCGGGCAGGCCGCTGCCGGATTACCTCCTGAAGCACCCGGTCTATTACGCGGGCCCGGCCAAGACGCCCGCCGGCAGGCCGGCGGGCTCCTTCGGCCCCACCACGGCCGGCCGCATGGACTCCTATACGGACCCGCTGCAGTCGCGCGGCGCCTCGCTGGTCATGATAGCCAAGGGCAACCGTTCGAAGGCCGTCACCGAGTCCTGCAAAAAATACGGCGGCTTCTACCTGGGCTCGCCGGGCGGCCCGGCCGCGCTGCTGGCCGAGCGCAACATAAAGAAGGTCGAGACGCTCGACTACCCGGAACTGGGCATGGAGGCCGTCTGGGCGATAGAGGCCGAGGATTTCCCGGCCTTCATACTGGTCGACGACAAAGGAAACGACTTTTTCAGCGGGCGCTGAAGCGGCTGCGGGCCCGCGAGGCGGACCGGCCGGAGGTTTTTTACGGGTCACCTGAACTTCGATTCCTTCATCTCCCACAAGTTCCGCGTCCGATTCTCTCCCGGGCGGCTGGACAGGCTTTACGCCCTGGCGGAACGCCTTAGGAACGGCGCCAGGTTCGGGGAAGCGGCCGGGCTTTTCCGCAGGTACGCGGCCCTGGCCGGCCCCTCCCCGCAGAAAGCGGCGGCGCTCGCGATCGCCGGCCTTTATCCGGACGCCCTGCGGCTCTCCACGGAACTTCTTTCGCGCGCGCGAGGCCTCCCCCGCGAGGCTATCGAGCTGATCGGGGACCCCTGGATGAGTTTCTATGACGCCGGCATGCTGCGGGAATGGCTGCGCGCGGTGTCCTCGGTCCGGAAGGCGCGCCTTCCGGCTGCGGCCGCCCGTCTCAGGGAACTGCATCTTTTCATGCTGCGCGCCAGGCTCGAGCCCCGCGGGAGAGCGGCCGCTCCCGCCGTTTTCTCCGGCCGGCTCTCGGCTATGAATCCCGCCGCGGCCAGGCTGCTGCTCGCCTCCGGCAGGCCGGCCGAAGCGGCCCGCGCCCTGGCCCCGGCGCTGAAGAACTTTCCCGGCGACGAGAACGCCTGCGGCCTGGCGGCGGAGGCGCTGCTCTGCTCCGGCAAAAGCGGAAGGGCCTTCGCCTTCCTGGCCCGGAAATCCCGCGCGCTCCGCTCTCCTTCCTTCGAGGCCTGGCGCGGCCAGCTGCTGCTTTTCGCGGGCAGGTATGAGGAGGCGCTCCGGGCGCTGCGCCCCGGCGCGGGCGGCCGCAGCCCCATGAGCCATTGCTGGAGGGGCGCCGCGCTGGCGAAACTGGGACGACGCAAGGCCGCTGCAGCCGAACTGCGGAAGGCGCTGGCCGTCAACGGGGCCGACCTGGAAGCGCGGACCTGGCTGGCGGAGACGCTGCTGCTGCAGGGTCGGCTTCGGGAGGCGGCGGAGGAGGCGGACCGGGTCCTGAACAGTCCATGGGCGCTGCTTATATCGGGACTCGCCAGCCCCGCGCGTCAGGAGTTCTTCTTTAGTCGGGCGGCCCTGCTCCTCCCGGGCCGGAAAAAGGCGGGGGACCGGGCCTGGGCGCTCGGACTGCTGGAAAGAGCGCGGGGCTGCAGAAGGTGCGAGGGTCATTTCCTGGCCCTGGCGTCGGGAGGAGAGCGATGAATCCGGAGAACATGGACCTGGCGGCGCTGATGAGGTATTTCTGGGTGCTGGCCTACGCGGCCGTCATCGGCATAGCCTACCTGCTGGGCAAGGTCGCCATGCGCAAACGGCTCAACAGGCTGCGGGAGATCGCCCCCTTCCTGGGCGGCCAGGCGGTCTCCGGTTTCCTCGGCCCGAGGGTCGAAGGGGTCAAGGGAGGCAGGAAGTTCAACGTCGCCGTCGTCTCCGGCGGCAGGAACGCCCCGCCCGTGATACGCCTCTCCATGGAGAGCCTTCTCCCGGTCGACTTCAGCATCCAGCGCCCGGACACACTGGCCGGCGTCAGGAATTTATTCCTCGAACCCGTGCCTACCGGCGACGCGGGTTTCGACGAGAAGTTCTCCTCCTACTCCCCCGAACCCGGTCCCTTCGCGGCCTTCTTCTCCGATCACCGCCGCCGGGACTCCGCGCGGCGCCTGCTGGAGCGCGGCTACATGTCGATAGTGTCGAAAAAAGGCAGGGCCTCGGCCGACATGCCGGCGCCGGACCTGGAGGCCGAACTGGAGCCCGGCAGAATAGGCGGGGCCCTGGACGACCTGGCCTCCCTCTCGACCTGAGCCCCCCGCGCCTTCCGGACGGACGCGCCCCCCACCGGAGGAGGCCGGCCGGAACGCGGGCGATATCCGACCCATGAAAGAGAAACTGCGGCGGCTGGACCCCTGGAGGCTGGAGCTGCCCGCCGGCTCCAGCCCCGGCATGTCCGTCCCGGCGGTCGTCTACGCCGACGCGGAGATAGAGCGGACCCTCGACGACAGGACGCTGCTGCAGGCGGCTAACGCGGCGTCGCTGCCCGGCATAAGGAGGGCCGCGCTCGTCATGCCCGACGGCCACGCCGGCTACGGCTTCCCGATAGGCGGCGTGGCGGCCTTCGGCCTTTCCGACGGAGTGGTCTCGCCCGGCGGGGTGGGCTACGACATAAACTGCGGCGTACGGCTGCTGGCGACGGCGGTACCGGCCGCGCGGACGATCCGCGACCGGGACGCCGTAGCCGCCGCCCTCTTCGCCGCCGTGCCGGCCGGCGTGGGCTCGGAGGGCAGCATAAGGCTTTCGAAGAGCGACGAGAAGGCCGTCGCGGAGAAAGGCGCCCGCTGGGCCGTGGAGCGCGGCCTGGGCGAAGCGGGGGACCTGGAGCGCTGCGAGTCCGGCGGCCGGCTGGACGGCGCCGAGTACGAAGCGCTCGGCCGCCGCGCGCTCGAGCGCGGGCGCGGCCAGCTGGGCACGCTGGGCTCGGGCAATCATTTCGTGGAGATACAGGAGGTCGCGGAGATATTCGATCCCGCCGCGGCCGCCGCCTTCGGCCTCGAGAAAGGCCTGGCGGCCGTCATGCTGCATTCCGGCTCGCGCGGGCTGGGACACCAGGTCTGCGCGGATTCCCTCGACGAGATGCTGGCCGCCGCCCGGCGGTACGGCATAGCCCTGCCGGACCGCGAGCTGGCCTGCGCCCCCTGCTCCAGTCCCGAAGCGGAACGCTATCTGGCCGCCATGCGCGCGGCCGCCAATTACGCCTGGGCCAACCGCCAGGCCCTGGGCTGGGCGGCCGGAAAAGCCCTGGCCGCCGCGCTGAAACTTTCGCCCCGGGAACTGGGACTGCGCCTGGTCTACGACGTGGCGCATAATATCGCCAAGATAGAGGAGCACGCCGCCCCCGGCGGGCGCTCCGGGAAGCTCATGGTGCACCGCAAGGGGGCGACGCGGGCCTTCCCGCCCGGGCATCCCGAAGTGCCGGCGGAGTACCGTTCCGCCGGCCAGCCGGTCCTTATACCGGGCGACATGGGCAGGGCCTCCTACGTGCTGGCCGGAACGGGCGCGCTGGGCGAGACCTTCGGCTCGGTCTGCCACGGCGCCGGGCGGCTGCTGTCGCGCGGCGAGGCGTCGCGCCGGGCGCGCGGGCGCGACATAGTCCGCGAGCTGGCCGAAAGCGGCGTCTCCGTCATGGCCGCGGCGCGCGGCACGCTGGGCGAGGAGATGCCCGAAGCCTACAAGGACGCCGGGCGGGTGGTGAGGGTGGTGGCGGGGGCCGGCCTGGCGAAGATAGTCGCCAGGCTCAGGCCGCTCTGCGTCGTGAAGGGTTAGCCCCGGCCGTCAGGCCGGGAAGAAAGCTTTCTTTATACCGTCGATGATGAACTGGAAGGCCGTGGACGCCAGGATGAGCCCCATTATGCGGGTGGTGATGTTCATCAGTATCGGGCTGATCTTGGAGGCCTTGAGTATCGAGAACCTGAAGATCCCGTAACACAGCAGACAGACCAGGCCGAAGATCAGCACCAGGACCGCGTCGTAGACGAAGCTCCTGGCCTTGGAGGCCAGCAGGATGGCGGTGGTGATGGCGCCGGGGCCCGAAAGCATGGGTATGGCCAGGGGCGTTATCGAGACGTCGGCCTTGGCGGCGCCGGCGTCGCGCTCTTCATCGGTCTCCTGCACGCACGAACGCCTGGCGCGCATATTGTCCAGCGAGACCAGCAGCAGCAGCAGGCCGCCCGCCATCTGGAAAGCGGCAATGGTTATGCCGAAGAGGGAGAAGAGCGCGTGGCCGGTAAGGGCGAACAGGATCAGCACGCCGGCGGCGGTGACGCAGGCGGTACGCGCCATCCGCAGGCGCTCGGCCTCCGTATTGCCGGGGGTCATGGCGAAGAAGGTCGGCACCGCGGCCAGCGGATTTATTATGGCGAAGATCGAAACGCCGCTCATCAGCGCGAAATAAAGGAGGTCCATGGACCTTAAAGTATACAATTTTCCCCGCCGGCACGCCGACCGGCGCGGCCTTAACTTACTATAATATCCCGGCCATGAAACCCTCTTTCTTCATCGTCTTCGCCCTGATGATGGCCTTCTATGTCTGGCTGCATTTCTACGCGGCCGGCTGGCTGGCGCGCGCTTTCGCCCCCTCCAAAGCCGGCGCGCTGCGCCTGGCGTTCCTTTGCCTGGCGCTCTTCTCCCCGGCCTCGATGTTCGTCCGCCGCGTGGTCAACGCCCCGCTGGAACATCTCTATACCGCGGCTTTCATCTGGATGGGGGCGATCTTCTTCTGGGGCATGGGCTTCCTCCTCTACGACGGCCTCCGCCTGGCGCTGGCCGCCGCCGCGCGCCCGCTGCCGGCCTGGGCGCCCCGGGCCGCCTGCGCCCTGCTGGCGGCCCTGACGGCCCTCTCCCTTTACAACGGTTTCGCGACGCCGGGGATAAAACGCCTGCGGCTGGACATACCCGGCCTGCCGGAGGGGCTCGACGGCATCAAGATAGCCCAGATCTCGGACATGCACATAGATTCGGGCTACCAGGTGGTGAAGTTCAGGGACGCCCTGGAGCGCCTCGCCCCGGAGGAACCGGACCTGGTGGTCTTCACCGGCGACCTGGTGGACCCGGGCCTGACCTGCGAAGCGGAACTGGAGCGGGCCGTGGCCGGCCTGAAGCCGCGGCTGGGCGTTTTCGGCATACTCGGCAATCACGAGTATTACTACGGCCTGGACAAGTCGCTGGGCTGCTACGAGCACATGGGAATAAAGATGCTGCGCAACGCCGTGGCGGAAACGGGCGGCCTCAGGATAGCCGGGCTCGACGATATAAAGACGGCCGGCCTGGAGCGGGAGGACGTGGAGCGGGCGCTGGCGCCGCTCAAGGACGAGCCTTTCGCGCTGGTGCTCAGCCATCAGCCCCTGCTCTACGAAGAGATCTCCCGGGCCGGCAGGTTCCTGGTCCTTTCCGGCCACACCCACAGGGGCCAGATCTTCCCTTTCCACTTCTTCACGCGCCTGGCCTACCGGTACTTCTACGGCCTGTACCGGCTGGGCGGTTCTTTCTTCTACGTGACCGCCGGCGCGGGGACCTGGGGTCCGCCCATGCGGCTTTTCGCCCCGGCCGAGGTGCCCGTCATCACCCTGAAGAAGGCCTGAAAGACCGGCCGTCTTCCAAAGAAAAAGCCCCCGGCATGCGGGGGCTTTTTTCTGCGTCCGTCCGCGGCGGCGTTCAGTCGAAAGGCCGCCATTTGGTCTTCCCCTTCCAGTTGCGTTCCTTCTTCATGTAGGAGCCGAACAGCTCGAAAGCCTCGTCGGAGGACATCTCGTCTATCGCGGCGAACTGGCCCTGCGCGTCCTTGTACTCCACGTCGTAAGTCCCCCCCGAGCGCGACGCGGTGATGAAGCCGTCGGGAGAATTAAGGGTTATGAAGAAGTTCTCCTCGCCCAGGGCGTCGAAAGCCTTGCGCAGCTGCGCCGTGGTGGGGTCCTTGACCACCGTGGCGTCGGCCATCTCTATGACATAACCCCTGTTCGGGGGGTCCTGGGGTTCTCCCTGTACGATCGCCGGCTGGGGGGAGGGTTGCGCGGCCACGGCCCGGGCGACGGCTTTCGCCGATGGTTCCTTCTCGCCGTAGGCCATGAACTTCTCTTTCTCTATGACCAGGAAAGAGCCCAGGGCCTGCTTCCAGGCGTCGCCGGCCTTGTTGAGGAGGAAGACCCGTATCCTGGCGGGATCGGCGTCCTCGTCGTAATAGACGGAAGCCGTAACGCCCGCCTTGGTGGCGAAATAACGCACCTCGCGGACCTTGCCGTCCCAGCGGCGCAGGCCGATGACCTCGCGCTTTATCTCCTTGTCCTTGAAGAACTTCTTGTCCACCGTCATCGCGAGCACCGGGGGCATGTGCCGCTTGACCCCCTCCAGGTCCTTTTTCTTGTAGGCGGTCAGGACCTCCCTGCCCACTTCCTCCGCGGTCTGCGCCCGGAGGCAGGGCGCGGACAGCGCCGACACGGCCAGCAATATCGTCAAAAATCTCATTTCAGCTCCTGATCGAGGCAGATTAGGTCCCCGGTTATCCTACCATATAGGTTTTTTTCCTGTAAACCCCGGCGGGCTTGCCCTAAGGGCCCAGAAAGGCCTGGGAAATAATCCGCCGGAAAGTTCGCCTTTGTACCCCTGATAGGAACGGAGAAGCGGGCTATAATTTATACGCAGACACATGGAGGAACACGCATGAGGAAGATCCAGACGATAGTTTTCTCGCTTATAACCTCTCTCGCCGTGAACGCCGCCGCCGCCGACACCCTCGAATCCCTTCTGGAGCGGGTGGAAGGCGGGAACCGCGCCAAGTCCTTCGCGGGCGCGGAACCCGCCCTGCGCCGGGCCGCCGCGGAACCTTTCAAGGCCAGGATCATGCTGGGGGACGCTCTGGACTCCTCCCGCGACCCCGGCTACCGCTGCTCCGTGATCGACATCCTGGGCTCGGCCACCGACGAGGGCGTCAGGAAGGCCCTGGCCGCTTCCGCGGTCGCCGCCGACCCCGGCGTGCGCGCCTGCGCCGCCCGCCAGCTGGGACTGCGCAACAACGAGCACGCCGTGCCGCTGCTGGTGGCCAATATCGAAGCCTATCTCGGCGGCTCCGGCAACAAGGGAGCCTATGAGGACGATTTCCGCGCCCGCCTGGCCGCCCTGGACGCGGTCTGGGCCCTGGGCGAGATAACCAGCTCCAAGGTGACCGGCGAGCTGGAACGCCTCTTCCGGTCTTCCGACGAAGTCTTCAAGATGAACATAGCTTTCGGCGCGGGCAAGCAGAAAACGGAAAAAGCCGCCTCTTTCCTGCGCTCGGTCGCCGGCAACCCGGCCGAGACCGAGCCGGTGCGCGCGGCCGCTTTCGAGGTGCTCGACCGCCTCGGCCTGGCCGCCGGCCTTTCGACCGCCCCCTCCGCCGTCCCCAGCGCCATCTCCCGCGCCGACCTGCTCTACACCGGCGGCCAGACCGGCAATATCTCCGGCTGGTTCGTCGACATGCTGCCCATAGGCCATACCGGGATCTACGGCGGCACGAAGGTGGAGGACGGCAAGCTGCTGCCCGTCGTATACGACTGCGTGCCCAATTATTTCACGCCCGGCGGGACCCGCACCGTGGGCTGGTACGACTACACCCATCATTTCAAGTACCCCCTTTACGCCGTGAAGACCACCAGGGTCCCGCCTACGGCGGCGCAGAGGGAGTCCATCATCCGCACGGCCCTGCGCCTGCAGGGCGCCGAATACAACGATACCCATCTTTCCCAGAAGGGACCCCTTGTCTTCGACTGCGTGGGGTTCAGCGAATTCGCCTACGAGCAGGCGGGCCTGAACATAACCCCCGACGAGCTGGAGAACAGCTGGGGCTGGCCGCTGACCCCGGCCGAGCAGTACGACGCCGCCGTCAACGTGGGGGCCCGCGTTCCAGGCGTCTGGACGCAGCAGACCCCCTCGGGCATCATAGCCCCGAACCCCGGCATCATAACCAACGCCTTCGGCGCGCTGAACTCGGCCTTCGGTTCGGGCTCCTCCGTGGAGCTGCCCGACGTGCCCGCGATACCGGGATTCTGACCTCCTTCCCGTACGACAAAAAACCCCGCCGCGGCGGGGTTTTTTATCGGGCCGGGACGGCGCGCTGTCAGCGGCGCGACAGCAGGCGGTAGAGGTCGAAGCTCACCGCGCCTATCGTGACGTTCTTCGAATAGCGCTTCCGGAACGAGCCGTCCAGCTTCGCGGCGGCCCTGCCGGTCAGCAGGATCTCGTCCATCCCCGCCACGTCCTCGCCCACTTTGAAAGCGACATTGACGGCCGGCCCGTAGGCGTCGTCGGCGAGCCTTATCAGGGGCCCGAAATCTATGCCGGAACAGATGTTGTACTTCTTATAGGCCGGCAGCCCGGAGTTGCGGGTCTTCAGCCAGGCGTTGAGGTCCAGCGCGGAGCGCGCCGCCGTATCCACGGAAGGGAAAAGGGCTATCAGGTTGTCGGCCTTGCTGGAAAGAGCCTGCCCGCCGACCCCCTCCACTATCCTGACGAAACGGTCGTGGCATTTGACCATCGTATCGAGGAACTCGATTATGCCGTGCTCGTGCGTTTTCTTAGAGAAACCGGCGGAGTCGCAGACCAGCACGGCCATCTCGGCCCCGCTCCTGGAATTTATCAGCGCGTCGGAGCGGGCGGCGTTGCCGGGGGTGCGCAGCCGCAGTATATCGAAGAACTCTTCGCTGGAAAGGAGCTTTTCTTTTTTCGCCATGCCCTAAGTATAGTAATGATGCGGCCGGCGGTAAAGAGCCGGCGCGGCGTTCAGAATCGCTTCCTCAGCGTTATCCTCTGCGCGCTGCCCAGCTCGCCGTAGGGCGTAAGCGCGTAGTCCAGCGAGGCCCCCGCCAGGTTCACGCCAGCCCCGGCCGAAAAGCCGCGGTTGTCGTCCTCCGCCGTGGTACGCCCGGCCAGGTAACCCGCCCGCAGCGACAGCGCGGGCAGCAGCGCGTATTCGCTGCCTACGCTCACCACCGTCCGGTCTTCGTGCGCCAGCCGCGTGATGTCCGCGCTCACGCCGAAGCCGGGGATGATATGCGCCAGCGCGCCGGCCGATACCGCCAAGGGCAGCGGGTCCGACTGCTCCAGGTATTTGAGCCCCGGCCCGATATTACGCGCCGCCAGACCCACCGTAACGCGGCCCAGCCCCGCAGTCACGCCCAGGTCGGCCGCGAAAGTGGAGGCGTTCTCGCCGCCCAGCGAGCTGGTGATATACTTAACGCCCGCGCCCAGACCCAGCCCTTTCACCCGGCCCGCCAGGTTGAACGATACCGCCTGGTCGGTATTGGAAAAGCTGCCGACCGCCGCCCCCGACGCGTCGCGCGCGGTCATCTCGCCGGCGGCGAAGCGGCTGTAGCCCACGCCCGCGCGCAGTCCTTTGAGCGGGAAGGCCGCGGCCGCGAAGTCGTGCGACGATTCCATCAGCCAGCGCGTATGGCTGAGGGCCGCCTCCACGCCGCCGCCGCCCAGCAGGCCCGCCGGGTTATAGCCGATGGAGCCGGCGCCGTCGGACGCCGCAGTATAGGCCGAGCCCATACCCACCGCCCGGGCGGATACGTCGATGTTGAGGAACTGCGCTCCGCTGGCGCCGGCATAAGCGCCGCCGGCCGGGAGGAGCATCGAAACGGTCAATATTGTTCTTTTCATAGGCTGCCTCCGATAAGCCGCATAGCGGCTTTCTCCGGCC
>Ga0302253_1000718_pt1 | contig 24711 bp, 19 predicted proteins | sample AAG_RA_Trp_MG_FD_193537 | JGI IMG/M metagenome (GOLD analysis project Ga0302253, IMG submission 193537) | Enriched activated sludge microbial communities from anaerobic digester in WTTP, New Holstein, Wisconsin, United States - AAG_RA_Trp | ecosystem: Engineered > Bioreactor > Anaerobic >...
TACTATTGGCATAGCACAAGGAATAGCACAATTGCCTCTGTTTTCAGGTATTCAGTATCGTTTTATTTGCTGGTTAATCATTAATATTATAGGTATTACTTTTGTACTGTTATATGCTCATAAAATTAAGAAAAATCCTGAATCTTCTCCCATGTATAAATTAGACAGTTATTGGCGTGAACATCATGCTGCCAATGTTCAATTCGTTCCCATTACTTCGTCTAAAATTTCGTGGTTCTGCTATACTTTGCTTTCTCTGCTAGGCATATACCTGTCGTTCAAATATCCATCTACTACCGTTGCATTTGGCAATTCCATGTTTACCTTTAATTTTATTGCAATGATTACTGTTTACTTTATTATTTCTTCGTTTTGGATGCTTCGTAAGGCATTGCAGTATTTCATATTAAATCTTTTAATTACAACCATTTTTGTATTAATACTGGGAGTATTGGGATATCAGTGGTATATAAAAGAAATTGCTTCGTTGTTTTTATTTATGGGTATCACAACAGCGGTTGTATATGGCTATTCTGCCAACGAAACCGTAAAGCAATTTTTAGACGGTGCACGTGATATTCTTTCAGCAGCCATGGTAGTTGGTTTGGCAGGTGGCATCATTGTATTACTGAACGATGGAAAAATAATTGATACTATTTTATATACGTTGTCAACGCATTTAAAAGGTGCAGGGGAATTTGCTTCTGTAAGCATCATGTATGTGTTTCAAACCTGCCTGAATATAATTATACCGTCGGGTTCTGCCAAAGCAGCCCTTACTATGCCCATTATGTCGCAATTTTCGGATTTGATAGGTGTATCGAGACAATTAACAGTACTTGCTTTTCAATTTGGTGATGGATTTACCAACATGATTACTCCTGCCAGCGGAGTATTGCTTGGTGCTTTATCCATGGCAAAAATCCCTTATACTATTTGGTTTAAATGGATTTTATTGTTTATTGTTGTTTTAATTCTGATGGGATTAGTACTTTTATTACCTCCCATGTTTATTTCGTTTAACGGATTCTAACTAGACAATTTTTGAACGAGTTCTTTTTTATAAATAGGTACTACACCCACTTTTTCGCATACAATGCCGGCAGCAATGTTCGCCAGATAAGCCATATCATATAACTTCATATTCATAGCCAAACAAAGCGTTGCTGTAGCAATAACTGTATCGCCAGCACCAGATACATCAGCCAAATCGTGCACCTGTGTTGGTATATAATAAGATTCCTCCTGATTGATAACAAACATACCCAATTCAGACAGCGTAACCATCATTGCATTTATTTTTTGTTTCTGCATAAATTTTTTACATAATAGGGGTAATATGGTTGAAAGTTTATTTTGCGGGATATCCGTTTTTAAACCTATAGACAGTTCTTTTAAATTTGGCTTGAATAAACTAACACCAGCATAATTCATAAAATTGCGATGTTTAGGGTCAACAGCAACAGGAATATTTTTTTTCGTGGCTAACCGAATTACTTCATGAATAATTTTATCGGTAATACATCCTTTATCATAATCTTCAAAAAGAATGGCATCCATCTTTTTATGAGTTAATTCATGCTTAATGCTTGACAAAAACATTTTTTCATCATCCGCATTCAGTATAGTATCCATTTCATCATCTACGCGGAGTAAATGTTGAGAATGTCCAATAATTCGAGTTTTATTAGTGGTAGTACGATGCTTGCTTACCAATATTCCTTCGGTTGTAATATTTTCTTTCTTACACATTTTTTTTAACGATTGACCATGCATATCATTACCAATAATGCTGCAAATAACAGGTTCTGCACCCAATGTTTTTATATTAAGTGCTACGTTGGCAGCACCACCAAGCCGTTCTTCACGGCGTTCAATAGAAACAATAGGTATAGGTGCTTCGGGTGATATGCGTTCTACTTTTCCCCATACATATTCATCCAACATCACATCGCCTATTACCAATACATGAATATTTTTAAACGATTCAATTTTTGAAATATAATTTTTCATTGTATATTATTTAGAACGCAAACCTACACCTTTTTTTTTCAATTTCAAAGTCAAAATTATTTATAAATGCAACTTTCGTGGGGAGAGAAATAGTTAAATATATTTTTCAAGTAACTATTCACCCCGTCATTGCGAGGGAGGAACGCACGAAGCAATCTCAAGAAAATGGATATTATAAATGCCTTTAATCCGGAATGGAAAGATTTATATGAAGAAGTGGCTGCATGGTGAGATTGCTTCGCTACGCTCGCAATGACGAGAGTGGGGTGAATAGTTACTTTTTCAAGACAAAAGAGAAAGAAAATAAATCTTTCCCCTTAAAAAAGTAGCATTATGAAACATTTAACCAAAGAATGAAATGAATTTTGTTAGCGGTTTGGTATAAGATTTTCCGCAAAGAGTGAAAAAAAATAGATATCAATACGTTGCGACCTTTGCGCCTTCTTAGCGAACATGGCGGTTATATTATTAGTTGAATTTTTATACCGATATGTATTCAAAAAAAATTAGTTATAAATATTGTATCTTTGCACCCAAAAAAATATGACGTTATCGCAAATCATATTCATTCTTACGCTTGTCGTAACGATAGGTATTTTTTCTTATTCCATATTACGTCTGGTACGTTTTTTTAAACTCACTAAAAAATACAAAATAAGCCATTGGGGAAAACGCATGGTCATTATGATAAAAGTAGCTTTTGGACAGAGCAAAATTTTCCGCTTTCCTTTTGCAGGGAGCATGCATGCCATAGTTTTTTGGGGATTTATGATTATTCTTTTTGGAAGTTTGGAAATGGTTATAGACGGCGTGTTCAATTTACATAAATCATTATCGGTGCTTGGTGTTTTTTATAAAGCCGTGATGGCAATGGGCGATGTATTTGCGTTTCTTATTGCCGTAGCAGTTATTATATTCATTCTCCGACGTATTTTTCATGCCGTAAAACGTTTTGACGGGAGCGAGATGAATGAAAAAAAACATGCTGATGCCCTTATTGCCCTTTCGTTGATTCTGATTCTTATGATTTCGCTTATGGGCATGAATATGATGCAAACAATACGCTCTGAAAACAAGATGTATCCTGTGAGCAACATGCTGGCAAGTATTTTCCCTATGTGTCCGTGTAAAGCCGAATTTTGGTATCATGTTTTCTGGTGGACGCATATTGAACTGATATTCCTTTTTGCCAACATTTTGCCATATTCCAAACATTTTCATATATTCATGTCTATACCCAACGTCTTGCTCAGCAGGCTGGAACCATTGGGTAAACTGAATACTATGGAAAGCATAACCAAAGAACTTCAACTGATGATGAATCCCGACACGACAGAAAATACAACCCCGTTACGTTTTGGTGTAAAGGATGTCGAAGATGTAACATGGAAAACATACCTCGACTCGCTCACGTGTACGCAATGTGGACGATGTACGTCTGTATGCCCTGCTGCACAAACGGGACGTAAATTATCTCCTCGCAAACTGATGATAGACCTGCGTGCTCGTATGAATGAAAAAGGTCCGCATCTGATAAAAAATAAAGATTATTCGGATGGTAAATCCTATTTGGGCGATTGCATTACACTGGAAGAAATATGGGCGTGTACGTTGTGCAATGCTTGTGCTCAGGAATGCCCGCTTATGATACATCATCCACAAATTATTATAGATTTGCGTCGTTATTTGGTTCTTGAAGAAGGAAAGGCAAAAGGCGGCTTGCAAGCCGTGTTTGCCAATATCGAAAATAACGGTGCTCCATGGCAATATTCACCTTCCGAACGTTTAAACTGGATTAACACATGACAGAACAAGCATTAATGGTACCCGTTATGAGCGAAGTATATGCTCAGGGGCACAAACCCGAATATTTGTATTGGGTTGGATGTGCCGGTGCTTACGATTTCAGATATAAGAAAGTAGCCCGTGCCTTTGTCAAAATTCTAAATTATGCCCGTATTGATTTTGCCGTACTTGGCATAGAAGAATCGTGTACAGGCGACCCTGCACGGCGTGCAGGCAACGAGATGCTTTATCAGATGCAGGCATTGCAGAATATTCAACTGTTCAAGCAGTATGAAATTAAAAAAATTCTTACCACCTGTCCTCATTGCTATAATACTTTAAAAAATGAATATCCTGATTTGGGATGCACGTGCGAAGTTATTCATTACACTGAATTTATTGAACAACTCATGAAGGAGGGCATTATTCCCAATCATTTTTCGCATCAGGGTGACGTTACCTATCACGACCCGTGTTATCTGGGAAGAGCCAATCATATTTATGAACCCCCACGTTCAGTTATTAAGGCAATGGGTTTTACCGTTAAGGAGATGAAACGTAATAAAAGCCATGCGTTATGTTGTGGAGCTGGTGGAGCACAGTTTTTTAAGGAATCGGAAACCGGCACAAAGGAAATTTCTACTCTTCGTACCGAAGATGCACTTGAAACAGGGGCAGGGGAGATTATAATTGCATGTCCCTTTTGCTTGACCATGCTTACAGATGGTTTGAAAAACTTAAATAGGGAAGAGGAAATAAAAATTAGAGATATAGCAGAATTGATAGTGGATACTTTGAAATTATGATGTTGTCTTGTTATTTCTAACGAGATTATTTTATATGTACCTTTTCAATAAATTGTTCCTTACCATAAGTAATCTGAACAAAATAAAGCCCTTGTTTTAAATTATATACATTTAAACTGGAAAGTTGGGTACCTGTGGGAATAATACTTTCCTTTACTTTTTGTCCAAGGGTATTGAATATTGAAATATTTGCCTTGACAGTTAAGGGGTGTCCGAAATAAATGTTGATAATGTCATTAATGGGATTGGGGAATATTTGAATTTTATCATTTAATCTCAGGGTCATGTTTCCTAATGAACCGCCTTCCAGATACAAATGGTCTAAATATAAAGTACTGCCAAGCACAGAAGCATTTGGGTTGGATGAAATAGCAGATATTTGAAGCGTATCGGGGGTATCACCATTTTTGTATGAAAAAGGTGCATCGAATAAGGTCCAAGTTGAAACAGTTGCCGTATTCATAAATTGTGCTACTGCTACGGTATCAAACTGATTGGTTTGAGTATTTTTCTTTAGCAATAATGCAGTAATCTGGCAATAATCGCTGCCGCCTGGTGTATATCGAAAATATCCTTTAAAATCGTTGGGTCGCTGATTGCAGGGCGTACCACCTAAAATAGTAACCGGTGGTGTATTGCTCAGATTGATAGAAAGTTGTCCATTGGCTACTAATCCAGGAACCGCATAACCAAAAATATTTTTTGTTTCCAGTTTGATATCGGAAGTGCCGTTGTATGGATTGGCTGTTTCTTGTGTTACAGTTATAACTCCGTAAGTAGTAGTAAAAGAATTGGGTGTTTGCCATCCATCTGGCTCACCACTTGTCCAATTTTCAAAATCAGGATTTGGAATGTATTGTCCTTTGGCAACCATCACAGCGAACAAAAATAAGGGAAGTAATAATTTTTTCATACGCAATAAAATTTGATTGAACAAAGGTATGAAATATTATTTATATTTCCAAAAAAAAAATTTCTGTAAGTAAAGATTTTGAGTAAAAAATATGGATAAAGGCTAAACCTCTTCAACAATTTGCGGTTGTGGTATATTTTCTTCAACCACCATGTTTATTTTCTTTTCCTTAATACGGGCTTTTTTTCCTGTTAATCCACGTAGATAAAATAGTTTGGCTCTGCGAACCTTACCACGTTTATTAATATCAATGCTATCAATAAAAATGGAATTGTATGGGAAAATACGTTCTACGCCAACGCCGTTGGAAATTTTACGTACGGTAAAGGTAGCACCAGCATTAACGCCACGTTTTTGAATAACCACACCTCTAAAACTCTGGATACGTTCTTTATTTCCTTCTTTAATTTTATAATTTACAGTAATTGTATCGCCACTTTTAAATGATGGAAAATCTTTGGCAGGCGATAGTTCATTTTCAACAACTTTTATTAAGTCCATATTATCTGATATTTATTATTTCACTTTTGTTTTATAAATTGAATTGCAAAAGTACAAAAAAAAATTAATATCATGATTACTTTTAAAGAAAAAAAATTAATCTAAAAAAAAGAAAGGTTTAAACAGCTGATTTAAGACGGTTTAGAACTCCTACGGTTAATTTTTCGTAGCAATAATTTTTATCTACGATTAATGTTTTTTCTTTGGTAGAAGGAGCGTCGAACATGGCATCTCTCATCACGGCTTCGCAAATGGAGCGTAAACCGCGTGCACCCAATTTATATTCTACAGCTTTATCAACAATATATTCTAAAGCATCTTCGGTAAATGTGAGTTTAATACCATCCAATTCCAATAAATGAATATACTGTTTTATCAATGCATTTTTAGGTTCGGTTAGAATTTTTCTTAATGCGTTTCTATCGAGTGGATGCAAGTATGTTAAAACAGGCAAGCGTCCTATTAATTCAGGAATAAGTCCAAAGGCTTTCAAATCTTGTGGTGCAATGTATTGCAGCAAGTCTTTGCGATTAATTTTTTCATTCTCCTTACTTGCCTTAAATCCAACTACGGATGTATTCAATCGCTGGGCAATTTTTTTCTCAATTTCGTTAAAAGCACCTCCGCAAATAAAAAGAATATTTTGCGTGTCCACTTCAATAAATTTTTGTTCGGGATGTTTACGTCCACCTTGTGGGGGCACATTTACCACAGAACCTTCGAGCAGTTTAAGCATTCCTTGCTGAACGCCTTCGCCCGAAACATCACGCGTAATGCTTGGATTGTCGCCCTTACGTGCAATTTTATCAATTTCATCAATAAAAACAATACCCATCTGTGCACGTGCTACATCATAATTGGCAACCTGCAACAATCGGGTTAGAATGCTTTCTACATCTTCGCCTACATAGCCTGCTTCGGTAAAAACGGTAGCATCGACAATAGTAAAAGGCACATCCAGCATTTTAGCAATGGTACGAGCCAGCAATGTTTTTCCGGTACCGGTTTCGCCAACCATTATTATATTGGATTTTTCAAGTTCAACGTCATCATTGGTTTTGACAGACCGAAACACACGCTTGTAATGATTGTAAACGGCTACCGACAGTGTTTTTTTGGCTTCATCCTGACCAATGACATATTGATTGAGAAATTCATATATTTGATGAGGTTTTAATAATTTGTGTTTTTGAGGTGGTTTTTTTTTTCTTTCAGAGGCAGTTAATGTTTCAACTACTTCGTGTGCCCGTTCAATACAATCAATACATATAAAAGCATTGTCTCCTTCGAGCAAGCCCCCAGTTTCTTTTTCCGTTCTATCGCAAAATGAACAACGTTTAACCATTGCAGACAATTTCAAAATTATTTCTTTTCACGAACAAGTACTTCGTCAATCAGTCCATATTCTTTGGCTTCGTTAGCAGTCATCCAGTAATCACGGTCGCTGTCCTTTGCAATTTTATCAACGGGTTTACCTGAATGAAAGGCAATAATTTCATAAAGTTCCTGACGTAACTTTAAAATTTCACGAGCCGTAATTTCAATGTCCGATGCTTGTCCTTCGGCTGCACCCATAGGTTGATGAATCATAATACGACCATGTGTTAAAGCAGAACGTTTACCCTTACTTCCAGCAGTAAGCAATACAGCACCCATGGAAGCAGCCATGCCGGTACATATTGTCGCTACATCCGAATTGATATATTGCATGGTGTCATAAATCCCCAAACCTGCATGTACCGAGCCACCGGGAGTATTCAAATATATTTGAATGTCTTTACTCGGGTCATTACTTTCTAGAAACAGTAATTGTGCTTGAATAATATTGGATACATCATCATCAATGGGGGTACCTAAAAATATTATTCGGTCCATCATCAATCGGGAAAAAACATCCATCGTGGCTACGTTCAACTGACGTTCTTCGATAATGGTTGGACTGATATAACTACTCGTAATAGATGTATATTTGTCTAATACATTACTGCTTATGCCTTTATGTTTTATGGCATATTTTCTAAACTCATTCATAGATATTATTTTTTAACTTTCATATATTTTCATTAAATCGTCTGAAGAAATTTCTTGCTCTTTTATAGTGATTAATTCTTTTACAAAATTAGTAATTTTTTCCAAAAGCATCATATCCATAATTTGGTCCCTTTCTTTTTCGTTTTGTAAAACAGTTGGTGCGAGTTCGTTCAAATAGTCATCGTTTAAATTATTAATTCCGTATAATCTAAATTTAATGGCAGTAATTTTTTTTGCACCCTTCATCATGTCTTCATTGGTAATAATAATATTTTGTGTTTCTCTGATATATTGATATATTATTTGTTCTCTATACATATCTACATATTCAGGGAATTTGCTTTCAATTTCTTCGTCGGTTAATTTCTGGTCGTTAGAATAAATTTTCCATTGTTTTTTTAAAAATTCTTCGGGCAAAGCGACTATAGTTTTTTCCTTTAATGTTTTCAAAACATCTTTTTGAAGTAAATATTCACTATCGTTAAGGTTTTCTAACTCAATTTCCGATTTTATTTTTTCGATAAATTGTTCATACGAAGTAACTATATTTTCGCCATATATTTTATTCCATAATTCCTGATTAAATTCAGCATCTACAAAATGTGTAATCTGATTTATAGTAATGGTTAGGGATAAATTAGTCTGAACTTCATTTTCATCAATAAGGAGTAAGGAGGCAATATTTTTTTTGTTAGGAAATATTTTTTCTGCCATAAAAGTTATTTGGTCTCCCACTTTTTTCTCTATAAAAGATTTTTTTTGTTCTTCATCTATAATGTCAGAAATAGTTATAATTCCTTCTTTATTATAGATGTGTTGACTGCCATCGTCGTTGTATGAAAAAATAACACCTTTCAGCGTAGAGTTTTCATCACTGAGTTCAACTTTTTCATCTGTTCCGTATGCACGTTTATAATAATTGAGGTATTGATTAATTCTTTTTTCATCTATGTTAATTTTGTAAAAAGTAACTTCATCGTCTTTGGATAAATTTAATTGAATCTCTGGTTTAATACCCACTTCAAATGTTACTTCCAGTTGAGGTTCGTCTTCGTTGGCAATAATATTCAAATTATTTTCAGTTAAGACAGGGGAGCCAAGGGTTTGAATGTTATTATCTTTAATATAAGCACTAATTTTTTCTTGAATTAGTTTATCCACTTCTTCAACCAAAATGCTTTTTCTATATAGTTTGCTGATTAATTCCATGGGTGCTGTTCCCGTTCTAAAACCTCTTATCTGAACATTTTTTCTTAAGTTGCGTAATGATTTTTCAATGGGTTCGTTATAATCATTTTTATCCATCTTGATAGTAATTGCTTCGTGCAACTTGCCCAGTTCTTTTCGTTCAATATTCATAATCACCTATTATAATAAAATACGTTTTACATTATCTCCTTTGTGCGGACGAAGGGACTCGAACCCCCACACCTTGCGGTATCAGATCCTAAGTCTGACGCGTCTGCCAGTTCCGCCACGTCCGCATTTTTTGGAGCGTCAAAGTTAATACTTATGTCTGGAATTAAAAATTATTTTATGAATAATTTATATATTGTTGTTTATCAACATTATATAATAGTTAGTTAAAAAAAAATGGCAGAATATTTTGTAGATATGTAAGAGTTATATATTTTTGGTGTCAAATTTTAAAGAAAAACTATGAAGTATTTTATTAGTTTATTTTTGTTGTGTTTTTTCCTAACTTCGTTTGCACAGGAAAATGTTCAGGTAGAAAATCAAACCAAAAAAAGCGATTTGGATAGTAATTTAGTAAAATGGAAGGCTGCCTTAATAAAAGATTCCATAATGCAAGTGGAAAAAAATAAGGTTATAAAAGTATATTGGGCAGACAAGGTAGAAGCCGTTTCTTCTCAATATTCCAAGACGGATAGAGCAGCCTATCAGGCTTTGGGCGAACCTAACGTTCTTCCAATTGGTGGCGATGCTTATACTGCATGGTGTACCAAAGAAAAAGATGGAAAGGAAATAGATGAAAATGCGTTTATTCGTGTTAGTTTTATAAATCCTGCACTGATACAGCAAGTTTGCATTGCCGAAAGTTGCAATCCTGGTGCTATCACCAAAGTTACTATTTTTGGTACGAATGGTGAAAAACAGGATATTTATGACCAGCCGGCTCGTGGTCTTAATCTTAAATGCAGAATGTTGAATATTATTTTACCACAACCCACCGAATTTTATGTGTCGCAAGTAGAAGTACGCCTTAATCCCATTGCTGTTATTGGAAGAAATGAAATTGATGCAATTGGCATTTCCGAAAATAAAGATAGTATTAAATGGTCTATAAATTTAATTCCAAACATGGAATTTTCTGCAAAACCCGAGAATTTAGGCGATGCCATTAATTCTTTTTATGATGAAGTATCACCTATGATTTCTCCTGATGGACGTATCATTTACTTTGACCGAAAATTTCATCCTGAAAATATAGGTGGTATTAACGATGAGGATGATATCTGGTATTCAAACAAAGATGACAATGGAAAATGGTTACCCTGTAAAAATATAGGTGCACCGCTGAATAATAAATTTTATAATTTTGTTCAATCTATTACTCCCGATGGGAACTCGTTGCTATTAGCCAATGTTTATAATAAGGATGGTTCAACAGGAGCAGGTGTCTCTTTAACGTATAAAACAAAACAGGGGTGGGCATTCCCCGAACGGCAAGTGATAGATGATTTCATGAATTTAAGTCCTTATGCCAATTATTTCCTTTCCAACGATGGACAGTTTTTACTTATGGCAGTTGGACGTAAAGATTCGTATGGGGAATTGGACTTGTATGTTAGTTTTAGAAAAGGGGACAATCATTGGTCAAAGCCTGTCAATTTAGGACCTACCATTAATACGTATGTCAACGATTATTCACCGTTTTTAGCTGCCGATGGGGTTACGTTGTATTATTCCACTTCTGGAAAATCGGGTTATGGAAAAGAAGATATTTTTACTTCTACTCGCTTGGATGATACATGGCAGAACTGGACCACACCGCAAAATTTAGGACCTGTATTAAACAGTAAGGAAAGCGATACTAAATACAATATTCCTGCATCCGGTGAATATGCATACTTTTCATCAACCAACAATTCGAGGGGTAAAAACGATATATTTAAAATTTTGCTTCCATCCAAAATTAAACCTAAACCTGTAGTATTAATTTCAGGTAAAGTATTAAACGAAAGAACCAATCAACCTGTGGATGCTCGTATTATTGTAGAAGAATTGCCGGGTGGAAAGGAAGTTGCTGTGGCACGTACAGACCCCAATACAGGCGAATTTAAAATTATTTTACCTGCAGGAAAAAAATATGGTTTTAGAGCCATAGGTCTCGGTTTATTTGATGCAAATAAGAATATTGATTTGACTGATATCAGTGAATATACCGAGATAGAAGATGAAATTATGAGACTTTCGCCTATAGAAATTGGGTCGGTTGTACGTTTAAACAATATTTTCTTTGAATTTGCCAAAGCAGTATTGCTACCCGAATCTTATCCTGAACTTAACCGTACGGCTGAATTTCTAAAAAATAATCCTTCCATTACCATTGAAATAGGTGGACATACAGATGATATCGGTTCCGATGTTACCAATCAAAAACTATCTGAAAAACGTGCACGGGCAGTTGCCGATTACCTTATTACTCAAGGAGTAGATACTAAACGTATGAGTGTTGTGGGCTACGGTGAATCCAGACCTATTGCTTTCAATACCGATGAGGAAGGTCGTGCTATGAACCGTCGTGTGGAATTTAAAGTGTTGAAGAAATAATACTTAGTCGTCCCTTAAAAACTCATTTTAATCTTTCTTGTACTTTTCTTTTTTTTCGCAAAAAAGAAAAGTTCCCAAAAGAAAAAACTCGTCTCGTCATTGCTGACGAGAAGAAATTTTTACTAAAAACATAGCAATCCACAGTAGAGGCGTATAATTATACGCCTCTACTGTGTTCAAACAGCTTTTCGGCTTCTACCTATCCCTGCTTGCTTGTTTTTTACGTAAAAATTTCTAATGCAACATCACTCTCCATACAAACATGGTGCGTAGGGAAAGTTCACCGGCGAGCCAGACATGGCGTGTTACACTGAGCCTGCCGAAGTGTGAAGGGCAAAATACTTAGAATATTCATGAAATTTTTGACTAAAAGGAAAACCCATTTCATGTATATATTCTTGTGTTTTGCCCGAGCGGGTTGAAGCATCGGTGAACGAGAATTTTTTGTAACTTTTTGTTTCGAATGACAAAAAGTTTGAAAAAAAAGTTAACAAATTTGCAACATTTTTCGCTAAAAGCGAGTATTTCTTGCAAATAATTTCTTATAAATACGACATTATATAATTCATATTTAATAAGATAGGCACTTTTTAAGGGACGACTATTTATTTGCAAATGTTCGCTCAAGTATAGAACTCCTTACCTATTTTGCAATCTAAAACGGATGTTACTTTTAATTTTACAGGATTTATAATGGTTCCCTGTCTCGTCCTCGTTTGTAACGAGGATGTTCTCTTTTTTATTTATTCCCTTAATCTTATAGCAAATTTAATTTTACCGAACCTTTTTTACCAATAAAATCCCCGTCACTACTATAAATATAATCTTCTTCATTACTAACTATACCTTCCATAACCGGGTTTTGATGAATATATTTAACTGCGTCGAGAGTGGGTTTACATCCTCGTTACAAACGAGGACGAGAATGGGGTTTCTTCACAAATCAACAAATCAACAACCACTTTTTAAGGGACGACTATATAATATCATTGATAATATCTATTTCAATCTTTTCATTATTTTTGCAACCCTTTATATTCATTGAAAAAATGAAAATAGACTGGTTTAATATTATTCAACAAACTCTTGTCGTATCAGGATTTGTACTGATATTGATGGTAATTATTGAATATATAAATGTACGAACTGCTGGAAAATGGAATAAGGGTATTGGCAAAAATCGTTTTTTTCAATTAATCGTTTCTATCCTTTTGAATTTGATGCCCGGCTGTGCGGGTATATTTGCAGTAGTATCGCTCTATACACACGATATTTTTGGTTTTTCTGCTTTGTTGGGTGCGTCGCTGGCAACATTCGGTGACGAAGCTTTTATGATTTACGCTACATCACCCAAAACAGGTTTGCATATTATGCTTTCATTAGCAGTTTTTTCAATTATTTTTGGAACTATATTTACCTTTATATCTATTAAAACGAAAACACACGAAAAACATTTGGAAACTCATGGTGATGCCTGCTGCCATCCGGTGCAACCTATTTCTGAAATATCGCATGAACTTAGAAAAATAACTACAGAACGTGCCTTTTTATTAACAATTTTACTGTTACTCATCATCAATGTAATTGTTCCCATACATGGTTACGAAAATCCCTTTTCTACCGAGAATTTACTTTTTCTATTTTTCTCTCTTATTTCTATTTTTATTGTACTAACGGTTCCCGAACATTTTCTTAAAGAACATATCTGGGAACACGTATTAAAAAAGCATTTTTTGCGATTATTTTTATGGACCTTAGGAACTATCGCTTTTATACAACTTTTACAACTCATTTTTCCGTTTCAACAATTTATTTCAAACAATTACTATTTGATGTTGCTGGCTGCACTTATTATCGGTATATTGCCTGTTTCGGGACCACATCTTATTTTCTTCACTCTATTTATGCAGGGATTAATTCCATTCAGTATCTTGCTTGCCAATTCAATAGTACAGGAAGGGCATGGTGGAATTCCTTTGCTTGCAGAAGATAAAAAAGCATTTGTCTTGATAAAAATTATTAAAATTGCACTGGCTTTAATTGTAGGAATTATTGGCATTCGTGTAGGATTTTAAACAATGATGATATGAAAATATTTATTGCAGTAGTGTGGTGCTGGCTCGTAGTAATACCCACCTTATTATTTTCACAAAACGACAGTATAACCGAAATAGTTATATTACATGTAAACGATATTCATGGCAGAATAGATAAAATGCCTTATCTTGCCACTATGGTCAAAGATATTGAATCAAAGCATAAAAACGTATTTCTGCTGTGTGCTGGTGATATTTTCAGCGGAAATCCCATTGTTGACAAGTACAGTGAAAAAGGGTTTCCAATGATTGATATTATGAATATGATTCCATTTTCTCTTTCTACATTAGGGAATCATGAATTTGACTTTGGTGGTGAAATGTTGAATAAAAGACTTTCGGAATTTAAACACCCTGTCATTGTCTCAAATATTAGCCAAATGCCCACATATTTTACTCATGCCAAACCTTATGAAATATTAACTGCCAATGATGTACAAGTGGCTGTTCTTGGAATTACACAGGTTTCTGAAAACAATTATCCCGATACCGACCCTGAAATGGTAACTGATTTCAGTTTTGTTGATGGCACAAAATCAACTCAAACATGGATTTCACTTTTAAAAAATTATCCTGTTCGCATAGTGTTGTCTCACATGGGTATTGAAAAAGATTCCGCTTTTGCCATGCAATATCCGCAATTCAATGCTATTATTGGTGGACATTCTCATAAAAATATTCAACCCATAAAAATAATAAATGGAGTTGCCATTGTACAAGCAGAATGTTACTTAAAATATCTTGGAATGATGACCATAAAAGTTTGTCATCAAAAAGTCATTTCTATTAAGGATACACTACTTCCCATAAAAACAACTATTACTCCCGATAGTGTCGTTCTAAAAAAGTTACTTTCTATAACGACAACAACGAATTTTATAAAATTGCTGGCTATGCATCCGATACAATTAAAGGGAAAAATGCGTTAGGTTCCTTTATGACCAGTGCATACCGACATATAGCCAACACCGACTTCGCCGTACAGAATGGAGGCGGTATTCGTACCGATATGTTTCCCAAAGGTGCAATTACTGTCAAACAAGTTTATGAACTGGACCCGTTTGCCAATAAGTTAATGATTTGCAAAATGACGCCTAAGGGCATTCGCCAGTTAATTGCCAATGGATACACCAAAGAACACGAAGCCGAAATATACTCTTCTGGTTTTTCTTCAAAAATATATATCGATAGGAATGAAAATATTACTAACATTAAACTTCTGAAAGACGATGGTTCTGTTTTAGATGAAAATAAAGTTTACACGGTGGCTATGGGCAGTTACTTATGTAATGCATATTCATTTGAAAGAACTGGCAACTGTACATCAGTCGGTATAACTACTACTGATGCACTATTCAAATTTCTATCACAAATAAAATCGATTCAATCCATAAAGAATAAAAGTACAAAAATCGTAAAGCAATAATCCATGTATAAAAAATATTTTATTTTATCGTGTGCTGTCTTAATTTCCTTAACTTCCTGTAAAATTAAGGAAGTAGAAGTTGGTAAATTTGAAGGAATGAAATTTAAAAATATAGAAGACAAGAAAGCAACCATAGAATTGTATGTACCTATTAAAAACAACAATTCGTTTGGCTTTACTATTTCAAATATTAACATGAACCTTGCCTTGAATGATAAAAATATTGGTAAAATAAATAAAGTTTCTAAACTTCATATTCCTGCTAAATCGTCTCAGACATACCCTATAGATATTGAAATAAATATGGAACAAACTGCTGGAAATATTGGCTCGCTTGCCTTAGGCGTTTTAAAAAACAGAATCAACGTTAAAGCAGAAGGCGTTATAAAAGTCAGAAAATTTATTTTTGTTAAAAAAATCCCCATCCATCAAAACGAGACTGTTAAATTATTTTAAACCTTCGACATTTAGTCCGATTTATTCGTCAAGAAAATAATTGGATTAAAAAAAATTGTATCTTTGCTATACTATTTAGTTGAATTGTATATGAAAATTAAAAAAATTTTTCTTTTTGTTATTTTGGTTGTATTCATTCATACATCCGTCAAAACGCAACCTTTTATTCAACAAAAAAAAGGTCAACCGTTAACTTTTAAAGAAATGCAACGTCAATACAACGATTGGGCAAAAAAACACGATTTAAAACAAACGCATTATTGGAAATATTTTAAACGTTGGGAAAACGAAATGCAAATGCATACCAACGCTCAAGGTGAACCCGGTGATGCTTCTATTTATTTGAACGAAAGCATCAAAAAGTCTCAAGAAAAGCAAACATTAAAAAATAATAAATTCCTTTCTTCGGCATGGTATCCAAGCGGTCCATATATGGTACCGGAAAATATGACAGGGTATATGGAAAATGGAATTGGCAGAATAAATTGTATTGCTTTTCATCCCACTGATACGAACACCTATTTTGTTGGCGTTGCACAGGGTGGTGTATGGAAAACAACCAATAATGGACTTTCATGGACACCCTTAACCGATAATTTACCCATTTTGCGAATAAGCGATATAAGTATTGACCCCAATAGCCCGAATACTATGTATATCTCTGTATGTGATTTTGCATATATAGATGTAGCATTAAACATTGATGGCAGAAAAAGAAATACCCATTATGGACTGGGTGTTTACAAAACAACAGACGGTGGTTTTAGTTGGTTCCCCACAGGTTTAACTTTTCAACAAATACAGGGCGATGCTTCCCTAATTCGAAAAATAATCATTAATCCTGATAATAGCAATCAGTTGGTTGCATCAGGTGTTGGCGGAATATACAAATCTATGGACGGAGGTAACTCATGGTCTCAGATACTCGATACGCTATTTTGGGATTTGGTTCAAGACCCACTTGTACCTACGACACTGTATGCTGCTTCGGGTTGGCTTTTCTCCTCTAACTATGGTTATGCTTCCATTTATAAATCAACCGACTTTGGTTCAACATGGACGGAACTTAATACTGGAATTCCTCATACAGGAGCTGTACAACGTATAAAAATAGCCATATCTCCTTCAGACAATACTTACATTTATGCCCTTTGTGTTGATGATAACGATGGCTTTTTCGGTATTTACCAATCGACTGATGCAGGTATGAGTTGGAATTATATTAATACGGGCGTTAATATACTCGACTGGGATAATGGAACTAGTACGGGTGGACAGGGAACGTACGATTTGGCACTTGCTGTAAATCCATCCAATAAGAATATTATATATGTGGGTGGTATCAATGTCTGGTCATCTGCTGATGGTGGACAAACGTTTTTACCGGTGGCTCATTGGACATTATCTTATGGACCCACCGTTCATGCAGATATTCATTTTATAGAAACACAACCTTCCACGGGAAATATATTTGTATGTAATGATGGAGGTTTATACAAAACGCGAAATATTGTTGCACAGACTTGGGACCAGGCATACAATGGCAGTCCTTGGCCTACTCAATGGACTAATGTAAGTAATGGTATGCAGGTAACATCCTTTTATCGTCTTTCGAGCGATAAAACAAATACAGGCAGACTCATTGCCGGTGCACAGGACAATGGAAGTATTTATTTTGATGGAAATAATTGGCATACCGTTTTTGGTGGTGATGGCATGGACAATTTTCTTGACCCGTTTGATACAAATTTTATTCTTGGTTCATGTCAATATGGTACTTTTTGTATTTCGTTTGATAATGGAAATTCATGTAATTATTTTATGATTACATCTGACGAAAATTGTGAATGGACAACCCCATTAATTGCTGATTATAACCAACCCAATACATTATATGCTGGCTGTACCAATGTATATAGGTCTGATGATAATGGCTATTCATGGTATCCACTTAGTCCATTGCCATCAAATGGTATTTATGATAATGAAATAGCTGTGATGGCTGTTGCCTATACAAACAGCAATGTGATATATGTTGCCCGACGCATAAGATATGAATATAATTCACCTGCCAATGTATATAAGACCAATAATGGGGGAAATTCATGGATTGACATTACCAGTAATCTTCCCGATTCGCTTTATATTACAAGTATAGATGTTAGTCAAACAGATGAAAACACTGTTTTTGTTACATTTGCAGGATTTACAGAGAATACAAAAGTATATAAAACAACCGACGGCGGACTTACATGGCAAAATATTTCATACAATTTACCCAACATTCCAGTAAACTGCATAAAAACGATACCTGCAAATAATACACTCGTCATTGCTACCGATATAGGAATTTATATTCTCGATAATGTAAATAATTTATGGATAAATCAAAGTTCAAATCTACCCAATGTAATTATTTCAGATATTGAATTTAATGAATCACTGGATAAAATATATATTTCTACTTTTGGTCGCGGAATATGGGAAACAGAGTTAAGTTCTTTGGTAAAAATAAATGAAGTTCATCAACTAAAATTTGATATTGAATTATTCCCCAATCCTAACAATGGCACTTTTACTATTACTATGAAAGAGCCTTCTATTCAAAATGAATTTTTTAATTTGGAAATTATCGATATTACCGGTAAAAAAATATGCAATACTAAACTATCGGGAAAAAATAAATATAGCATCCGTCAACCTTTATTGCCCGGACTGTATTTTGCAAAAATATACAATACTAATTTCAGTGGGATAAGAAATTTTATAGTAGAATAGTTTTTTTGTTTGTGCTAATACCAAACCACTTACAAAAAAATGAAATGAATTTTGTGAGTGTGCTTTTTAAGGGACGACTATTTAAGTTTTCAGTTTTTTTCTTTTTGCCGAAGGGAAAAGCACATTATTTAAAATAAGTCTGTAACCGGCGGAATTCTTATGCAGTTCAAGTTTGGTAGGAGGGTCATAAACAAAATGCTGATAATCTTCAGGGTCATGACCACCAAAAAACACAAAAAAACCTTTTCCATGAATACCATATAAATAACGGACTTCGTTGAGTGCTTTGTTTTCTCCCATAACAAGTACGGTTGGTTTAACAAGATTTTTTTTAAACGCTGTTGTTTGTCCCATAAATCCCTTAATCACATTTTCATGGTCTTGACAAAGCATGGTAGGCACTTGGTCCCATTTTGCTGAAAAATCAAATAAGGTAAAAAAATCATCTTCCTGACGAACTTTGCGTGTATGCGACACATCAATATCTGAATGTGCATATTCATAAGGATTAGTAACAACTTTAAAATCTTTAAAGGCAAGGCAATTGTCGTAATTCAATTTGGCTTGTGCATTTGGGTCAATGGGGTCGCCATCAAAAGGGACATCATTAATATCGGTACTTTCGGCAGCAAGGGCAATATCATAAGTATCAGTAGCAGAACACATAGCAAATAGAAAGCCTCCATTAAAAACATATTGCTTAATGGCTTTAGCCACAAATAACTTTAATTGCGATACTTTTTGAAAACCAAATTTTTGTGCAGTTTCTGTTTGCCTTTCTACATCTTCTCTATACCATTGTGTGTTTTGATAGGCTGACCAGAATTTACCATATTGTCCTGTAAAATCTTCATGATGTAAATGTATCCAATCATACTTGGATAAACAGCCACGAATAATATCTTCATCATAAATAATATCGTAAGGAATTTCGGCATAATTAAGTGCCAACATCACAGCATCGTCCCATGGAAGTTTATTGGGTGGTGCATAAACGGCAATCTTTGCTGCTTTTACCAATTTCACCACGTCCATATTAACTTCAGGCTGAGATATTTCATCCATTATTTGCATGGCTTTGGCATCGGGAATTATTTCGTAACTCACTCCACGAATATTGCATTCATTTTGTATTTTGACATCATAGGGCATCATAAAACTACCGCTACGATAATTTAACAGCCATTGAACTTCTACACTATTTTGCAATACCCAATATGTAATACCATACGCCTTTAAATGGTCTGTTTGCGTTTCGTCCATAGGAATTAGCAAATACGATGCTCGCATCGTTACCGCACTCATCAACCATATTAATATAACGAAACGTTTCATGTAAAAAAACTTTTACAAAGATAAATTACTTATCCAATTAAAGCAATATAAAATTCATTAAAAATTCAATAAAGCAACGGCTTATTTTGAAATCAACGTTTAACCATCCAACTTCTCATAAGCAGAATTCATGCTTTTAAATTCTGGAACAATTTTCTTCATGAACCCTACAATGGCATAATTATCAAATGTACTCACCGACGAAATCAGTTCATCAATTTCAGGTAAAATATCCTGATACGAAACCTCAGCCACGTTGGCAATCATAATATTGGGGTGATACGTTGGAAGCGTATTTTCCTTATTATTGAGCAATTCTTCATAAATCTTTTCGCCGGGTCGCAAGCCCGTGAATACAATTTTTATATCCCTACCTTCTATCAGTCCGGCTAACCGAATCATTTTTCGTGCAAGGTCAACAATTTTGACAGGTTCTCCCATATCAAAAATAAATATTTCATTTCCGTTTCCCATAGCACCGGCTTCTAACACCAACTGGCATGCTTCGGGAATGGTCATAAAATAACGCATAATTTCTGGATGAGTAACCGTTACAGGACCGCCATGCTCTATTTGCTGTTTAAATCGTGGTATAACAGACCCCGTAGAGCCCAATACATTTCCAAATCGTGTAGTAATAAATTTTGTATTTGAAATTTTTCCCAGCGATTGACAATACATTTCGGCAATACGTTTGGAAGCACCCATAACATTGGTGGGGTTAACCGCTTTGTCGGTAGATATCATGACAAAACGCTCAATACTGTACTTGTGAGCCATATCTGCCAGTATTTTGGTACCACGCACATTGGTCAAGACGGCTTCGGCAGGATTGCTTTCCATAACAGGTACATGCTTGTATGCCGCTGCATGATATATGATTAACGGCTTATAACGTTTAATGATATAATCGAGACGCTGTTCGTTGGTAATATCTCCTATAATGTATTTGTATTGCTTAAAATGTTCTTTTTCTTCCAGTTCAAGAATAAGTTCGTACATGGCAGATTCTGCCTGGTCGTATAAAATAATAAGTTTAGGATTGAAATGTATGAGTTGAAAAACAAGTTCACGCCCTATAGAACCGGCGGCACCTGTTACCATTACTACTTTGTCACTTATCTGTTCAATTATTTTTTTCTTATCCAATTGAATAATGTCACGCTCCAACAAATCTTCGATACGTATCGGTTTAAGTTGTGTAACATTCAAATCGCCATTGAGCCATGTTTTTATAGCAGGTGCTTCCAGTACTTTTAATCCAAGGTCAATAGATTGCTCTGTAATTTCCTTTTTTCGTATAGTTGACAGTCGATTGTCTGCAATAATCAATTCCGTAATTTTGAGTTTAGGTATAATCGTTTCCATTTGATTTATCGGATAAATTTTTACACCATCAAGCCGCAAGCCATGTTTCTTATTAGTAACATCTATCCATGCCTTTACATGATAAAACATGGTAACATCATTATCAAGCGTATGTTTTATCGTTAACGCAAACGATTCCGTACCCACTATGGCAACATTGGTTGTAACTTTATTTGGATTGGTTAATTCAAGATAATATGCTTTGAGCAACAATCGCAGAAAGACCATCAAAAAAACCGTTGCCATGAACTCGATGATGATAATAGAAAAAGGTATAATAAAAATAGAATGGGTAACATAGGTCAATATATCAATAATAATAAAGATTACACTGCCCCATAGGTTAACGATGACTATTCGTTTGCTGTCTTCAATACCTGTAAATCGAATAATTCCCGAATATAATCGTGCAATAAAATAAATAGAAGCCCTAACAACAAAGACAATGGGCAACACATATTTTAAATACGAAGCCAATTCATAATAGGGAATAGAAAAATTGAATCGAATTAAGTATGCTATGTACAGTGATGCCATACATAAAATCATATCGAGGGTAAAGACAACCCAGCGAGGCGTGTTTTTTCTCAGATTGATAATGTTAACCTTCATGAGTGAAAAATAAGTCGGACAAAGTTAAGGGTAATAATTGAAGTTTTCTACCTGCATCCAACAATTGCTGAATGGCTTTTGTTCCAACACTGCCAAGATTTTTTGAAAAATCATTTACATAAAGATGAATATGTTGCCTGATAACATCGTCGGCAGTTTCCTGTGCATGTTGCTTTATAAAATCTACGGAAGCATTGGGATTTTCAAAAGCAAAAGTTACACTATCTTTCATTAAAGTTGCAATTTTATTTTTCATTTCCTTCTCCAATGAACGCCTCACAGCAATAACACCTAACGGTAACGGCAAATGGTATGTCGATTCCCACATTTCGCCCATATCGACAATTTTTTGCAGCCCTTTTTTCTGAAAGGTAAAACGTGTTTCATGAATAATCACGCCTGCGTCAATTTCATTATCAAGCAGGGCTTCTTCTATTTCATTAAAAAAATATTCATAACATGGTTGTTGTGGATTAAAAAATAATTTTGTTAGTAAATATGCTGTAGTGTTAAAACCGGGGATGCCTATTTTTACATGCGGTATTTCATCCGGATAAATTTTTTTCTTGGAAATAATCAGCGGACCATTCTTATATCCCAATGCCGCACCATAAGGCAATATTTCATATTGTTCCGTAACCATTCCTGCCGCAAGCACACTCAATTTGGAGACATCCAGTTCGGCATGAAGGGCATATTCATTCAACGTTTGAATATCGTTAAAAGTAAAATCCGATTTTATTTTATCCGTTTCTTGAATACGTTTGTTATACCATGCTTCGAACATAAACGTATCGTTAGGACAGGGTGATATGCCTACCGTAATTTCCATTTCACAATTTATGAATAAAATCTTTGACCGTTAACCATACATTATTTACGGCTAAGGGTATATTCCACGAATTTTTATCTCGATTCCCAATACTGTTCGATACGGCACGAAAACAAACCAAAGGTATGTTTAACTGTGAACAAGTATAAAAAACAGCAGCACTTTCGGTGGTTTCTATATCTGGTTGGAAAAGTTCCACCCAACGTTTGGCAGTTGCATCGCTTCCCGTAACAGTATTGACGGTAATTCCCCTGATCGATGGTATATTCGTTAATGCTACTGGTTTGTTAATAAGTTTGCTCATACCTAAAAACTCTGACTTGAATGGTACAAATTTTTCATTATCTTCAAAACCCAAATCGGCAAAATTATCTTCAACCACCTGAACTACACAACCCGTATTATATTTATTGGAGAACGACCCACATATACCCGCATTTATAACTAAATCTGTATCCATGTTCCATAAACAAGTTGATAAACGAAAAGTTGTTTGAACTGAACCCATTCCCGTTACACACAAATCGATATTATGTTCGGATGATTTTATAATTTCATTCATTATTTCCTGATGAATTTCAATATCCGTAGCGACACAAATACAAATGTTCACATTAAAGAGATTTAGTTGCAAAATTACAATTCCTTTTTCATTTTTTAGATAAAAATCATAACTTTATAATTAATTATTCATTTTCTTTGCACAACTTTTTCAACATCATGCGTATGAGATTTGAAGATTTTGACCCCAACGAACAGGAAGGCTTTGCTAAAGTTGAGTTTTATAATGGTACAATTACAGAGGGTTTGTCTCAACATTATAAGGAAGTATTGCGGTTGCTGGGTGAAAATCCAGAGCGGGACGGTTTACTTCAAACGCCCGAGCGCGTAGCAAAAGCATTGCAGTTCCTGACACATGGCTATCATCTTAATCCTAAGGAGATATTAAATTCTGCCAAATTTAAGGAAGATTATAGACAAATGGTCATTGTAAAAAACATTGAAATTTTTTCCTTGTGTGAACATCATATTATTCCATTCATTGGGAAGGCACATGTAGCGTATATTCCCAATGGATATATCACTGGATTAAGCAAAATAGCCCGTGTGGTGGATGCGTTTGCACGTCGCTTGCAGGTTCAGGAACGTCTTACTACACAAATTAAGGAGTGCATTCAGGAGACATTAAACCCGCTGGGAGTAGGTGTTGTGATAGAGGCACAACATCTGTGCATGATGATGCGGGGCATTCAAAAACAAAATAGCGTTACTACCACCAGCGATTTTTCAGGTGCTTTTCTTAAAGAGCCAACCCGCTCCGAGTTTCTTCATCTTATCAGCGAAAAACTGCATTGATATTATTATGGAAACGTATTATTCTATTCGGAAGCAAAGAAGGTGATACAGTTCTTGACCCATTTTTAGGAAGTTGAACCACAGGAGTTGTGGCTAAAAGATTAAAAAGAAACTTTATCGGATTTGAAATATGTCCCGAGTATTTTGAAATAGCCAAAAAAAGAATAAATAGTGCTGCTATTTAGTCGTCCCTTAAAAAGTATCTATCCTATTAAATATGAATTATATAATGTCGTATTTATAAGAAATTATTTGTCTCGTCATTGCTGACGAGACGAGTTTTTTCTTTTGGGAACTTTTTTTACTGTACTATAAATGCTCTTTTTTAAGGTCAGTAAGAGCCTGCATGATAATAGTAAGTTTATTTTTTTATTTAATACCGACTTGCTAACAAGTTCATTAAAACAATTCGCTTCGCTTTTGTTTTAAAACTGTTAGTCTGTCGGCATTAACCAAAGCCAACTAACAAAATTCATTTCATCCCTAACTCTGAAAAAATGCACGTATTATACTATTCTAGATTAAGACCGACTTTGTTAACAAGTTTTTTAGTATAAGAAGTTGTTTCATTGAAGTACCAGTTATCATTAATTTTAATTTTCTTAATC
>Ga0302253_1000719_pt1 | contig 24672 bp, 24 predicted proteins | sample AAG_RA_Trp_MG_FD_193537 | JGI IMG/M metagenome (GOLD analysis project Ga0302253, IMG submission 193537) | Enriched activated sludge microbial communities from anaerobic digester in WTTP, New Holstein, Wisconsin, United States - AAG_RA_Trp | ecosystem: Engineered > Bioreactor > Anaerobic >...
TTTTGCAGGAGAAATAAGCGTTTTTAAAAAAAAACCACGTCCGCAGGTCCGCCCCCGGATCCCGGGCAGGATTTGGAGGATCGGGATACGGCTGATGCAGGCACACGAAAAAACCGACCGGGGCCAAGGAAGGTTACTTCTTCCGGTAGTTCTTCCCGACCGAGAATGCCTTATCGATCCGCTTTCCCACGTGCCAGTACGCAGACTGGGCATACACGATCGGGTCGCATTTCCCCGTATCCGGCCTGCCGTCCGCGATACAGGAGCGGTCGGCATGGATCTCGGCAACCTCACCGACATAGAGAAGGTGGCTGCCGCAGTCAACGGACGAAAAGACCCTGCACTCGATATTGACCGGGCACTCCGCTGCAAGGGGAGCTGTTTTGAGTTTTCCGTAAAACGAAGTGAATATCCCTGACTTGTCCTCCTGTGCACCGGAGCCGAGCCCGCAATGGTCGGTCTCGATCACGTGCTTCGCATGAGGGACGTTGAGAGAGAACGTCTTATTCTCTTCGATCCCTTTCACGGTATACCGGGTTTTGTTGAGGGCAACACAAACCATCGGAGGGGCCATGCAGGCGACCGTTGCCCATGCTGCGGTCATGTAGTTTGGTGTTCCCTTCACGTTCGCCCCGACAAGCAGGGCGGGCATGACACTCATGTACGGCATCGGGCCGAGCGTTATTTTGTCAAAGGGATTTCACTGCAAAAATATGCGGGGGGAAAGGTTAAGGATATCCCTTCAGGATGCCCCGGGCGGGTGTGCCCGGTTTGTTTCAAAAAACGTTTCAAATTCTGCAACATAGGCAAGGCTCTTTGAGACTGCTGATGGAGAGAATCAGCAGAAAGCATTGACTGTCCGTTACTGATGGACCGGACATTCCGGTGCTGCGCCGGTTTCCCGGCGGGATACCGGCCGTGTCTTGTCCCCTTATGATACCACGGGATGGAGGGATGTTAGTATGGAAAACACCAGAGAGATTACGATCCGGCTGAATAATGCACCGGACAGGGATGAAACCGCGATGCTGCTTGAAATTGTCGCCGGTGAGATACGCAAAGGCAGGGATTGCGGGAACGATTCCGGATGCACCTGGAAGACAGACCCATGAATGCATCCGGTCGTTTCCGCGCTCTGAAAAAAAACGGTCCTGCTCTGGCAACGTCATGCCGGTTCTGTTCCCCGGACCAGGTATCGTGTCACGATCAGGAATACCAGGACATCTCTCTATGGCATATTCCCTCCTTTGCAGCAGCCGCATCATACCCAAACAGGATTCCGGAGTCAGGCTATGAGCGGTGAATCGATCCTGGTTGTCGAGGATGACGGGGTTGCAGCCCTCCATCTCAGGGAACTGCTGGAGAAGAGGAAGTACCGGGTATCCGGCACAGCAGCGTATGGTGAGGATGCGCTGAAAATGGCAGAGAAAGACCCGCCCGATCTCGTGTTCATGGACATCGGGCTGATGGGAAAAATCGACGGCATCGAAACCGCCCGCAGGATCCTCGAACGCTCGGATGTCCCGATCATCTACCTGAGCGGGTATGCCGACAGCCAGCGGCTCGCCCGCGCAAAAGAGACAGCGCCGTATGGTTACATCGTGAAACCTTATAACGAGGATGAACTCGTGGCCGCCATCGAGATCGCGCTGCGCCGGAAAACAACGGACCGCCAGCTTCGCGAGACCATGCAGCGTTACCGTGCGATTGTCGACAATGCGGTAGAGAGTATCCTGCTGATCTCCCCCGACACCGGGAAGATCATCGAAGCCAACCCGGCTTTTACCCGTCTGCTCGGGTACTCCTCAAACGAGATCGTCAACCTGGTCGCGGGCGATATCATCTGCAACGGGAAGAAGGCCGGACTGCCAGTGGCAGTTATCAGTTCTACCGGCAGTTCGCCGGTCGAGACGCAGTTCCGTTGCAGGGACGGGACCCTGAAGGACATCGAGATGAATACCAGCATCATCGACAGCGAGGGCGGGCAGCTGGCCTGCATGATTGCGCACGATGTAACTGACAGGAAGCACGTGGAAGCAGCACTAAGGATGGCGCACAAGAAACTCAACCTCCTTTCGGGTATTACCCGTCACGATATTCTCAACCAGCTGACAATCCTGTACGGGTACCTCGAGATCAGCCAGGCTGCGGCTACAGATGCCCGGAACATTGAGTATTTGGAAAAGGAGAAAAAGGCGGCCATTGCAATACGGCGCATGATCAGTTTTACAAAAGAATACGAGGAGATCGGGCAGCAGAGTCCGCTGTGGCAAAAGCCTCATGCAATCATCGTCCGTCTTGCAAAAACCATCGGCCCGGAGGTTTCAATCAGCGACCGCCTCGGTGACACCGAGGTGTTTGCCGATCCCCTGCTCGAACGGGTCTTCCACAACCTGCTGGATAACACCGCCCGCCATGGAAAACATGCAAAAAACGTGACGGTGACATCCGAACCCACAGGTCAGGAGCTGCTGATCCGGTGGCAGGATGATGGCGAAGGTGTCCCGGATGCTGATAAGGAACGGATCTTTGAACGAGGCTTCGGGAAACATACGGGGCTTGGCCTTTTTCTCGCGCGGGAGATCCTCAGCCTGACCGGGATCACGATCCGGGAGAACGGGACCTTTGGTGACGGGGCCCGGTTCGAGATGATGGTGCCTGCCGGTGCATTCCGGCAGGGTTCCTTCGGTCCGCAGTTCACCTGACAATACCGGGCCATAGTGCAAAAGTTGTTTCAAATTCTGTTTTTCGGGTCATTCCCTATAAACCCGCATTCCCATGCTTGTACGTGAACTGCCATGACCGAGGCAAGCAGAACAACAGGAACCAGCAGAGATTCCGGAATCCTCAATGACAGGGGGAGTCCGGCAGGTCCGGGGATGTATGAAATACCGGGAAGTCGCATCGCTCCGGCCTATACGGGAAGTGCGGGCACCGGCGCCCCGGGACGGATGGTCGATCTTTTCCGGACCAATAATATCCCGCTTGGCCCTGATGAGGCCGTTGAACTGGAACTTTTCGAAGAGTTTCTTATGAACCATGTCGTGAGGAACAGGAACTGCGATGTCCAGTGCATGTTGCTCTGGAACGAATGGGTCCGTAACTTCCGTCGCCGTACGTCATCATTTCCGAGACTTATCGGGGAGAAAATGTTCCGGAGTTCCATCAAGGGCCTGTTTGGAATCGATATTGATACCGACGGATGGCGGGGCTCCGTCTTTACCGGTGTGCATTTCGTTCACTGAAATGCCGGCACAGGTCATTCAGTAGCGTTTTTTTGTCCGGTTAACCGGCGACCGGTACTGCCATGATATGATCCTTTATCATTCGCTGCGAGATATCTCGCATCATGCCTTTACCGGAGGAAGTATGACAACAACACCGTACATGATCAAATCGTTCGCGTCGTGAGTGCCGGGAAGTTCTGTGCAGTCTTCGGGATTGTCTGGGGATTTGTCAGGGGGTGCATGGTTGCGCTGGGTATCGGAGGCGCTGCAGGCATGCTGGGTGGGTCCCATATCCTTGGGATCGGCGCCGGTATTGTCGGGCTCGTTATCATGATCATTGCCGGCGGGATTTTCGGGTTTATCTGGGGGGCGATCGCCGCGGTCATCTACAACATCATCCTCGGCGCCATTGGCGGGATTGAGATGGACCTGGAAGCAAAGCCGTAGGAATCCGGTCGTTGCCCCGGTTTTCCTGCAGGTTGCGGGGCCGGGAACAATAAATTATCAAATACCCGGCCGGCACACCGGTATGGATGGCAGTTAGGGGATTTCCGGGTAAGATGACCCGGTTCTGTCACACGCTGCCAGGTACCGGGTGCTCATACACACAGTCCCGGGAAAGGCGTCCGTATCCGGAATGATCGATTCGGAATTCTGCAAACAGCGGTATCAGCCTTTGGAGTGGGCGCATCTGATGATGCGTAAGCCCGCCAAGAGATAGGAGGAAAAAAATCCTGGGAACCCGGCCGGTTACTTCTTCCGGTAGTTCTTCCCGACACAGAATGCCTTATCGATCTGCGTTCCTACGTGCCAGTACGCAGACTGGGCATATACGATCGGGTCGCATTTACCCGTATCCGGCCTGCCGTCAGCGATACAGGAGCGGTCGGCATGGATCTCGGCAACCTCACCAATATAGAGAAGGTGGCTGCCGCAGTCAACGGACGAAAAGACCCTGCACTCGATATTGACCGGGCACTCCGCTGCAAGGGGAGCGGTCTTCAGTTTCCCGTAAAAGGTGGTGAATACCCCCGACTTGTCCTCCTGTGCACCGGAGACGAGCCCGCAATGGTCGGTCTCGATCACGTGCTTCGCATGAGGGACGTTGAGAGAGAACGTCTTATTCTCTTCGATCCCTTTCACGGTATACCGGGTTTTGTTGAGGGCAACACAAACCATCGGAGGGGCCATGCAGGCGACCGTTGCCCATGCTGCGGTCATGTAGTTTGGTGTTCCCTTCACGTTCGCCCCGACAAGCAGGGCGGGCATGACACTCATGTACGGCATCGGGCCGAGCGTTATTTTGTCCATGACAGGTTTCTCCGTCACAGGATAGGACGGGAATCAGTTAAAAACCTGCGATGGATGTCATGGAATCCTTTCCCGCAGTGTTGTGATGAAAGATTCCGGAAAACCGCACAGTGCGTCACACCGACAGGTTTTACCGGGACTGCAGGAAACACGATGAGGCAACACGGCAGGCGAATGGGAATACTGATGATTCAGGAGGAACCTTCATCGATCGGGCAGTCATGCTGAGGTTTACGGTGTGATCCCCGGGAGCGGGACAATGATGAGGGAATCAATAAAAAGGAAGGTGATTCATTCTTACTAAACAATCCTGAATTATCCCCGGATCTGAAAGTACTCCTTCGCGCCCCCCTTTTGGATGATCCTCATGAGAAAGAGCAGACTGAAAGCAAAGACTGTTACGCCGGCAGACAGGATTCCGCACAGACTTCATTTCACCCAAATCGATCTTCTCAAGGGTTTCGCAATCATCTCGGTCATCGTAATGCATACGTATAACATGAAACTTCTCGCAACTGCCGGAGCGCCATTTTACATCTTCCAGGCCGTTCCGGTCTTCATCCTGCTGGCTGCATTCAACAACGCGTACTCGCTTTCCGTGAAGGGGAAGACAACGCTCCCTGAATGTTATGACCTGAACATCGTTTTCCGAAGGCTGAAACGTATCCTCATCCCATACCTGGTTATCTGGATAGTCCAGCTGATTCTTGTATTCTGGATCCTCTCCACCCGCAACGATATCGCCGTACAGAATCCCAATCATTTTTTCTATACCGGCATCGATACGGTCTTCAACTTCCTGACTGGTGCAAGCGGGCCCGGCAATTATTTTATTCCCCTGATTATCCAGGTTATCCTCCTCGTTCCGCTCCTGTACTGGCTTGCGCTGCGATCCCCGAACATGATGCTCGCGGTTGCGTTCATCGCAGGTCTCATCCTGGAATATGCCACCATACTATCAGATATGCCCCTCTGGCTTTACATCACGCTGATTATACCGTTTGTTTTTATGGCGGCTCTCGGGGTCTGGCTGGTATTCCAGGAGCGGATCGTAACACCATGGATCGTTGCCGCCGGGTTACTGAGTGCAGCCTATATCGCCGCGGTCAGTTACTTTGATTTCCAGTTCTGGTTCTTCCGGACGGATTCGATGTTTCACCACGAGTTTGCGTTTTTCTGGACACTCCTTATCGTGGTCCTGGGATTCCAGTACCTGCCTGATGCTTCAACGGGAAAGGTTGTCAGGATCGTGACGGAACTTGGAAAGGCATCGTGGCATATTTTCCTTGTCCAGATGACATGGTTTTTCTTCCTGGGATATGCTTATACCCCGGGTGACCGGGCTATCAGTTCGATCATCATCCTGGGACTTGTTTATCTGATTCCCTGCCTGCTCATCGGGTACGGATTCTACCTGCTCCAGAACCGGCTCACAGGATCAGTTGCCGATTTCTGACAGTCCCGCTGTCCGGCAGGCAGATGAAAATACCTCCTGCAATCGTGTATCGGGAAGGAACAATTGCAGTGGATGCTGCCGGCGTTGCCCGCAGAACCCGCACATGTGTCAGGGCAAAAGGTGCTGGTCTCAACAACCTGCCTGCAGCGGATACCATCAGGTTCCCGGAAGGTGCCGGCTGCAGTCTATACCAATATTCTTGCCTGGAAGAAACCTTCATCCGCTTCATTTCTTATCTACTAGTGCAAACCATGACTGTCACGATCGAGCCGGCAGTATCCCACCCGGATCTCCATGAAACCATCGCCACGTGGCTCTGGACCGAGTGGGGGACTCCGCAGAACCACGGCCTGTACCGGAGCCTCGTGGCCCACAGCCTGCCGGATTCCATACCGGCGATCTACGTTGCATTCGCTGATGGAAAAGCGGTGGGGACCGTAGGCCTCCTGCGGACCGACCTGCTCTCGCGGCAGGAGTTCACGCCGTGGATGGCCGTACTCTACGTTGTCCCGGCATTCCGCGGGCAGGGCATTGCCGCGGTGCTCCAGTCGCATGCCCTGGCAGAGGCACGGCGGCTGGGATTTTCCGGGATATACCTGTACACGAAAATGACCGGTTTCTATGAAAAGAGCGGATGGATTTTCGTGGAACCGGAGGTCGATGATCACGGGGAAGCGATCCGGATTTACCGGAAGTCGCTGTGAAGCAGTAGCGATGAACCGGCTGCAGGAGATGTTCAGCCGCCGGTTCCTGCAGGTATCGCTGAGGGGAGAAGGACGGTTTCGTTGTTCATCTCCCGCTGCAGGAACGCATACACGCCCGGGCGGTCGTACGGGTGGCTGAGGATGTAACCCCGGATCGCAGCATTCCGGTCCCGCTCGTGAAGGAGCGCACGGTACTCCCTGCTGTCTTTTCCTGAAAGAGGGAATGCATCGAGCCGTGCGGTCAGTTCCTTCTCACGCTGCTGTGCAGCGGCCGCCGTGTCGCTGATGAAACGCGTTTCGTTCCCGCTGCGGTATACCCTCGTCCCGCTGCTGACCGGAAGGACAAGGGGATCCGAATTGAGGGGGATCTGGAGATGGGCTGTCGGGAACCCCACGTAGGCCGGCGTCATACCCTCGAGGTACGTGTACCCTGTTGTCTTGTAGGGGAAGGCGTCCGAACCAATCCCCATGGCCATGTGCTGCTCGGGCCCGAACTTGAAGAGCACGACCGTGTATCCCTCGCGGGCGAGCAGTCCGGCAATGAGGATGCTCTTGTCATCGCAGTCGCCCATGTTATCCACCAGCAATTCGGCCGGGTACTTCGGCGGCCTGCTGCCCCCGTCCCGGTAGGGAATAGACTGGGCATATGCACTGATCAGCTCGAGATATTCGTCATTGGTCAGGTTCCGCGCTGCACGGATCGTGCGGAACCGGTCGATGAGGTCCCGGTAGATCCGGTCCTGCGACGGATCATCGATCATCGCCCGGTAATACCGGACCCCTGCTGTCTTCTGGTCACCGAGCAGAACGAGGCTCCGGTGCGTCTTCTTTGATGCGGCATAGACCGATCCGCTGACCTCGACAGTGACCGTTTCAGTGCCATTCCGGAACGGGAATGCCCGCGAGACGTTTACCGGGGGCAGGCCGGAGGTGGTATTATCCAGGACAACCGCCGGAACGGAAAAGAACTCCTGCGGCATGGCCATGATGACGAGGCCGAAGAGGACGAGGAACAGACAGAAACCGGCCAGGATCAGCTGCAGGACCCGCAGCGGCGGGGGGAATTCATCCATTTTTTTTCCTCGTTCACGGGTGCCATGGGGGCATATAAACAACCCGGGCATACAGTGGCAGCCATCGCTCCAGGGCAATGCAGGTACCGGCCTGTTCTGTTGTAATCCGTTTTGATGAATAATAAGGAGATCGGATTATACCGGATTCTTACAAAAAGGGGACCGGGCGGCAGACCGCCTGCGGCCTGACCTGCAGATCGATGCCCGTCCGTCGGCAGGGGGGGTTGGATATAAAAACCGGCGCTGTGTCTTCGCGGCGTTAGTATCTGCGACTCCCATATTCCGGCAGGATAGTATCCCCTGCGATTGGGATCGGGTGCGGGTACCTTTTCGGCTTGCGGCGTTCCGGATAAAATAAAAAAAGATTTTTACCGGTTTCACCGGATAATTATGGCAGATGATACCATGACCGGCCTGAAAGTCCCTCCCGGGAAGGCAATTTCCCTCCTCAGCGAACGCCTTAGCGATCTGAAAACCGTGCAGGAGAAGACCGGGGGCTCCGCGTACTATAATTTTGTCGGCTGGTGCTCGAAGACCTGGCAGGCGGTTGACCAGATCTACGGCTCAGCTGACTTCCGGACCGAGGAGATCCGGAGCCTGGGAATGCCGGCATGCTCCTGCAGCTCGCCAAAGGAGACGCTGGTAGTCTCAGAACAGTACGCCACCCTTCTGATGAAATATATCGACGAGATCCAAGGCGGGATGCAGTAAGGACCGGGCGGGGGCATGCCGTGTCCGGGGATGCCACTGGTTCCCGTGGTGGCCGGAGCGCAACGGTATTCATCCAACGGGCCCCATAGGGAATTACTGATGATCCGGTTGCATTATATCGACAACCTGCGGTGGATCTCCATCCTCCTGCTCTTCCCGTTCCATACCGCGTTCATATTCTGCGCAGGCTGGTACGGGTATTACGTGCAGTCGGATCAGCCGTCCGCTGCCGCCCACCTGCTCACGGTGACAGTCGAGCCCTGGATCATGCCGCTGCTCTTCTGCATCGCCGGCATGAGCATGCGGTTCGCCCTGCAGAAACGGACTCCTCTGGAATACCTCAGGGAACGCGCCAGAAGGCTGCTCGTCCCGTTCATCGCCGGCGTGGTTCTCGTCTGCCCCGTCATTGCATTCTATGCGCTGAAATTCCATACCGGATACACGGGAAGCTTGCCAGGGGCGTTTGCGCATTTCTTCTCGTCGGCCTGGCCCGACCGCTACCCGTACGGGATGACCGGGGACTTCAGCGTCGACCATCTCTGGTTTATCATCTCTCTCTTCATCTTCTCGGTCGTTACACTCGGCGTGATCCTTATATGGCGGAGAGCGGGAAGCCGGCCCTTCGGTCCCGGCAGTGCGGGGCTTCCGGTCATAATCCTTCTGTTTGTCCCGGTCTGGCTCCTGAATGATGCCGGCGCCAGCGTGACCGGATATTCCCTCCCGGCGTACTTTGCCATTTTTCTGATCGGCTATTCCCTGCTCGCTGCGGATGGGATTCAGGAGCTGCTGGAAAAAAACCTGGCCTGGCTCCTTGCGGCATGGATCATCCTGACTGCCGGTGTCATGTGGATATACGGGATATTACTCGGGCATGGCGAAGTATTCTGGGGATCATCAGCAGCATTCGTCCTCACCGGCTGGACGGGTGTCCTCGCCATCATGGGTGCAGGCAGGCACTGCCTGGACACAGGCACCCCCCTGACCACCCGGCTGCATGCGGCATCGTACCCGGTCTATATCCTCCACCAGGCAATCCTCGTGGCTGTTGCTTATTACGTGCTTCTGATGGCCGGAATTCCTCCGGTGCTGCAGTATGCCGCCATTGTTCTTTTCAGTATCATTCTGACCTTTACCTGCTATGAGATCCTGAAAAGGATTCCGGGTATGCGGTTACTCTTCGGGATCGCTGGCATGCAGGAAAAAACACCGTAAGGGAGCCGGGGTCCGGCACCCTGGTGCCCGGTATACAATCCCGGAATCAGGCCCGGGATTCCGCAATGGCGCTGATCAGAGGGATAGAAATTTTCCTTTCCTGGTATGCGGTGATGACCAGCACGATCCAGAGGACGATTCCGGCAAGCTGTACGGGCAGGATGAGCCAGACAGCCGTCGGGATGAACCTTATCACAAAAACCACGATCACCAGCGTAAGCGAGACGAGGATCGACTGCAATGCATGGAACCGGACCGTCCGGTTGGCGTCCTCCATGAGAAGGAAGAAGATCCCTGTCACAAACCAGAGTGAGTATGCCAGCGCCGATTCGGTATTCTCGCCAAGCCCGAATGAGGTGGATTCCACGGTTTCCTCCGGCACTTCCTGATCCGGTATTGTCGCGGGTCTGTTAATGCATTGCGGAACGACGCCTTTTCTTCCACCAGGGCACCCGGCCAGGCAGTATTGAACTGCTGCCATCCGTCCAATTCAAATACTGTTGGTAAAAAAGACGGATCAGACAAGGGAGATGAACACGCCATGATGAAACACGTCCTCGAGGAGTTCCTGCAGATTGAAGGAGTAACCACCGCGGCGCTCATATCGCAGGACGGGTTCCTGATCGAGGCAGCGGGACAGGTACCGGCGGACGGCGACGCCCTGGCGGCCCTCGGTTCCTGCGCCATGCGGTTCTTCTCCTATGCCGGCAATGCCATTGGTCGCGGCGAGGCCCGGCAGTTTGTGCTCGAATATGGCGAAGGCTCGATCATCTTCATGCAGATCAGCGGCGACGAACTCCTCGCGGTAATCACGGAGAACCAGTCCACGTCCGGCCGGCTCGCCTATATCCTCCCGAAGATGTCAACGCGGGTTGCCGCAGTCATCTGATTGTACCTGTTTTTTCCGGATTTCCTGAACCGGAACGGGACCGTACAGTTAAAATATTTTTTTTCAGGTTCTTTCCCTGATCATTTCTGTACAATCCGGTGCTCGGCGGTCACGTCCCCGCATTCTGCGAACATCGCCGCAATCGGGCAGAGCCGGGTGAGTGTCTGGTCTACGATATTTTCAACCATCGCATCGTCAGCACCGGCAGCCCGGAGCGTGATGATGAGATGAACGTGATCGAAGAATGCCGGCATGGTCTTTACCCGGGTGCCGTGAATTGCGATTGTCATTCCCTCCGGAACAATACCGTTGTCGCCAAGGGCCAGCAGGATCTTCACGCCAACGCATCCTCCGAGCGAGCCGATGAGGTACTGGATCGGGTTGGGGATCTTCCCGTGCCCGCCCATTCCGACCGGGGCTTCCATCGGGAATTCGATCCCGGTCGATGTCAGGCCGGTAAACCTGCCGCCCCCGTTCCATGTGACGGTCATGTCAACCGGTTTCCATTCCATCCGCGATTGGGGCCAGGGGATCTCTGTACTCATGGAATAGAGGTTGACTGCGGGGATTAAGAAAGCACGCAGGGAGGGGGAGTGGGGGGCAGAACCCTGATCCCTGGACATTGGATGCCCATCCCCCAGCCCCGGATCATTCTGCTGGCGGGATCCCCTGGTTTCCGAATGAAAACGATCCCTTTTTCCCCTCGCCGGGAATCCCTTTTTATAAACGGCCACAGAAGGCCCCTGACAGGCATCCCTCCCGATCCCATAGTGCGGGTTGTGACATTTTTGCGCTTTTTCTCCGCGCAATAAACTGCACGGTCAAAATCGTTTAACATCATTTTTTCCGGAAAATATCCCATTTAATCAATATTTTCCTCCGGTGTTGGCACCGTTTCCACTGCCGAATTTTTCGGCCCGGAACCCCCCCAAAAATCTCCGACGTAGACCTTACCCGGGGGGAGAGACAGCCCACCACCCCCCTCCCATGACAGAGGGGGTGCCGTGGGGGATACCAGGCACTGGCAGGATGCATAGCTCTTTGAGCCCCGGCCGGTAAGATCCGGTTGACAACACCGGCCGGATTAAAAAAAAATATTTCGGGCAGGTACGGGAAAAGACAGCCATGAAAACATTCGCAGATACCGATGAGTATATCGCATCGTTCCCCCATGATGTGCAGGAAAAACTACAGGAAATCCGGGCCGTGATCCACAGGACAGTACCGGACGCGGAAGAAGCGATCCGGTACGGGATTCCCACGTTCCGGCTTGCCGGACAAAACCTTGTCCACTTCGCGGCGTTCAAAGATCATCTCAGCTTCTTCCCCACCCCATCCGGTGTCGAACATTTCCAGATAGAGCTCGCTGGGTTTATGCTGAGCAAGGGCACAATACGGATCCCGCCGGACGCTCCGGTCCCGTACGATCTCATTGAGCGGATCGCCCGCTTCCGAGCTGAGGAGACACGGAAGGGTAAAAAGTAAAAGAACGGGTAAGCGGGCAGCGGATTCCTGCGTCACTCTGTCATGTATTCACCGGGCGTGCGGGTTCACGTAATCGTCCGGCGTCCAGAACTCCAGCTCGAAGAGGAAGGTCCCGTGGAGCCGGAGCCGGCGGAAGGTCCGCTCGTGCTGCGTGCGGAGCCAGATCTCGCGGGGCATCCACGGGGGGAACGGGAGGGACACGAATTCCTCGTGGGCATCTCCCAGCAGGTCCTCGTACATGACGTCCGGGTTGATTGCGTTCCGCACGACCCGAACCTTTATCACCATCGCGTGGCCTTCTTTGAACGCGATGAAGTCATAGCCGAGTTCCGGGTTCTCCGTATTCTCCTGCACGAAGTAGCCCATTCGCTTTGCAAACTTCTTTGCGTCGCGGATAGCGGCGACGGGAGGGGGGCCGCGGGTCATTCTATGCCGGTAGGTCGGACCGGGTTGAAGGATTTGTGGTTGGAATTTACTCATACTTCCGAACCCGGAAGTGGTTTTCTCCAGAAGAAAAAAGGGTATTGCCGGATCAGAAATCCGTCATAATCCGGAACTGGTCGATCTCTTCGCGGTTGAGCTCCTCCAGGAACTCGTCCGCGGCGTGCCCGACATCCTTGGATGCCGTGATCGCACGGCCGACCACCAGCAGGTCGGCGCCGGCCTTCAGCGCGTCCTTTACGACATTGGTCCGGATGCCCCCGGCCGTAGCCACGAGCAGCTTGCCGCCGGCCGCCTTCTTGAGCGACGGGATGTCGCCCCAGGCATGGGCGGTCTCCTCGACATCGATGGCGCGGTGGAGCTCCACGATGTCCGGCTTGACCTTGAGGCTCTGGACGACCTTGACCGGGTTACCGACATTCAGCATATCGATGACCGAGTAGATGCCGACCTTCCGCGCTTCGGTGATCGCCTTCTCGATGGTGGAGATCGGGGCAAGGCCCGAGACCACGACCGCATCGGCCGTTGCATCGGCCGCCATGCGTGCCTCGAGGTTGCCGGTGTCGAGGATCTTCATATCCGCGATGATGAAGGCATTGGGCTTGACCTTGCGGATCTCGGAGATGACCGAGAGGCCGAACTTCTTGACGAGCGGGGTGCCCGCCTCGATGATGAGGTGATCGTTCTCCGGCAGGGCGGAGAGGACCGCTTTGAGCTTGCCAAGGTCCACGATGTCGCATGCTACCTGCAGGTAGGGCGGGTCCCAGAGGCGCTGTACCTTGAATCCCATGATCGCGTGGGCCGCACGATCCTTCTCCTTGATGAGCGTCTTGTTGTCCGGGAACTTCTCCATGGCACGGGTAATGGCTAGCTTCGTTGCGCCGTAGTTGAAGCGGTAGAGCTTGTTGTAGTCCTTGGCCTCCGGGTGGACGAACGCCGAGGCGAGGATGACGAGGTCCTCGGTGTCGGCGCTGCCGAATGCGCCCTCCTCGAGGCTGTCCGCAACGGCCTTAGCCACCGCTGCCTGCACGGGGCCGAACATCTCGTTGACCTGCTCCATGCCCTTTAACGTGACCTTCGGGATCACGAGCGTGACCGGCTTTGTGAGCAGGTTCGGGCGGACGACCGCGAGCAGCGGGGTGTGCCCCTGCGACAGCTGCGAGATCGCGTTTGCAAACGCGGTGCCGATGGGGCCTTCCTTGTTCCCCATTAAAAGGTCGATGTGCGCCAGTTCCGCGCCATCGCCGACAAGTGCTTCTCCTACGAGATACATGGGAATCTTCCTGAAAATCTTGTGAGTAGTTATGTGCCCGCTGGATATGATAAACGTTGCAATTTATCGAGTTCCGCAGGAACGAGATAGAAGAAGAACGCTACGCGTTCTTCGACCTGCCGAACCACGCAGGGCTGAAACCGGAGATAATGCGATGCGTTCTTCGACTCATCGAACTCGAAGGTTGGCACTGCCTCCCTTCTCATCATCGAAGTTTCTGTCGATACTTCTCCGGCTTCACAGGAATGAGAACGGAGAAGGTTTTACCGGATTCCCGGCCCGGCGCACTGGCAGGAAAAATCAGATGAGAAGGTTTCCCGAAAACACGTGCACCGCGTGACCCGAGAGGATGACACGGCCTCCGGCCGGTTTCACCCGGACCGATCCTCCCCGGGCCGAGCACTGGAATCCGGTCATCTCGGCCTTTTTCAGTTTCTCACCCCAGTAGGGCCCAAGGCAGCAGTGGGCCGAACCGGTCACCGGGTCCTCGGGAACCCCGACCGACGGCGCAAAGAACCGGGAGACAAAATCCGTTCCCGGGATATCGGATACCGCCGTCACGATGAAACCCCGGGCGCGGATAGGGGACAGGGCTTCCATATCCGGCTCGAGGCTGCAGACATCGTCGGCAAGGGGCAGTTCAACGAGAATATCGAACCGGTTCCGGCCGGTGTAGACTGGCTCGATCCCGAGCGCATGGCCGAGGCCGGGAATGGGCATCGATGCGGCGGGAGGCTCGGCCGGGAAATCCATGCTGATCCAGTCGCCGTCCTTCCATGCGGACAACTTCCCGGAGAGGGTCGAAAAGGTTACCGGTTTGTCACCGGGCACGCGGCCGGTCTCGTACAAAACGAACGCGGCGGCGAGTGTTGCATGGCCGCAGAGCTCGACCTCCTTTGCCGGTGTGAACCACCGGAGGTTCCAGGACCCCCCTTCCGGGAAAAGAAACGCGGTCTCGGAGTGTTTCAGCTCGGCTGCCACCTGCTGCATCCACGCAGTATCGGCCGGGCCGTCCGGAATACAGACGCCGGCCGTGTTGCCGCGGAACGCGGAACGGGTGAAGGCATCGACAAGGTGCAGTTCTGCCTGCATAGGGGAGTGATTGCGTGCCGGGGGAAATAAAAACACTGACCGGTATGATAATCCCGCACGGGACCGGTCATGCTGCCGGTTCGCCCCGGATCACGGATCAATCACTATCCGGATATCCCTCCAGTACCGGGTACCGCACCGTGTCTGACCGGAGTGCCTTCATCAGTTCCTCCGGCGTACTGAACGGCTCGAGTTCCAGCCAGAAACGCCCCAGGTCCTGCGGACGGTGGGAATCCGACCCCACCGATATCGGCTTCTTATGGCGCCCGGCAAACTCGCGGGCGGCCGTATTGTCCCCGGTATGGATGATCCGGCCATTGAAACCTTCCACGATATCGATCGCCGGGACGATTTCGGAACGGAACTCTTCCCAGAGCGAACTCCCCCGCCACGAGCAGAACGGGTGCGGAAACAGGACAAGCCCGCCCTGACCGTGGATGAGATCGAGCGTCTCCCGGATATCGAGATATGCCGGCACCATCTCTGAAAGGAAGAGACCAACCACCTCGCCCTGCCGGGTCATAACCTCCTCTGCAAGGATTACCGGAATATCCGGACTGATCTTCCGGATTTCGTGTGAGACAGCTGCTGATCCGGCGGTGGTATTATGATCGCACACGAGCGGCAGGACACCGGCTTTGCGGAAGCTGTCGGTTATCATGCCCGGTTCGTTGAAGGAGTCCCCGGAGTACACGGAATGGACGTGCATGTCGAACTTCCAGAGATCATCCGCAGCCATACCTGCCATCTCCCCTGACAAGGGATAGAACTCCGGACGGATTAAAAGCAGCCGCACGGAATCTGTACGAAGAACAGAACCGATAAGAAAACGTGGGGTTGGTGAGATTTGAACTCACGATCGACGGGTCTCTCCGACATGCATCAGTGCTCCAACGGGTCATCACGGAATAATCTCAGTAGACCCATTGTTCATCATCTGCGAGCACAAAGAACGCAAAGACCGCTGGAGCCCGTCGCCATACCGGGCTAGGCCACAACCCCGCTTTGTGTTATCAGGAAACTATCTTTTCCCGACTCAATAACATTGCAGTGCAGAAACTTAAGAGTTGTGTTCTCTGCGGCGCTGCAGGGAACAGGTCTCCGGCGTGGGGGGGAAAGAAAGATTGCACGTGCTCGCTATGTGCGCGAGAAAAGCGCCCGGCACTCATGCGATCGCGATATGATGCCCGTGATGCACCAGAGCAAATATCAACTGCACCAGATGGCACGATTAAATCAGCATCCATATATTTGCCGGCCTCCAACCCTGTTTCCATGGATGAGGGCAGTTATACTTGCGGGACCTCGGATGTCCCGCTGATGGGGATGACGATAGGAGAGATGGTCGACCGTATCGCGGCAGCATATCCCGACACTGATGCAATCGTGTCCATGCACCAGAATATCCGCTGGACCTACCGGGAATTCATGGAGCAGGTGAACACGGTTGCCCGCGGCCTGATGGGAATGGGCATCGACAAAGGCGCACGGGTCGGGATCTGGGCCATGAACCACGCGGAATGGGTCGTGGTTCAGTTCGCGACCGCAAAGATCGGCGCTATCATGGTCAATATCAACCCGGCATACCGGACGTACGAACTCGAGTACGCGCTGAAGCAGTCCGAGGTCTCGACCCTTTTCATCCAGGGCCGGTTCAAGACTTCCGATTACGTGGGAATGTTCTACGAGGCCTGTCCCGAGGCGTCCGAGGCCAAGCCCGGGAAGATCCAGAGCGAGAAGTTCCCGTTCTTAAAGAACGTCATCTTCATGGGCGACACGGTTTACAACGGCATGTTTACCTGGAACGAGCTGGTCAGGAAGGCAGAGGAGATCTCGGAGGAGGAACTCGTGGAACGGGGCGAATCACTCACATTCGACGACCCTATCAACATCCAGTACACCAGCGGCACAACAGGTTTCCCCAAGGGAGTTGTCCTGACACACCACTCCATCCTCAACAACGGCTACATCATCGGTTCGGGCATGGGATTCACCGAGAAAGACCGGCTCTGCATCCCCGTCCCCTTCTACCACTGCTTCGGCATGGTGCTCAGTAACCTTGCCTGCGTCACCCATGGCTCGACCATGGTCCTCCCCGGCCCCGCGTTCGATGCCGAACAGGTCTTAAAGACGATCGAGAAGGAGAAATGTACCGCGGTCCACGGAGTCCCGACCATGTTCATCGCGGAGCTCGCCCACCCCAACTTCAGCAAATATAACCTCTCGTCCCTCCGGACCGGCATCATGGCCGGCTCCCCCTGCCCCATCGAAGTAATGAAGGAGGTCAACACCAAGATGCACATGGGCGAGATCGTGATCGTGTATGGCCAGACCGAGACGGCACCCGGCGTCACCATGACGACCACAAAAGACCCGGTCGAGCGCCGGGTCACGACCGTAGGCAGGGCGTTCCCCCACACCGAGCTCAAGATCATCGACCCGGCAACCGGCAAGATCGTGCCGCACGGAGGTGTCGGCGAGATCTGCGCCCGGGGCTACTGTGTCATGAAGTGCTACTACAACAACCCGGCAGCAACCCACGCAACCCTCGACAAGGATCACTGGAACCACACCGGCGACCTCGGGACCATGGACAAGGAGGGCTACTTCAAGATAGTCGGGCGGTTGAAAGACATGGTCATCCGCGGCGGCGAGAACATCTACCCGAGGGAGATCGAAGAGTACCTGCACCACCACCCGAAGATCGCGGACGTGTACGTGGTCGGTGTCCCGGACCTGAAATACGGAGAGGAGCTCTGTGCATGGGTCAAGATGAAGGATGGCCAGAAGATATCCGAGCAGGAGGTCAAGGACTTCTGCAAGGGCAAGATCGCCCACTTCAAGATCCCGCGGTATGTGATGTTCGTTAACGACTTCCCGATAACCATCTCCGGCAAGATCCAGAAGTTCAAGATGCGCGAGGAATCGATCAAAGTGCTCGGCCTCGAGGCCGCTGACAAGGTCGAGACAGCGTAATACTTTTTTCGAGATAGTTTCGCAAGGTCCGACTCCCCCAAGAGTTTTTGATCTGTGTAAAGGTTTTCCGGAAAAAACCAGGAATAAAATGATGAGGGGGGCTGATGCCCCCATACCCCCGATTATGACACTTGCTGCCGCCCCCGCCGGGGCGCTTCAGCAGCAGTTTCAAGGACCAGCCTTGACAAACCGGTAATTGCCCCGCCGTGGCTTGAAGAACCTGAAAGGTTCTTCTCGCATCTAATCCCTTCGGGATTCGATGGCCCGGGGCAGACCTGGGGCGGGGAGCCATCCACCGGCCGCAAGTTACAAGATTTCATAAACCGGGGGTCATCCCTTGTTCGCATGCAAGGGTGAAACGGAAAACACCAGAAAACCATTGACCGAATGCGTCTGTATTTTTTTTCAACATCATCACGAGTGCAAGGAGGTCTATTCCGTTATATTCTTGTATCATTTCATGCAATAATTCCGGTAATCCATCTGCCGCTGAATCTTCTCCCGGACTTCGTCGCCCGCGATCTTCCCGCAGAGGTACAGCCCGAGGTCGATACCCGCGGTCACCCCGCCTGCCGTGATCACGTTCCCCTCGTCTGTGATCCGGTCCGGCACCACTTCGCGTGCGAAATTCTTCAGGAACCCTGCAAGGTCCGGGTGTGTTGTCGCCCGCTTCGTGCGCAGCATACCCGCCGCTCCGAGCAGAAGCGATCCCCCGCAGAGGGCTGCGACGGTTGTTGTATCCGATGCAACAGAAATCCACCGGAGGAAAGCCCTGTCCTGCATCAGGCCCTTAATCCCGTCGCCACCAGGAACGATTACGTAGTCGTAATCAGCCAGACAATTATCAGACCGGTCGGCCGTAAGCATGATGCCTTCAATTGACCTGACCGTCGCTTTCCGTGCACAAAGGTCCCACTGAATGTCGTCCCTAAATCCCATCGTTTTCAGCCGTGTAACAGGATCAAAAACACCGGCAAAATCCAGCAGGGTGAGACCATCGTAGATGACAAACGCGATCTTCATGGCAGAACCGTTCCTTTCTCAGGTCTTGGCCGCATTCAGGAAAAAACCTGCCCCGACATCTTATACGGGATACAAAAAGGAGAAAATCAGAGAGAAAAGGGAATATTATAGCCGGACATCCTGCTGGAAGATGACCATGTTCGTATCCTTTTCGTCAGTGACGAGCACTTTCCAGGTGCCGCGGGGAGAAAAGGGCTGGACAACGCTGGAAAAGACCCGCGATGGATCATTCGTAATCCAAATCCAGGGACTTTCCGAGCCGCCCGTATTGTAATAGAAGATATAGAAGGTTTCACCTTTTTCAAGGGTTTTTCCCCTCATCGAATCTGCGTTCACCACCGTAAGAGTCTTGCCAGCGGGATTGATGAGTTTGATCCGGGTGTAGTTGATAACCGAATGATGCCCTTCGTTATATTCCTGAACCAGCGGAGCACCAGCCATCTGATATAACCGGATGATCGGGACATTCTTCGAAGTACTTCCCATCATCGTATCCGCCTTGAATGCCGCAAACGTGGGCTGCTGCGGGAGGAGCGGGACTCCCATGAGGATGGCTGCGATAACAGCAACAAGGGCGACTACGAGGATGATGATCAGGGTTGTTGCGATAGTCTCGGACAGGGCTGAATCGGGACGGGAACGCATCCTATATATATCCGCCAGAGGGGTAAAAAAGGTATCAGGTAATCCGGGATTCGAAAAAGCCGGCTCCTGTTCCCGTATACCTTCCGGACGCATGACCTGTTTATGCCCCGGGTTCTGACCGCTACCCTTTTTTAGGATTCGCCGGATATATACTTCACATGCGATGTCCCGAGTGCGGCTATGATGCGGAGGATGCCTCCAACTTCTGTCCGCACTGCCGCTTCCAGTTCCGGGACATCATCGAAGAAGAACCTTCTCTTGCACCGGATACGTTTATCGACCTGCCCGAGCGCGGGATCATTGCCGACGAGAGGCTGATCGACGAAGCCCGGCCGGAACAACGGGACCTGGCACTGACCGGAAAGGAACTCAGGCAGCTTGAAGTCCAGCTGCTCCAGCCGTCCGTGCTCATTGTCCTGATCATCGCACTCTTCTCCTACACGATTCTGTATTCCGTTCCCTTCGTCCCCCTGTCCATTGCGGGCCTGAGCCTTGGCACCACCGGGATCATCTGCCTTGCCTGCGGCCTCGCCGCCGGCCTTGTCTTTTATTACTATCAAAAGCGCTCGCTCCGGAATTTCCGGTACCGGTAAGGCACCGTTCCTGCCGATCAAACCAGCAGACCCGCGGATTCACACCTTCATGATTTTTTCCTGACGGGAGTTCAGAAGATGCCGAACCATGCAGTACGAGATTGCGACCAGAACGATGAGAACGATGATCAGGATCTTGTACACGCAGTGATGGCAAATCCCCCGGGCAGATGCATGGTGCTCTGTATCGACCGGTGACGGGCATCCCCTGCACAGCGGCGAAGCGTTGTGCTCATGGTATCCGGAAGAATCATGGTGTGTCAGCTTCCGCGGGTGGATCACCAGGGGATATAATCGGATTGTTCCTGCCGCCCATACTGACCCGTCACGTGCCCGTTGGAATAACTTCCCGGTTCATGGGTCCCACCCCGCATTTCGATCCGTGAACCGGTGCGGTTTTTCCAATATATAATCCCGAAAAAGAGACGACTCTGCCATATACGGCATGCCCATGGCCGGCATGTTGTCCGTTGCCGGAACTGCAGGGCACGCTGAAATATACGACCGGGATATTCCCGGCACTCCAGATATCTCGTGACCCTTGCATCGTACCGGCGCATTCATCTGTCCCTGCTGCAAGGGAGGTCCTGTCAGCATGAACCCCTGCCTGTTCCGGAGTATATCTGTTAGTGCACTGCTGATGATCACCTGCCTGTCCCTCCTGCCGGGCGCAGCGGAGGCAGCGGACAGCGGCGACGGCTGGCGGGTGCTGCCGATCCGGAGCAACGAAGAGTATACCCTCGGCCTTACGGGCGGTGAGGCGGAACAGCACTTCCACGGCATTGCCCGGTGCCTGTATCATCCCTCCTACATATACCTCTCGCAGGATGTTGCCGGCCCGTGGAAGAGCATCGATGCCGGCGAGACGTGGGTGAAGACGCTCGACAAGGGCCTGTTTGTCAACGATGGGGAGTCCATCGAGGTCGACCCCGCGGATGAGCAGACTGTTTTTGTGATTGAGCATGGCAACTACCTGAACGAGAATGCCTGGGGACTCTACCGGTCAACGGATGGCGGCGACTCGTGGAGTCTCGTCCTGCAGAAGGACACGAACTATGACAGCAGCCTTCACCGGATGTATGCACACAACATCGCGTATGATCCTGCGGGCACAACGGCCACAACATCTGCAACGCGGTGGTACGTGGCATTCCACAACGACGGCCTGTACCGGTCGGACGATGGCGGGGTGACGTGGAGCACCACGCCGGTCAGCAGCCTTGCCGGCCATACAACCGTCTATGCCGTGGTAACGCACCCGTCAGATGGCAAGACAGTGTACGTCGCCACATCGAGCGGCCTGTACCGCAGCACTGCCCGGGGTGTCGGCCTTGCGAAGATTGGCAACCTCCCGTCCGGTGCAATCTCATCGCTGCAGATCAACCCCCAGAATCCGCTCATGATTTACGCGACCGTTAAGGGAACGGGGCTTTACCGATCGACCGATGGCGGAACGACATTCTCCCAGATCAAATCCTTCGATGCGGCACGGGTCTTCATCAATCCCGGCCACCCGGAAATTATCTACCTTGTTGCAGCGGGTGACCAGAAGGCCATTGTCAGCCATGACAGCGGCACCACCTGGATCACCAACATGACCGTGACCGGTGCCCCGGGTCGCGAGTCCGGCTGGAAGAGCAGGATGACCGGTGAACTGACCGGCGTCATGCCAGACCCTGGCAATGCAGATGAGGCCGTTGCGTACACCCACGCATCGATCTTCAAAACAACAAACGGGGGCATAACCTTCACCGACCATTCCACGCTCTTCACCGGGTATGCCTGGAGCTGGTGGAACACCGGCATTGCCTTCGATGCACTCAACCCCGACCGGATCGCGACCTTCAATAACGACGTGGCAGTCCATGTAACAGAAAACAGCGGTGATTATTTCGGGGACGACACGACAACCGACATCTGGAGCTGGTATACAAGCGGGAAGATCGAATGGATCGGGTCGTACTCCGGTGACATCCAGCCGCTTGCCGGGTCGGATGTGATGGTGGCATCGATCGGCGGCTACTGGAACAAGCGGCTGATGCGGACTGCCAACGGAGGTGTGACATGGACGCTCCTCGAAGGAACTGCCGGTGAGACCGAAAACAATTACTTCATTGCCTTCAACCCCGATCACCCGGAGATCGTCTATGCCGGCAACAAGATCTCGCGGGACGGCGGCATGACATTCTCGAAACTCGATTTCGGACCGTTCGGTGATGACTCCTCCATACTCGGTATGTGCCGGGCCCACCCAAACACCATCTATGCGATGAGCAGGGACCGTACTGAGATTTACCGCTCGGACAATCAGGGAACGACCTGGCGGATCTATGCCGATCCCGGCTGGCAGTTCCGGAAGCTGGACTCGGTCCCGACCTTCACCGCCGACCCGGTCAATCCGGACAAGATCTGGACCATCGACAGCCGCGGCGATGCCACAAGCTTCGACGGCACCAACTGGGTCCATACCGGAGTTATCGACAAGGCAGGCACGGGCTATAACAACTTCGTCCGGACCATTGCCGTTGATCCCTCACACCCGGAGGTCGTGTATGCAGGAACGATAGGCGGCGGGACCTCCTGTATCTGGATGAGCACGGATGGTGGGACAACGTGGGAGGACATTACCCTGAACCTCCCGCAGGACGGGATGTCGGCGATGGCCGTGAACCCGCACACCGGCGAACTCTTCAGGGGCAGCTGCACGGGGACCTGGATCCTGCCACCGCCCTATGCAGGCAGCACACCGACGTACGATAAAGCTACATCCCGACCGTTCGATACTGATGAGGGCACCGGGGGGATCCTCCCACTGCCCGGCATCTCCGGGCTGCCGATTGATCCGGATGGAGACGGGAACTTCGAAGACCTCAACGCGAACGGCCGGAAGGACTTCGATGATGTGGTCCTCTTCTTCGAACACCTTGACTGGATCGCGGCAAACGAACCGGTCGCGGCGTTCGACTACAACGGGAACAGCCGGGCTGACTTTAATGACATCGTCCGGATGTATGACGAGATCTGATGACCATGACCCTGCGAACCTCCGCCGCATGCTTCATCCTGCTTTTCGCCTTCTGTATTCCCTGTATTCAGGCAGCAGGAGAAGCACTTCCGCTGAACCGCACTGGCGTGTCCGTGATCGCAAACTGGGATGTCGTCCCCAACCAGGAATTCAATTCTGTCATGAAACCGGGGGTTGTTGCGTTTCACGAAGCCGGCGCGGACGTGAGGTTCTCGGTCAACGGCGGCACGCCTGTTGTCGTGACTGAACCCTCATGGAACGACCAGACCGGTGTCTGGGAATACTGGATCCCCCTTGATCCCCGCGATTACCCGGACGGACCGGTAACGGTCACCGCCCGGGCATATCCCGCCCATAATCCCGATGATACGGAAGCCCGGGACCTGCCGGCACTGACACTCATCGCCACCAGCAGTGGGACCCTGACACGGATACCGGTCTGGGCGGACTGTACCGCGGGCAGCGACACGGGTGGCGACGGTTCGGAAGCACAGCCGTACCGGACCCTTGAGAAAGCGTATACAATGGCAGGATCCGGGGGCACCGTGAACCTGAAGGCGGGAACCTGCTACGCCATAACCAACACGCTCCCGGCGAAGAACTACGACCGCTGGACAACCATCACTGCGGCTCCCGGCCTCTCCCGTGACCAGGTGAAGGTCCGGGGCGGGGGCAGCAACAACGGGCGTTTTGGCGAGAACATGGTGAAGTGGCAGAACCTCGAGATCTTCAAGGACGATCCAATTGCCGGAACCTACGCTGCCATCATGTATTTCGAGCCCTCCCACCGCATCTGGTTCGACAATGTCGAGATCTACAATGTAAACGGCAGCCATCTCGTGGGCGTTGATACCTTCAATACACAGGGGGCACGCTATTACATGACCGGTTCCGTGATCCGGAACGTGTCAAACGCCGGCGGGTTCTGGCAGCGGAACTGCACGATCAAAAACATCGGGGCTGACGTCTGGAGGCCATCCGACGGATCGTTCTATGTCAACATCGATGTCGACAACATGGACTATGCACCGGGTGCCCATCCTGACCTGATCCAGTTCTACAATCCGGGGACAAGGGTGGACAATGTCATCGTCTACAATGTGTATTCCACCAACATGCGATCGCAGGGGCTTTTCGGAGGGCCTGCCGACAATGTCGCGTTCGTGAACCTGATGCTCGAGAAGGTGGCAGACAGCGACGGGAACAACGACATGCTCAGCCAGCTCTCGGACTACAACCACCTGCTCATCTGGCACTCCACGTTCCGGAACCTCGGCCTCTTCCTCCGAACCCCTCCGTTCAATAACAGCGACCTGGAGAATAATATTTTCACCACGTTCTATCCAGACGGGAACCCGGCACCAACCTCCCTGCCGCGCCTGACCGCCCGTCACAACCATCTCCGGACCCGCATCTGGACGCAGACGAACGGCCCGCTCGGGACCGGTTATACCGAAGGCGACCCGTTCTTTGTCTCCGAGGCCCCGGTCAGCGGCCCGTACCATGACCCGGCCATGTACGATTACCACCTGACCC
>Ga0302253_1000720_pt1 | contig 24643 bp, 19 predicted proteins | sample AAG_RA_Trp_MG_FD_193537 | JGI IMG/M metagenome (GOLD analysis project Ga0302253, IMG submission 193537) | Enriched activated sludge microbial communities from anaerobic digester in WTTP, New Holstein, Wisconsin, United States - AAG_RA_Trp | ecosystem: Engineered > Bioreactor > Anaerobic >...
GCGGTTAGTATCGACCAATCGCGCGTAGGGCAACAGACAACCAGCACCTCAGGCATAGAAGTCCAGTCCTGGTCCAAGACATTTGGCGGAGAACGTGGTGATAGAGGAGGAGCAGTCCAGCAGACCCACGATGGCGGGTATATAATTACTGGTTCTACAGTCTCCTTCGGGGCAGGTGGTGGGGATCTGTGGCTGATAAAGACCGATGAGCAGGGAAACAGGCTCTGGGAGAGGACATTTGGCGGAGAAGGAGTTGATGAGGGCAATTCCGTCCAGCAGACCCTCGATGGTGGGTATATAATTACTGGCTTTAAGGAGTCCTTCGGGGCAGGCGATTGCGATCTGTGGCTGATCAAGACCGATGACCAGGGAAACAAGCTATGGGATAAAACCTTTGGCGGAGCAAATTATGATCAGGGCAGTTCAGTCCAGCAGACCCTCGATGGCGGGTATATCATTACTGGCGGTACATGGTCCTTCGGGGCAGGCGATTGGGATCTGTGGCTGATCAAGACCGATGATGAGGGCAATAAGCTATGGAAGAGGACATTTGGCGGATCAGAATTTGATTGTGGCTATTCAGTCCAGCAGACCCACGATGGCGGGTATATAATTATGGGCTCTACAGGATCCTTCGGGGCAGGCGATGGGGATCTGTGGCTGATAAAGACCGATGAGCAGGGAAATAAGCTATGGGATAGGACGTTTGGCGGAGAATACCCTGATTCGGGCACATCAGTCCAGCAGACCCTCGATGGCGGGTATATCATTACTGGCCTTGCATGGTCCTTCGGGGCAGGCGATTGGGATCTGTGGCTGATAAAGACCGATGACCAGGGAAACAAGGTATGGGATAAGACCTTTGGCGGAGAAGAACCTGATGAGGGCCGTTCAGTCCAGCAGACCCTCGATGGCGGGTATATCATTACAGGCTCTACAGGGTCATTCGGGGCAGGCGGAATGGATCTGTGGCTGATCAAGACCGATGATCAGGGAAATAAGCTATGGGATAGGACATTTGGCGGAGCAAAAGGTGATAGCGGCAGTGAAGTCCAGCAGACCCTCGATGGCGGGTATATCATTACGGGCTACACATCCTCTTTCGGGGCAGGTAGTGGGGATCTGTGGCTGATAAAGACCGACGCCGAAGGCAATGTATGATGCCAGTATCATCTACGAAGCTACTTGTGACGGTAAATGGCCGGAAATCCTAAATTTCCAATCACCGGGGCACCGATGCTCCCGCAAGCACAACCGAGAAGAAAGCATATGAACTCAAGCGGATATTGAGCCAGAAGTGGAGGCAGATGATCCCGCAGTGATCGAAGAGGCTGGCCTGGCTTGCGTGCTCTGCTAACTTCTTCGCCATTTTTTGGCAGCAGATCCTCTGCATAAAAGGATAGCATCCTATAAATTTTCTTCTATCTTTCCCCAGCGCCCTTCTCAATCTCCCCCAGCAGCTGCACCACTTTCCGGCGCAGATCCTCCAGGCTTCCCGAGTTGTCTATCCGGTAATCCGCCCTCTCCATGGCCTGGGCTAATCCCCAGCCCTTCTCCCGGCACTCCCTCTCCTCCAGAGCGGAAGCTGATCTGCTCTTTGCCTGGCCCTCAGCCTCTGCGTTGCCCCTAACCTCACCCCATTCCTTGGGATCGTCCGGCCGCCCCCTCTTCTCCAGCCGCCCCAGCCGGGCCTCTGCTGCTGCCTGGACCTCAATTAAGTAGAACTCATCTGCCTGGGATCGAAAGAACTCCGCCTCCGCTCCGGAGCGCAGACCGTCTACCACAACCAGGTCTCTTCCCGTCTTTCGAGCCATCTTTAGCGTCTTTCTGGCTATGGCCTCCGGGCCATCCTTCTCCCGCAGGGCATTGCCTATCCGGCCCAGGTTCTGGTCAGTCGGCTCCAGGCCCAGCCGGGCAGCCTCCTGGCGGATGACATCTCCCATGACCACCACGCTCAAACCCAGCTCTCGGGCGATCTTCGAGGCCTCGCCCTTTCCCGAGCCCGGCAAGCCCACAAAACCGATTATCTTCATTATCTCCACCACTCAAGTGCTCTTGCTGATCTGGCCCGCCCATTTGATCACAGCCGGTGCTCGCACAGCGACTGGAATTAGCTGGCCTGCGGCCCGGGCCATCTCCTGCATCGCCTCCAGGGATACCGGCTCAAACCAGGACTCGCCCTCTCTGGGATGACCCTGCTGGAGAACAAAGTGCTCCAGATGGCTATCAGGGTACTCTCCACCAAGCTTTTCCAGAATCCTGGCGATCTCCTTCACCTGACTGCAGGAGGGCAGTTCAGGAAAGACCGTGCACCTGGCGTCGAATGCTACGCCAAATTCATGGCAGATCTCCAGGCTCTCCCGAACCCGGGCGGCTACACCCCCTATGCCCGTGGCCATCTGGTAAGCGGGCTCATTAAGCACCGTCTTCAAGTCTATGAATACCTTATCCACAATGCCCCCCTCAAGCAGCGTCTTCAGCCTGTCGGGGTAGAATCCCGATGTCTCAAGCCCGCTGGCCAGCTCAAGGCTCCTGGCCAGGCCAAACAGCCTATGACAGGCCTTTAGCTGCTGCAGGGGCTCGCCTCCCGAGAGGACGAAGGCTTCGACGAATGGCCGGGACGCTGCCCTAATGGATGCATCCTCCAGGCTGATCTGGTGGAGATTAGCCCTCAATTTTATAGCCGGAGTATGCAGGCCTTTGGTCCGGCAGACTATCCGCGATGCCAGAGCATGAAATTCGATGTCGCTCTCGCCGGTCTGAAGGGCATGATTGTGGCAGTGGGGGCAGCGAAGGGGACAGCCGCGCAGGAATACGACCAACGCCGCCTTTCCCAGCCAGTCCACTGTTGATAGAGGGACTATGCCCCCAAAGTTGACCAACAGCTCATCACCCGCTTTTTTCTGGCAGAATGAGACTCATCTCTTTGCCGGCGATCCTGGTCAGCCTCTCCACAAGCTCTGACTGCTTTGACCCCATCCTCTCCTCCAGCATCAAAAGGTCCTTGCGGCTCTGCTCCAGCGCAGCATCGAGCTTTATCAGGGCTTTCTTATCCTGAGAGATGGCGTCTTTCAATTGAAGCGCCTCTTTGCTGCTCTCCTTCAACTGAACCTCCAGGGATTTGATCTCCTCTGCCAGGCTGAAATGGCGGGACCGGGCCAATTCCAGCGACCTCTTCCCGATCAGCTGGTCGATATGATCCAAGACCTTCTCCTTCTTTCGATCCTTCAATCCCAGGGTGGCCAGGTGAGCGCGCAACTCCTCCAGGGATCCAGCAATTTCATTATCCGAGACATGGGCGGGATTGTTCATCAGCTGCAGGAAAACCTCGCCATGCTCGAGGCTGATCCTGTCGCTCGAGCTTTGCTTGGTGATCCTGCCCAGGGCCTTGGTCAGGGGAGAGATAAGGGATCTCAGCTCCTCTTCTGTCTGGATCTTCTCCCTTTTTTTCTCCTCCAGGCTCTTTTTCAGCTCTTCGGTCCTTCTGCCCAGCTCGCTTGCCGCCAGATTCCTTATTCTCTCCTCATGATCCCTCAGCCGAGCAGCAGTGCTGCCAATGAGCGCCTCCTCTCCGGCCACCTTCTTCTTCAAGGAGTCTATGGCCACGAGGCCCTTTCCAAGCTCTTCTGCCAGCTCCTTTGAGTACCAGATCTCCTCAGACAGCTTCCTTCTCTTGTCGATCATCTCTTCCAGCTCGACCAAAGTGCGGCTGATCTGGCCCAGATCGGAGTTTATGCTCTCCAGGCTCTTGGGAAAGATGGCAGCTACATAGCGCTGCGCCCTTCCAAAGGTGGTCACCGTTCTCTCCAGGCCCTTGACCAAAGCCCAGTGGTGCTCGCTGGCGGACTGAAGATCCATTTTCCTGGGAGGATCTATCTTCTCTTCCAGCGATTCCATCTGCTTGACCACCTCACCCCGGGCGGCGAGCCCTGCCCTGAGGAGCTTTGGAGGAGTGGAAGGGTCCGGCTCGGCCGAGGCCAGTCTGGAGACGTCTAGAGAAAGCTCTTTTGCTTGATCCTCAAGATGGCGATATATCTCGGAGAGGCTCTTCTCCCATCCAGCGGAGGTCTCCTTATCCTCCAGCCAGGAGATTACATCCTCCAGCCTCAGGCTCTCCCCCGCCTCCGATCCCGATCCCGAGAAGATCTTCCTCAGCCAATTCAAGGCAGTCTCCCCTGCTTTGACCTTCTTGCTTTTGTCTTGTTTGCAGGCGGCCGTTCTCCTGGAGGCTGCGCTTCGCTTGCTGCTTGATTTTTCGTAATCCCGTTCACCTCTTCCTCTCCGTCTTTTCCATATCCTTCAATGGCTTCATCTGATCTCATCCCGTCCATCCTCTCCTCACGAGCCAGCTGAAGGAGGACCTTCTCTGCGATCTTCGGTCCAAGAAGCCTGGCGATCTCCACCGGATCTGTGCTCTTAAGCTTCTCCCGGTTGGTTATGCCGGACTGATGGAGCTTTCTTGCCCTCACCCGTCCCACTCCCTTCAGATCCAGCAAGGATAAGAGATCCTGGCCGGCGCCATAATGGAGGCGAACCGATAGCTGCTCCGCCCTGTAGGTGATTCCCAGATCAAGGTGCTTGGACAGCTCTGCTAAAGAGTGCATCAGCCACTCCGCGGTCTCCGCAGACCGGCGGATGTCACCCGGTCCGATGCGATACCGGTCGCTTATAAGCTCCTCTTTAACCTCACCGATCCAGTCGAACAGCATAGAGGAGGTCTTGGCCTCGCGGAGGAGATAATCATAATTCTCCTCATTGAACAGCTCGCTCTGATTGAGATCGATGAACTCCTCCACCCAGCCGTCTGCCGACTGGATGTAAAGCAATGCCATATCCGGAGTCATGGTTATGAGATGGATGAGGGAGAGGTCGGTGGGCTTTCTCACTGTAGCTTCTTTGCCGTTTTTCTCCTCCCGCCCCCCCTTCTCTGCCAGGTTCTCCAACATGATGACCGCGCTCAAGGGGTCGATATACAGCTTGGAGACCAGAGAGCCCAGCTTTGTTGGCGTAAGGTCGCCCTCCGGACTGTCCACGATCATTCCGTTATCTGAGAGGAAGGCGAGAACCTTCTCCAAAGCAGCATCCAGGTGCCAGGGATCCTGCTGATAAGCATAAAATGTGGTGGCAATGAACTCCTTCAGCTCGCCCTCCGTCCGGGCAAAACCGGCGGTGATGGTGGAGAGGATATGAGTGCGCAGAGCGCTCTCGCTGGCCAGTTTCGACCAGATCTCCTCAGGCGAGCCGTCGATATAGTGCTCCTTCAGATTACGCATCTCCGAGTCGTCCTTGGCCATGAGGAAGGATTCGCCATAAGGATCCAGCCCCGGCCTTCCCGCCCTGCCCGCCATCTGGCGGTACTCGATCACCGGTATGGGGACCATTCCCGAGCCGTACTCATACCTCCGGTAGCTCTTGATCAGCACCCTGCGTGCGGGCAGGTTCAGGCCGGCAGCCAGGGTCGGAGTGCTGGCGATGACCTTGATCCTGTTCTCCCGGAAACCCTGCTCAACCAGCCTGCGCTGATCGGGCAGGAGGCCTGCATGATGAAATGCAATGCCTCTGGAGACACATGAGGCCAGGCGATGGCAGGTCTCGCTCTCTCCTGTGGCCAGGATGCTTTCCGACAGGGTCTCGGCCTTTGGATCTGGAGGAATCAGGTTGCTGAGCTTGATGGCTGCAGCCTCGGCATTCTTGCGGGAGTTCTCGAATATCAGAATCTGGGCGTCCTGAGAGAGGGTGTCTCTGACCAGGGCGATAGACTCGTCCTTCTTCTCATCCTTCTTCGCCTCAAGAGCCCTCTCTTCGTCCGAGAAGACCAGCCTGCCCTTGCAGATGACCCCCTCCTTCAGAGCTATGGGCCTCCAATCGCTGCTCACCAGCTCTGCATCCAGCCAGTCTGCCAGTTCTCGGGAGTTGGCCACCGTCGCCGAAAGGCCGATGATCTGCAATCCAGAGTTAGAGCGACGCAGCTTGGTGATGGTCATCTCCAGGGTAGGACCCCGGCCAACGTCGTTTAAGAGGTGGATCTCATCGATCACCAGAACGGCCAGGTCTCGAATCCAGGAGGCGCCGTTTCTCATCAATGAGTCCGCCTTCTCTGAGGTGGCGATGATGATCTGATTTCTGCCCAGGCGTTCGTCCTTCTTATCGAAGTCGCCTGTGCTTATGCCTACGCTCACGCCCAGATCTTTGAATCTTTGAAAAGAATCGAACTTCTCTGCTGCCAGGGCGCGCAGAGGGACGATGTAAAGGGATCGCTTCGACTGCAAAGCGGCTTTGAGCATGGCCAGCTCCGCCAGGAAGGTCTTGCCCGAAGCGGTAGCCAGGGCAAGAAGCATGTTTTTGCCTTCCAGAAGGCCTCGTTCCACGGCTTGTGCCTGTGGCGGATAAAGCTCGTTATACCCCTGCCCTTCGTAAAGCTCGATGGCCTCCTGGGGCAGCCAGCGGCTCAAATCCCTAATCTCCAGCATCAATCTCCCTTTCGGCTCGATAACTTCAAGACGTCCTATCTCGACCGATCTTCTATATGACCTTCAAGGATCTGCCCGGGCTCCTCTAATCTTAAATACTACGTGAAAGTAGTACCTGCGGGATAATAACCTGGACAGGAACGAAAAAAGAATTACCGTCATCATATAAATGCATCTTCCATGGAGAGAACCTAATGTATGCCGATCGGATAAAGAATCTCCCGCCGTACCTTTTTGCCGGCATCGATAAGGCGAAACAGGAGGCAAGGGCAAAAGGCGTGGACGTAATCGATCTGAGCGTTGGCGATCCGGATCTTCCGACGCCCGATCACATTGTTCAGGCCTTAAAGCAGGCGGCGAATGACTCATCGAACCATCAGTACCCATCTTATGAGGGAAAACTCGCCTTCCGGAATGCAGTGGCAGACTGGTATAAAAAGACCTTTGATATTGATCTGGATCCAAAGAACGAGGTGCTCACTCTGATCGGCTCCAAGGAGGGTATCGCTCATGCACCGCTGGCCTTCATCAATCCGGGAGACGTGGCGCTTGTCCCTGATCCTGCTTACCCGGTTTATGCAACGGCCACGGCCTTCGCCGGCGGAGAGCCCGCCATAATGCCGCTTTTGAGGGAGAACGGCTTTTTGCCGGACCTCGATGCCATCCCGGCAGATGTCGCCCGACGGGCGAAGATCATGTTTCTCAACTATCCAAACAACCCCATCGGTGCTACGGCTAGCGAGAAGTTCTTCGGAGAATTGGTCGACTACGCTCGGGATCATAATATCATAATAATGCACGACAATCCCTACTCCGAGATCTACTACGATGGCAATAGATCCCTGAGCATTCTGGAGATAGATGGGGCAAAGGAGGTTGCCGTGGAGTTTCATTCCCTCTCCAAGACCTACAACATGACCGGCTGGAGGATAGGATCGGTCGTGGGCAATGCCGATGTCCTGGCCGGGATAGGCAAGGTCAAGAGCAACATCGATTCGGGAACCTTTGGCGCAGTGCAGGATGCAGGAATCGTGGCCTTGAGCAGCCCAAAAGAAGTGGTGGATGAGATCCGCAAGGTCTACCAGCAGCGGATAGAGATCCTGTACAAGGCCCTCAAGGATATCGATCTAGTACTGGAGAAGCCCAGGGCGACGCTATACCTCTGGGCCTGGGTAAAAGGAAGCTCCATCGATTATGCTGCAAAGCTGCTGGAGAGGACAGGGATAGTGGCCACGCCTGGTCTCGGATTTGGAAAGTACGGCGAGGGCTACATGCGCTTTTCCATCACCAGAGAGACGAAGAGGGTAGAAGAGGCAGCAAGGCGCCTGGAGAAGATGAAGGATTAGGTGGATTCGAGCCACAGAAAGTCTGGAGGGAACCATATTGCTTGAAAGTTATTCCGCAAAAGAAGTCGAGGCCAAGTGGCAGAGGATCTGGGAGGAGAATGCGATCTTTGAGCCGGAGCCTGATGAGCGCCAGAAGTTTCTCTTGACCATACCCTATCCTTATTTGAATGGTAATCTGCATGCCGGTCACACCCGCACATTCACCATAGGAGATGCATATGCCCGCTACAAGAGGATGAGGGGCTACAATGTCCTCTTCCCTATGGGGTTTCATGCCACAGGAACGCCCATCGTGGGCCTGTCCGAGCTCATAGCCAACAAAGATCCTCTCATCTGGGGAGTCTACACCCGGCTGCATGGCATTCCTGAGGAGGAGCTGGCCAGCCTGAATACGCCGGAGAAGATAGTGCTCTATTTCCGACGCCAGGCCAAAGCAGCAATGCAGTCCATCGGCTACTCCATAGACTGGAGGCGAGAGTTCACCACCACTGATCCCGCTTACAGCAAGTTCATCGAATGGCAGTTCGGCATACTGCGAAATCTCGATTATGTGGTCAAGGGCAGCCACCCGGTGCGCTGGTGTCCGCACGACAAGAATCCGGTGGAGGACCATGACATCCTCAAGGGCGAGGATGCCACCATTATGGACTTCGCCCTGATCAAGTTCAGGATGGGGGATGCGATTATGCCCTGTGCCACCCTGAGGCCGGAGACCGTCTTCGGCGTGACCAACCTCTGGCTGAACCCAAGTGTCACTTATGTCATGGCGAGGATCAACGACGAGAACTGGATCGTCTCGAAAGAGGCCTATGAGAAGCTGACCTATACCGACCGAGCTGTGGCCTGGGGAGCGGAGATACCCGGAATTGAGCTTATCGGCAAGAGGGTGACCAATCCGCTCACCGGGGCGGAGGTGCTCGTTCTGCCCGCAGGGTTCGTGGATCCAGACAATGGCTCAGGGATTGTGATGTCCGTTCCAGCCCATGCCCCTTACGATTATCTGGCACTGAAGGATCTGTACGAGGAAGACCTGAGCCAGTATGGCATCAAAGAGGACCTGAGAGCAATCGAGTTCATATCCCTGATAGAGTCGCCTGGCTACGGGGAGTTCCCGGCAGTGGAAGCAGTGAAAGAGCTCGGGGTCCGGGATCAGAATGACCCCAAAGCGGAGGAAGCGACCAAAATGGTCTACCGCCGCGAGTTTCATAACGGAGTTCTCAAGCCCAACACCGGCCGCTACGCGGGCGTGGCGGTGAGCAAGATCAAGGACCTGCTGCTCAGGGATCTGATCGATCGAGGGATAGCCGAGATCTTCTATGAGTTCTCCGAGACCCCGGTGATCTGTCGCTGCGGCACCAGGTGCGTTATCATGATGGTGCGGGACCAGTGGTTCCTGGAGTACTCCAATCCCGAGTGGAAGGGCAGGGTTTTATGGTGCCTGTCCAGGATGAACATAATACCACCGGAGTTCCGGGTGGAGTTCGAGAACAAGATCGACTGGCTGAAGGACAAGGCCTGCGCCAGGCGGAAGGGTCTGGGAACTCACCTCCCCTGGGATAAGGAGTGGCTGATTGAGTCCCTGGGAGACTCGACCATTTACATGGCCTACTACATCCTGGCCAAGTATGTCAATGCGGGGATGAAGATCGACAACCTGCCACCGGAGTTTTTCGAGTACATCTTCATGGATAACGGTGATGCGGCTAAAGTGGCGGATCTGACCGGCCTCCCTGGTCAGACGGTGCAGCAGATTCACGACGACTTCGCCTACTGGTATCCCGTAGATCTGCGCACATCGGGCAAGGACCTGGTGGCCAACCATCTGCTCTTCTTCCTCTACCATCATGTGGCCATATTCCCGGAGCAGCTCTGGCCGAAGGCTATAGCCGTGAACGGCTTTGTCTCCCTGGAGGGGCAGAAGATGTCCAAGTCCAAGGGACCGCTCCTCACATTGCGCCAGGCGGTGGCGGAGAACGGAGCGGATGTGACAAGGCTCTACATTCTGGGCAATGCCGAGGGGACGGCGGATGTGGACTGGAGAAATGATGGGGTTGAGGCCACCCATGCTCATCTGGACCGGTTCTACAATCTGGCGCGGGAGATAATGGCGGACAGGAATATCGACGAGAATGCGGAAAAGACGCTCATCGACCGCTGGATGCTCTCCCGGCTGCAGAGGCGGATTGTCCAGGCCACGGAGGCCATGGAGGAGATTCAGACCCGCAGGGCTCTGCAGAGTGCGTTTTATCTGCTGATGGGAGACCTGCGCTGGTATCAACGCCGGGGAGGGAAAAACCAGCTCCGTGCAGTGCTGTCGGCCTGGGTGAGGATGATGTCGCCCTTCATCCCTCATATCTGCGAGGAGCTCTGGGCCTCGGGCCTTGGCCAGGGATATGCCTCTAGAGCAGAGTGGCCGGTGGCGGATGAGTCCCTGATCGATGTGCGGGCGGAGAAGGCAGAAGATCTCCTGGAGAGGACGCTGAACGATGTGCAGGAGATCGTCAATGTCACAGGGACCAAGCCCGCCAAGATCACCCTTTACACCACTCCCCGGTGGAAGAAGGAGATGCTGCGCCTTGCCGTGGCCGCTGCAGCGGGAGGAAAGCTGGACATGGGTGCGTTGATGAAGGAGGCAATGGCCAATCCGGCGATAGCCGAGCACAAGAAGGATGCTCCCAAGTATGCTCAGAAGCTGGCCAAGGCGGCGCATTCGCTCTCTGCGGAAGCGCTGGGCCTTGACGAGTACGAGACCCTGACCCTGGAGAGGGAGTATCTGGCGAGTGCATTGGGCGCGCCGGTGGAGATCTTTTCGGCTGAGGAGGCGGGAGCGGATCCCAAGGGCAAGAGCCGTCAAGCGGAGCCGGGGAGGCCGGCGATATATATTGAGTGAATCTCGTCTGCCCTTTTTCTTTACGGGAAAGAGGAGATGCAAATGAGCTCTGTTGCCCACGATTGCTGCTGCAAAATAGGCAAGATGCGTGAGGGCAGGCATGATTTCATGGCCAGGATTGAGGATGAGATCATTGTCATCAAGGATGTCCCGGTCCTTATCTGCGATACTTGCGGCGAGATCGAATACACTCTGGAAGTATCAAGAGAAATCGACCGGATCAGGAAGGAATTCTTAGCTGGACGGCTGCGAGCCCGGCCCCTGGCGGCGAAGGAGGTCGTATTCAAGCCCCAGCGCGCAGACTCGATTGCATGAGCGTCTTCTGCCTAAAGATTCCCTCAGGAAGGTTCCGATATAGGCGCAGCAGAAAGAAGCGTAAGAGCCGGGAAAACCAGCGATCAATCGTGTGATGCCTCTCCTTGCTTCACAAATCTGCCAGGCTGAGAATCGAACTCAGATGAATTACCCTGGAACCTATTCATATTATATTAAGCACCCTCTTAAATTTTCCCCCACAAAGTGCCAGAAGGAATGCGATTTCTATCTCCAGAATCTGGCGAGCGGACACTGCCCCTCGCCAACGCCAGGCGTCCTCCCGCAAGAGCCTGCGTGCATGTGCACGGGCTCGGGGGCGGCAGGTAAATGAGCAAGTGCAAAGATGCGAAAGGCTTTATCTGATTGCCGTGGATATTATTGCGATGTTCGCAGAGTACATCCAGGCAGCAATGGATCAGGCCACCTACGAGATCATCGATGACCCTGAGCCCTTTTATGGCGAGGTGCCCGAGCTGGAGGGCGTATGGGCAACCGGCAAAACCCTGGAAGACTGCCGCAGGGAGCTGCAAGAAGTCATCGAGGGCTGGATTGCATTGAAGCTGAGATTTGGTCATCCAATTCCCGCCATCGGCGGGCATTCGATCAATGCATCAGCGGAGCCGGTGTCCATTGTCGAATAAGCTTTTGCCGGTCCCAAGAAGAGAGCTCATCCGGCGGTTGGGCAAATTGGGATTCGTGGGTCCTTTTCCTGGTGCTGGTCACGAGTATATGTCAAGGGGCCTTTTAGAGGTACGTATTCCGAATCCTCATGGAAGCGATATCAGTACTGCTCTCCTGCAAAAGATACTGAAGAGAGCTGGAATAAGCAGAGAGGAATGGTTTGATACCGACTAGATAGCTGGGCGCTTCTCAGCACGTTCAATGGTGTGGCTATGGCAGGCTCCGGCTAGTGAGGAAGCGCCTTGATTCATTCCTTAAGTCCGTGCCTGTCGCATTGAGACTGAATGCATATGGAATAATCGCATCCAATCCACCAGGATTCCTCAGAGCGTTGCACTTTCATAGCACCCAAACGCTTGCCCGCACGGACGCGATTCGCCCACCTGCGAGGGCACGCACATGCACGGGCGCAGCGCATGGCAGCCACAGCCGGCCCAGCCCGCCTAGAGCAGTGCCGGGCGAAATTCCTAGCCAGCTACTGAGACCTATGGTCTATCCTTTGGTCTCATGCTACCTGATATGAGACTCCGATCTCCTGGAACTCCGCTGTTTCTTTTCGCTCCAGCTTGGACCTAATCTGTTCAAACTTTCTCACACTCTCCTGAGAGTACAGCCGTTCTCCACAGCGCAGGCAGACCTCCGCGCAGACCTTTAATACGGCGGTATTGACGCCCCCACGCAGTACCTTTTCAACCTGCTTTTCAATCAGATCCCCACCACAGACAGGACATTTTTCAAACGGTATGCTATTCATTTCTTCCTCACTTTGCAGTCGATCCATCGATTCGGATCTGGACGGTAGACCGTGATCAGGACCGCCCACCCGTTCAACTCGCTATAGGCCCAAACGCTGTGAACCGGATCGCCGGCAAAGGTTTGACCGAAGATCAGAACACTTGGATAAGGTGAATCGTCTGCGTACTCTTCGATCACAACTCCATGCAGAGCCGAAAAGTAGATCTCGTCAAACTTGATCTCGTCAGCATTGGCTTCTTCATAGGCGTGATCGGTTATTCTAACATGGCCTAGCTGAATGGCCTAGCTGAATGGCTTCCAAGATGTCAGCGAGTTTTGCCCGGCTTCCTCCAACCACGTATTAATAAATTCGTATTATGATAATTAAAGGTTATGTCAAATGATTTTGCGCTTTATCTAGATTCACTATGGCGGCATAGGTAAGTGCCCGAACGAGTGCCCCGCACAATGCCTGGCACCCACTCCCGCAAGAGCGCGCGTGCATGTGCACGGACTCGGGGGTGGCAGGGCCGAGAGAAAGCAAGAATGAGCTTGCCAATCAAAGGAAGTCTGGTGACCACTCCACGGAATCAAGGCGGGGCAAGATTCATCCCACCTCTAAAGAGTCGGGAATTCCCTGCCCCTACACCCCGTCGTTCCTCAGAAGGTCCAGCTGACTTGAATAGCCAGAAAAGCCCCTCTCTTCAAAGACGTATTCCTCACCTGATTTTGATCGCAGCGTTCCTTGCAGGAGGGCTAGTTGCTGGAGGTCCAGACGGTCGGGCATCGGCCTGGGATAGTCAAGCACTGTGGGAATGCTCTCAAATACCCCAACCGCAAGTTCCAGGCTCCAATCCCCATTATCTGCTGAGATGCTGTATCGGGCAGGATGGACCATAGTGGCATTATCGATGGCGTATTCTGAATAATCAGTGTAATTCGCCTTCACCTGCCCCCCTGAGAACTCTATTGACTCGCCCTCCTTCTGAATTCCCAGATATGCCTTGGGATTATCCTCTGTTCTGTTCTCCCAGATCTCTCTGTAGCTCAGGCTGAAGTTCTTAGCGGGGTTGGAAGCCTCTGCCCAGGTGAACTGGGGATCGTTCAGGGGAAATCTGCCCCATATGTGGTCATGATAGCCAGTCCCGTCAATATCCACCGTCCTGTTGCCGATGGTGAAGCTGCCGGTCACGTTGGCTGATGGCATATAGACCAGCCACTTCATCCAACCGGATTGGCCTGTCTTTGTCTGAGTGGGAATAGCATACCAGGGATCCGCGGCTGCCTCGTAGACCAGGTCCCACCGAAAAAGCTCGCTGGTGGCCTCATCCTCGACCTCTCCCCGAATATGGATCCTCCCCTCTTGATCAGAATAAAAGCCGTTTTTGTCGATATCGAACATGGGAGAATTGCGATCCCCGCCAAATCCCCGGCTCTGATGAGATCCCAATATCGGAATTTGGCCATTCTGCAGCAAAATAACCTGGACCTGAATCCTCCGGTATGCCGTCAGGTTGTCCGGATCGCTCAAAAGGAAGGTAAGCATGAAGTGAGTGTCCCCATCCCGCCCATTGAAGTACCACCATTCATTGTAGAGCTGGTCGTCGATTCCATTTTTCATATAGTGGTAGGCATCGTCCCTGGGATCGGCATTGACTGCAGATACTGCGCTTGATAACAGGAAGATTGCAGATGAAGCTATTGCCACAAATATTATTGATGCCACTAATGCCCGATTCGATATTAATGCTGGATGAAGCACATCATTTTTCATTTCTGCATCTCCCATCTTCGCTTCTGCTCATTCATTGCTAAATCGCTACCATGTAGTCTATTCCATGATCCTCTAAATATAACCATCTTTTCATATAAACATCTTTTCATGCGATTCCCAGGCGCAATTGGCGGCTGAGCAGGCGAATAGCTTCTCTTGGGTCCTTCGCCCTCAACGTCCCGGCAATATCCCAGCTTCCCAGGCTGATCACGGCTTTATTCATCTTCAGGGCCAGGGCGATCTCGGATAGAGTCCCATACTCGCCGGGCAGAGCAATAACTGCATCCGAGCTCCTCACAATTATCGCATTCCTGGCATGGCTCATGCCTGTGGCCACGCTAATTCCCACATAGGGATTGGCATCCTTCCTGTCCCCGGGCAGAATTCCCACCACCGTTCCCCCGCTCTCTGCTGCACCCTTACATGCTGCCTCCATAACCCCACCCAGGCCACCGCAAATGAGGGTGTGCCCCTCCGCTGCCAGGAGCCTCCCAAGCTCCTCTGCCATCTCCCGGACGCAAAGGCTGCAGTCTCCACCTCCTACTACTGCTATTTGTATTCTGATTCCTCCCTAAGACGATAATTCCGCCAGACCCTCTCATTAGACCGGCAGCAGCAATTCCTCGACCGTTCCATTCAGACAGGCTCACTTTTCGAGAGGGCCTTATAAGATCATGATGACGTTTTTCCCTCTGTGGCAAAGAACCATCCGGTAGAAGACGATTATGCCCAGGGACATGGTATCAAGTCTCTTTGAAGGCATATTCATAGATAGCGCCAAAATTGTGAACATGTTATATGCAGAACAGATATATGCAGACCAAAAGTATAAATATAATTAGGCATTAGTATGAATGGAATCTCATGATTCAGGGGGTAAGACAATAATGATAAAGAGGTTTGCATTGCCTTTCGTTCTGGCAGTTCTTATAATTCCCTCATTTGCTCAGGGGGGTGCTGGATACGGCGCAATAGATATTCTGGGAAAGTATGGTGGAATACTTGAATTGGAAGCTTCTGCCTTTGTATTTCCAGAATATACAGATGTCAATATAGATACTCTGAAAATTGGAAACGATCGGGCTTTAGCCATTGGTCCCGGTATAGATCCTATTGCTACAAACAATCTGCTGATCAAGAAGAATCAGAATTCAGGAGACTGCAATTGCTGCTCTGAGGACAGCCCGACAAATGCCAATGTGTCACCCAGCTGTCTGGATTGCTGCAATAAGGTCAATATCGATCAGATCGGCGCTGGCAACAGGGATGCTATAGCATTGGGGCTGTCTGAGGCAACCAATAACGTCAAGATCGTTGCCAATCAGCAGTGATAGTAAAATCCAGTAGCTTGATCCCGTAAAGGCATTATTGGGCCCGCCCACTTCCTTTTTGGGGGCTGAAAGCAACTTTTTTTGCATAGCTCTTAAGAAAGCAAAAATTTTCAGCCAAACCACAGAGACGCAGAGGGGCTATAATCTCTGCCGGATCCCACTTCCATAATTGGGCGAAGAACCATATTCTAGCCTATCGCCATAATGATCTGTGAATGAGTTAGGAAATGGCTGGCATGAGTCACCTTAATCTGGCTTGGCATCAGCAGAAGAAACGCCATCAATATCCATAAGGATCTTCTCATAGCGCTCCACAATCCTCTCCACTATGTCCATATCGTAGGGCTGGTGGACAGGAACTTGAATCTCAGCCTCCATCTGGGCAGAGCTGGGCGCTGCTCTCAGCCCCTCCTCCTGAACATCCAAACGGAGATCGCGGGCGATATCCTCGATCATGGGAGTCAGAGGCTTGATCGGCCTTGCCTTCTGCGCCCTTTTGCGAAACCTCTTCAGGAGCCGGTCAACCTCTGCCGCCAGTGGCTCCACATCGCCCGATTCTGCTGCCCGGACTATCTGCTCTGCGCTCTCTTTAAGCTGGGAGAGGGTGCGAACACCTGCCTCTATGAGATCTCCGCAGTAGTGTTCTCTCACCCGCTCCAGGTAGCCGGGAGCAATTATCAGAAGGTCGATCTCCTCGAGCCGGGATAGGTCCTCTTCTCCTGGGTTGTATGGATTGACCACCAGATAGTCCAGGCCCAGGCGCAGGGCGAGGGTCCTGTACATGGGACTGACCCCTACCAGCTTTTTGTTCTGCAGAAGAGCCTTTCTCACCGCCTCGGGATTGGAGGAGGTGATGCCGAAGTAGTCGGCAAATCCGGGAGTGGTGGTGAGAAGCTTGGTCCGGCTGTGCTTGACCGCATTGATCAGGCCTCTTTTCTCCAGTTCCTTCACGTGCTCATAGCTCTTGTTCCCCCTGATCTGCACCAGCTCGCTCTGCTTGATGGGCTGCTTATAGGCGATGATGGCCAGGGTCCTGATCAGGGGCGCCTCGATCTCCTTGGGAGCGAAGGAGAGAACCCGTCCCGCCAGCATGGAGCGGACCTGCATGGAATAGCCATCTCCTATGCTCTTGATCTCTATTCCCGAGCTGCGACTGGCATACTCCTGGGCTAGGTCGCGGGCAGCCTCCTCGGCCATCTGGAGGGAGAGGCCGGAGATATCCGCCAATTCTCGGGGACTGAGCGTCCTGCCTGCAGCAAAAAGAGCGGCTTCGATAACTGCTTTAGCGCTGGAATCCGTCATCAGATCGACCAATAGAGACTCTTTTTCCGGAAAGGATTTAAGCTTGCCCTAGGGATGTCGGTGTCAGAGAAGAGGCTTTGGCGACGCCCGGGCCACTGATCCGCTCAGGGATGTCTTTTCACAAATAGGTCCCCGAATATCTCCTCTTGCTCCAGCCACACCTGCTTTCTCTGGGCCATGAAGAGTAGTGAGACGTAGTTGGTCACCCCGTCCTCATTCAGTCCATCTCTGCTGTTAATATCCTGGAAGGTGATGGTCTTCTTCTCCATGAACATATCATCCAAAATGGGTCCCAAGAACCTGATCCTCTCCTCGATCCCTTCATCGTGTGAGAGGTCCAGTGCCTTCTCCTCAGTGGAGGGCCAGCGGTCTCTCATGGCCTTTCTCCGGCCGACCATCTCCGCCTTCTTCAGCTCCGAGATCAGCTCTTCTAAGGTTACCGGCCTCTTGGTGCGCCTTCTCACCGGCGGGCGAGGTAGGGTGCTCTCCCTCTCCTCTTCCCAGACCTCCTCCCCCACCTCCTCCAATTCAGGCTCTGGCTCCTCATCTGCCACCTCCTTTTGCCCTTCCATGGAGTCGGACTTCATCCTCAGGAGAATGCTGGCATAAAGGAGTGTCCTGGCCGGTATTCGCAGGTCTCTCTTCTCCAGGGAGTCGATGTACTGCAAAAACTTCTCTGTGGTCCTGGCAATATCAATATCCCAGGGATCGATATCCCCTCTGCGAGCAAGCTCCACCAGAACCTCCGCCGGCTCGCCGAACTCGAAATCGTGGGGATTCTTCCCCAAATCCGGGATGAATGGATCTTCGGACAAGTCCTACCTCAGCTGGTGCATATTCCGGTCACCGTGGTGATGTTATTCTCCTGCATGGTCACACCCAGAGTGAACTTCGACTGCAGTATCATCGGCTTTCTCAGGGACACCACAATGAACTGGGCCTGGGCAGAGATCTTCTTGATCAGCTTTGCCACCCTCTCCACATTGGCTCCATCCAGGAACATGTCGATCTCGTCCATAGCGTAGAAGGGCGCAGGCCGGAACATCTGAATGGAGAAGATGAAGGAGAGGGCGGTCAGGCTCTTCTCCCCTCCGGACATGGCCTCCAGGCGGTGGAAGGGCTTTCCCGCCGGCCGGGCCTTGATGGTCATCCCCCCGCTCAAGGGATCCTCCGGGTTCTCCAGGATCAGGTCGCCTTCTCCCCGGGATAGCTCCTGGAATATGTTCTTGAAGTTCTTGTTGATCTCATTGAAGCTGGATAAGAATGCCTCCTTTTTCATCTGGTCATACCTCTCCAGCTTATCGATGATAGCTTCCCTCTCCTCCCTTAGAGTGGTCCTCCTCAGAGCCAGGAAGTCATAACGGGTCAACACATGATCGTACTCGTCGATGGCCAGCATGTTCACCGGCTCCAGGTCTCTCATGAATTGGGTCAGGGCCCGGATCTTCTCAGCCACGGTATTGCTATCCGGCGGCTCCTGGGTCGAGTCTACGCCGCTCTGTTCGATCTCTCTTCGCAGTCCCTCCACCCTCATCTGGATGACATCCCTGGCGGAGAGGCTGGCATCCAGACGAGCTTGAATCCGGTCCATCTCCCGTTCCATCCTGTCGATAGCCCGCTGCATGGTGATGGTCTTCTCAAGAAGCTCTACGCGCACTCCTTTGAGGCCGTGCAGCTCCACTTCGATCTCCGCCTCCCTGGACTTCATCCCATCCAGTTCCAAATTTAGGCTCTGGATCATGGTCATGGCAGCCTCCTTCTGCTCTGCTGCCTCTGCCTTCTCCGATTCCAGTAGCTCCTTTTTGGATGAGATCTCCTTTTGCTTCTCGATTATGCCCTCTTCCCGGATCTTGTCCTTGAGGATCTCGGCATCGATCTCGGCTATCCGGTCCTGCAGCCTTCTAATCTCCGATTTGGCCGCGTCTGCCTTGCGATTCAGCTCGGGGATCGCTGAGCCTGAAAGGTCGGCCTCTATCCGGCCTATCGTCTCATTCATGGATGCCAGGGTCGCCTCAGACTCCCGGATCTCCCCCTCCAGAGCGTCCAGCCTTCCCTTATAGCTGAGAAACTCGCTCTCCATCTGCACGAGCCGCTCGCGCTTCTCAGAGATGCTCTTCTCCAGCCGGGGCTTTGACCCCGCCATCTCGTCCGCCTGGAAGGTCTTCTTGGAGATGGACCGGTTCAGCTCCTCCACCTCTCGGGTTATGTGGGAGATCTGCTCCTCCATCCGGTCCAATCTCTCCAGAAGTTTCCCGCGCTCGGCATCGGCGTTGGCAATCCTCTCCGATAGCTCCAGGAGCTTCTTTCCCTCCTCTGCCGCGAACTTCATCCTGGTCCTATAGTGGCCTCCGGTCATCGCTCCGGACCTCTCCACCAGATCCCCTTCTAAAGTGACCATCCGGTAGCGGCCCATGAGAGCTCGGGCGTGGTTTAAACTCTCTACCACTAAAGTATCACGAAATACATACCAGAAAGCCCCCTGAAACTTGGGATCAAAGTCGATCAGCCTGAAGGCATAGTCAACTATCCCCTCGTAGTTGGGCTTGACCGAAGGGCTGCCCCGGTCCAGCTTATTCAAGGGGAGAAACGTGGCCCTGCCGATCTGGGACCTCTTCAGATATTCAATGGCCCGGGCGGCATCCTCGTCCGTGGCGGCGACAATGCTCTGCATACGCGCTCCTGCAGCCACTTCCAAAGCGACAGAAAAGCGCGACTGAACGTTCCCCAGTTCCGCTACGGTGCCATAAAGGCCGGGGAGCATACCATTCTTGAGAGCAGTGCGGATGGCGTCCACCGCCCGGCTGAATCCGCCTTTGTCCTCTGCCGCCTTAATCCGGCTGTCGGTGCGGGCGAACTCGCTCTGCAGCTTATTCATCTCCCTCTCTGCCTCGGCGATCTCCCGGCGCAGCCTGAGTCTTGCGCTCTCCAGGTCATCCCGATCCTTCTCCAGCTCCATCGCTCGGCTGTTGAGCCCGGCCAGCTCCTCTTTCAGTTGTTCGGCCTCATGATCGCTGCCGGCCAGGGCATCCATGGCCTCCTTGATGGCGCCTGAGAGCTCCTCTCTTTCCAGGCTCCCCCTTCTCGTGGCATCCAGCAGACGGTCCCGCTCTCGCAGCAGATCTCCAAGCCTTGCTTTGGCCTCCTCCCGGGTCCCCCTCGCTCTCTCAAGCTCCTCTCTAAGGGCGGAGAACTGGGCGTCCTCACGGGTTAAGCTCTCTTCAACCTCCCCGAGGAGGTCGTTTTGATCTTCAAGCTCTCCTTCTAAGCTGGCCTTGCGAATGCTTGCGTCTCTGATCTTCTCCGCCAGAACCTCCTCCTCCCCAGAGAGGTTACCCAGCTGAATGAAGCTCGCATTCTGCTGGCGATCCAGATCGTTCAGGGCCTTCTCTGCCATCTGGATCTTGCTGGTCTCGCGGGCGAGTTCCCCTTTCAGCTCCTCTATCCTCCGCTTGACCTCGATCTGCTCGTCCTCTCCCTTATGGGTTATCTCCTGACCGAGGTTCTGCAGCTTCTCCTCCTGGACGGCAAGCTCGGAGCGATCCTCATCTGCCCGCAGCTTGATCTCATCATTCTTGCCCTGGAGGGAGGATATCTCCTGGTTCAGGCTCTCCAGCTCTCCAGATGCCTCTTTGAGCCTGGCCAATAGGAGGAAGGCCTCCTGCCTTTTCAGCTCGTCCTTGTGCGCCTGGTAGGAATGAGCCTTATCCCGCTCCGCCCGCAATCGGTCCAGCTGGCCGCCTACCTCCTCCAGAATGACGTCAACCCGTTCGACGCGCTCTCGCACCACATCCAGCTCTTCCAGCGCCTTCTTCTTCTTCTCATCGAACTCTGCGACGCCAGCGATCTCGTCTATGATCTTCCTCCGCTCAACAGCCGTCATCTCAATGATGCGGGTCACATCCCCCTGCATGACGATATTGTAGCTTTCTGGGGTTATGCCCGCCTTGGCCAGCAGGTCCAAAAGCTCTGCCTGGCCACAGGACTTGCCATTAAAGGAATAAGAAGAGGCATATTTGTCGCGGTTTATCTTGATCTTTCTTGAGACCTCGATCGTATCCTGATCCAGTGGAAAATGGCGGCTGGTGTTGTCCAGCCTGACTATTACCTGGGCAAAATCCGGATTCTTCCCGTTATCCCCCCGGTAGATGAGATCGGGCAGCCTTTCCGCCCTCATGGCCCGCGAGCTGGAAAGGCAGAGGGCGAAGAGGAGAGCATCGACTATATTGGATTTACCGCTTCCATTCGGCCCCGTCACCGTTACAAAATCGTTCTTCAGAGGAACCCTGATGCTCTTGCCGAATGACTTAAAGTTCTTGAGCTCAACCTCTTTGATGTACAAAGGTTACCTCCGCCCAAATTCTGCAATGCTGGCCCTTTCGATACTCCTCAACATTAGAATCACGTCCCTCGGCTTTAATCCCGCTCTTTTTTCTTAAGGCAGTTGAGGCTTTCGCTTATGATTTCTGCTCCAACTTAATCATGTATTCGAGGATGTATATATCACTTTCCCATATTTAAGCATTTTATCCAGTACTATTATTAAATTATCAAAATCAATATATTTATTTAAGCATAGACAATTTCATCCATCCCAATAATTCTAGTTTTCCCCTCTCATTCCTCTAAAGCCTGTTTTCAGGGTTACCCCAAGGCTTATTTACCATCTGGCAGATCGAAATGGGAATGGACGTACTCGCAGATGTAGGTGGAAGGCCAGGCCTGGACTGCAGGGGATTTTGCAGCTACTGCTACTTTAAAGGGGTAAAAAAGGTGCCACCATTCGGCTGCAAGAACTGCATGCCCTTCAAGAAGGGCTGTGACTACTGCGCCCGCGCCATCATGGAGGGCTATCCAGGCTTCAAGCCCATGAACGACGTCTTGTTCGAGGTGGCTCAGAGGTGCATGGGCAGCATGCCGGACAAGGTCACCATCAGCGGGGGTGGCGACCTGAGCTGCTACCCAGACCTTCTACCACTGGCGAGGATGGTGGGCCAGGGAATAGTGCCCATTAGCCTTGGCTACACCAGCGGAAAGGGATTCCGGGATAAGGACGATGCGGCAAAGCTTATCGATGCCGGAGTGAACGAGGTCTCTTTCACCGTCTTCTCCACCAACCCCGAGCTTCGACGCAAGTATATGGGAGACAAGCATCCTGAGGTCGCCCTGGAAAATTTGAAGACATTCTGCCACAGCTGCGAGGTCTACTGCGCCGCAGTCATAATTCCGGGCGTAAACGACGGTCATGAATTGGAGAAGACCTGCAATGACCTGGAGGAGATGGGAGCACGAGGCCTGATCTTGATGAGGTTTGCCAATCGCCGTGATCAGGGCCTGATCCTGGGAAATGGACCAATTATGCCAGGGATAATCCCTCATACCATCGAGGAGTTCAGAGACCTGGTCACCCATACTGCAGAGATGCACAGCTTCCGGGTAACTGGAACGCCTCTATGGGATCCGGTCACCGGCGCGCCCTTCGCTCTGTCCAGGCATCCAGATATCATATCCCGCCTGCCCCCTCTGAGGAGAGGGGCGAGCATCATCACCAGCCGGGTGGCTGCTCCTTTGCTCACGGGCATCTTCAGTCAGATGGAGGGAGGAGAGAAAGTAAGCATCCTGCCGGTGGAAAAGGACATCGGCTGCCTGATTACCATTGAGGACTTCTCAGGCCTTGATCTTGACCAGGTCATGGGCACGGTCATCATTCCCGGTCGAACCATGGCCCATGAGAAAGAGATCAAGAGCGTCCTGTCAAAAGACGGCAGGGAAAGGATGATAATTCGGGGCCCAGATACTCTCACCGTGGACGGCGAGATGAGCATCTCCATGAACGCCCAGGAAGTCCTAGAGCTGGAGGTCGAGGCATTCGGAGAGCTGATCGAGGCCATCAATGCCATGGGCATTTGAACAAAGCGAGGGGGCAAAAATAGATGAAGAAGATGAGAAAACAGAAGAGGCCTTTTCATGTCATGATCATACCCACCCTAGGCTGTCCCTCCAAGTGCAGCTACTGCTGGAGCTCCGAGGTCGGATCCCCGAGAATGACCATCGAGACAGTAGGGGAGATCGTAGAATGGTTGCGCGATTTTAGGGATGATCCGGTTACATTCACGTTTCACGGTGGAGAGCCGCTGCTTGCCGGTGCGGATTACTACAGAGCTGCCCTTCCCATGCTCAAAAGAGAGCTTGAGCATCTCAGCCCCAACTTCGCCCTGCAGACGAACCTGTGGCTCTTGACCCCAGAGCTGGCGGAGGTCCTGGCAGAGCATGAGATTCCCATTGGCTCGAGCCTTGACGGCCCTCAGGAACTCAATGACCTGCAAAGGTCTAGTGGATACTATGAGAAGACCATGGCCGGATATGAGCTGGCCAAAAAACATGGCCTGCAGGTGCAATTCATCTGCACATTCACCTCTTATTCAGTGCAGTTCAAAGAGGAGATATTCAACTTCTTTCGGGAAAACGGCCTGGTCCTCAAGCTCCACCCCGCCCTCCCATCGCTGCGCAGCGACCAGCCAGACCGATGGGCCCTTCCTCCAGAGGAGTATGGCGAGCTGTTGGTCTATCTCCTGGACAAATACCTGGAGAATATGGATCGAATCGAGGTTAGAAACATCAACGATTACGCGAGGTGCGTATTCACCGGAAGGGGTACCGTCTGCACCTTTGTGGACTGCATGGAGAATACCTTTGCCGTGGGCCCAGATGGGAGCATCTATCCATGCTATCGGTTTGTGGGAATGCCCGAATACGTCATGGGAAACGTTCGCGACCGCCCCAGCCAGGCGGATCTGGCCGCCTCCCCCGCAGGAGTGCGCATGCGTCAGTTCAAAGAGTATGTGGATGTGAACTGCAAGGGCTGCAAGCACTTGCGCTACTGCCGGGGGGGCTGCCCTTACAATGCCATAGCTCCGACAGATGGGATCATTATGGGAGTCGATCCTCACTGCATCGCTTATAAGAGGATATTCGATGAGATCTCCGACCGCTTCAATAAGGAGATGATGGCCTCCATGGGGCTGGAGGCTACGGGTCCTGGAAGCAGCGGGAGCAGCCGGCCTGGGATCATGTCATTGATGCAAAAGATGATCGGAAGATGATTTTGAGGTAACCTGAGGGCAATTCGAGCATAAAAGCAGCAGATGCTGCCCAGGGTACCAAAACATTATTGCCCATGAGCGGAAACTGATTAATCGATCATTATGGAGAAGATTCAAGAGGTCAAGGGCCTGGGCGGAATGCTGAACGGTTTTAGGGATTTGGTCAAGGATGACCAGAAGATAATTTTCGTGGGGTCACCTGGTTTTTGTACTCCCTTTGCATTATTCCTGGGCTATCCAGTGCGAGAAAAGGAGATGGCCTTCATTCCCGGCCTTGATAGTGAAAAAGCCAGGAAGCTGGTTGCCACGGAATCGGGGATGGAGTTGGGAGAGAAGTGCAGCTTTGAGGCCGATGCCGTGGTTGTTCTGGGTGGAATGGCCATGCCCAAGATTGGAGTGAAGGCCGAGGAGATGGCAGATTTTCTCGCCAAGATGAAATACAAGAAGCTGATTGGCGTCTGTTTCATGTCGATATTTGAAAAGGCTGGCTGGTGCCAGGCTCTGAAGTTCGATAGCGTCATGAACATAATCATCGAGGGTGATATATCCTGCAGATAGCGACGGGACCATAATTTTATTACATCGGGAGTGCAGAGGGTCACGAATACCCCAACCTTCCGGTTGGGGATGAAGTGAACCCTCGTCCGTTTTTTGCGTTAACTCATATCGATCAACCGTTGCTTCTTTTAAAATGAAATC
>Ga0302253_1000721_pt1 | contig 24635 bp, 23 predicted proteins | sample AAG_RA_Trp_MG_FD_193537 | JGI IMG/M metagenome (GOLD analysis project Ga0302253, IMG submission 193537) | Enriched activated sludge microbial communities from anaerobic digester in WTTP, New Holstein, Wisconsin, United States - AAG_RA_Trp | ecosystem: Engineered > Bioreactor > Anaerobic >...
CGAGTGCAGATTCTGATTTTCATGGGCAAAATCTGATGTCTCATGCTGGCGAGACCTTCCGGTGCCGTTCAGTCTGGCATGCGCCCACTCGTGAAGGCGTGAATTCTTACCGGTCCTCCCGCCATTTGCCGGCCCGCTGCTCCACGCATTTTATCACCTTTCGTGCCGTTATGCTGGTACGGGATGGTCTTTGTATGATCTACGATACCCTCACGAACCTGCTCAACTATGACTGCATACCCCATGTCGATGACATCGCCTGCTTCCTGGACAAGTTCGAGTCCTCACGTCTCGGCGATGGCCCATACCCGATCCGGGGCGACGACCTGGTGCTGAAGGTCAGCCGGTATTCCATGAGCGTGCCGCAAAATACGAGGTTTGAGTCACACCGCCGTTTTGCCGATATCCACATCGTCTTTGCGGGCGAGGAGATCGTCCGCACGGTCTTTCCAAGGAGTGCCCACATCGTTGTCCCGTACAGCAAGAAGGACGACGTGGAGTTCTTCTCGGCCGATGCCCCGGTCACGGAGTTCGTGCTCCGCGACGACATGTTCCTGTACCTTGCCCCGGGCGAGATCCACCAGCCGTGCTGCAAGTGCGGGATGTATGGCGGTGAGGTGGTGAAGGGAGTAATCAAGATCTGCAACCCACTAATAACGATATAACTAGAAAAATTTTCATTTTTCTCATTTTTATCCACTCTGATTATCTGGATTAATAGTTATTGGAAGTAATCCGTAAAACAGGAAGATGAGGAAAAGTGCGATAGTCTGGGAATATTGAACAACGATACCGGGGAATATTTTGACAAGGACGGCCGGTTCCAAAAGACAGACTGCAGGATATCCTGCAAAAACGATAATTGCAGCAGTGCGGGTCTCCAATGAAGAATATTTCAATAAAAAGTAGAGAGGGACAATCAGCATTGCGAAATAATAGGGTTTGATACGGGGCATTAAGAGAAAGAGGGCTAAAAAAACCAGTGAATAGCAGATTACCGGGTTATCCTGGTGATTTTTCAGGAAAAGACCTGCAACAGCGATGATAATCCCGATATACAATAACCCCACAAGTCCGAAGATTTGCGGCGACGTGATATGCAGTGTATTCAGGATATCTGCAATACAGAGAAACGCCGTCGGGGTATCGCTTCCTCCAGGATCATGGATTGAACTCTGGGATCCGGCGATTAGCTTAAAATAGGATAAAACAAGGGACGGAGTTATAAGATATGTAGCCAGAAGGATCAGAGAAAGAACAGCAACTGAAACAAGAATAAACGTTGCTCGTTCCTTCCAGGAGCGGTTTACAGTAAGGTAAACCCCATTGAATATGACTGGAAAAAGTGCAAAAGAGGAAAATATACCCATCACAACTGCAGAATAAATGAAACGCTCCCTGATGAGGAGGAAAAAGACGACGGCCAGGAGGATCAGGTAAACAAGGGCAATATTACCGGTCAGAAAATTCCAATAAGTGCTGGAAAAGGCTGAGATCAGAAGAAAGGATAACAGAAACACGTCAGTATCAGCATCAGTCCTGGACACAATTAAACCTGCAACAATGAGTAGAATAGCATAAATTGCGATGTAGAATTTAACTGATTGGAAAAGCTGGCAAAAGAGCGAGATCATCCAAAATAATGCCAGGGTATGCGGGGGATAACCATAATGGAAAGGGATAGTAGAATAGGGATTGTAATCGAAAAGATAGGGATCTTTTCCTTCCTCCAGTTTAATTACAGCACCCATATAAACGTTAAAATCCCAGCCTGAACCGGAATCAACCATAGCAGGGATTATCAGGCTGAAATTTATAAGGATGATGAGGATAGCCAGAGAATAGTATAAAACACGACGGTTCCACATCAATCCGGCCTTACCGGTGATAACTATTCCTTCTGGTTTTAAAAGAGAGGGGCTCTTTTCAATATTGCTAAAGTCTGGTACAGTATCCGCTGTTTCCGGAATTCCGGCATACATAATGTATCCCAGAACCAGGATGAATGGGATACCAACCGGAATATATATTCCCGCAGGGCCGGAAAACAGAATACCGGTCTGGAGAACATCGGAAAGCAGAACCAGAATGCCCCCGCTGAGCGTCAATATTCCGGGTAACCTCAGGTCCGCTTGTCGGGTCACGAGTAAATGGACAAACGAGAGAATAAAAAGGATTGCCGTAAAAAAAAGGCAGAGCTCTGAAAAAGCCGATTTACCGGTAAGGGTCCCGTTCAGTGCATAAACCAAGGACTTGGTAAAGGGCGAGCAGGTTGTCCCATAAGTGGTATCCTGATAATGGAATAATGCCCACTGGATGCCGATTCCCAGATTGGCTCCAATAATTTGAAAATTGAGTGGGATGAGAAATATGAAAGTATAGACAATGCGAAGGATTGCATGGTCAGTTAAATGAAATGTTCTATGCCGCATAGGATCCTGTTATTCTGATATGGTCCAATTCCAATTATAATCGCAGCATATGTCGTGTCCAACATTCTATTTACAGGAAAAAGATTCCCTCAATTTAAAAATTTATGCTAACACAAGGAAGTGAAGATCAGATGAGCATGTCCAGGACAACCTGATCCTGGCCGTTGTCGAAATGCCCTGTTACGACGACATGATCTTTGTTAATAAATCCGCCACCTGCCTTAGTTACGGTCATTATTGATCCAACTTTATTATCAATATTCATATCAGTGATATCGGAAGGAGGCACGGTAATTGCAGGCACTAGTGGGGAAGAGTTCCAATAGGTTACGGCCCCTCCACCTGGAGGTGAGACTTCGACCGTCGCCCAGTTCAATGAACGGGCATCGGGGCCGCCATGGTACGTAATAACAATAGTGTCCGCATCCGGTTGTGCAGCGGAATACGCCAGAGTCCGGGATATCGGGATATTTGGCATCATGCCAAACATATATGCAGCAACAAGCGATGCCAGGATCACTGTCAGGGCGACAGCAAGGACAGTTGAGATAGTCTCAGATACAGCAGATTCGTTTTGTCGATTAATCATGATAAGTGCTCACATCTCTTTTCTCTCTGAATCACACTGTATGAAAAGTAAATTGAGACTACAACTAATATACTTTTCCAATGATCTAAAGAGAAATTCTTTGAAAATTTGCCTTTAAAAAAACAGAAAACATTATACCTTAAATCTCCAAATTGACCAAAAATCCTTTTCACCGACAGAATCGAAAAAGTTTCAGTCAGTTTCACAAGTTTTTTGTCGCTGTGTAAGATAACCTCACCGGAAATCTCGAAAACTTCACTGTATAGTGAGATGGAGAATTCGTTGAAGAATTTTCAGAGTATAGATTATCAATAAAATTATAGACAATCAATATCAGTAGCAATCCGGTTATGAAAATAATCTCTATTGTCGGAGCCCGCCCACAGTTCGTGAAGTGTGCCCAGCTCTCACGCGAATTGAGAAAATATTTCCCCGAGGTCATTGTACATAATGGTCAGTACTATAATCCGGAGTTGTCTTTTTTTTTGGAAATTAGAAATTCCAGAACCTGACTATTACCTAAATATCGGCTCCGGCAATCACAGTGCCCAGACCGGAAAGATGCGTGCAAAGATCGAAGAGGTTCTTATTCAGGAAAAACCGGATCTTGTCATCGTCTTAGGAGGTACTAATTCAATCGTTGGTGGAGCGCTTGCAGCAGTCACACTGTATATCCCTGTGGCTCACGTAGAGTCGGGACTGCGGAGCTTTGATCGTTCTTTACATGAGGAGGTAAACCATGTCGTCACAGATCATATCTCTGATCTCCTCTCCTGCCCCAGACAAACATCTGTTGATAACCTCGCAAAGGAAGGTATTACTCATTGTGTGCACCTTGTTGGCGATGTTATTGTCGATGCGTTTGTATATATTATCGGAAGATAGCAGAGATCAAATCCAAGATCCTTGAGCGGCTGAACCTAGACTCGAAAAAGTATCTCATCCTCACGGTTCACCGGCCTGCCAACACGGATTCCCGGGAGAACATGGAGTCGATCATCTCCGCTGTTGCGGAATCCGGTAAACAAACCGTCTTTCCCGTTCACCCAAGAACCCGGAAGTACCTGCAGGAATATGGATTATGGGAGACCCTGCCTTCTTCAATTATTATTACCGAAGCGCTGGGGTATCTTGACATGATCTCTCTCATGAGCAAAGCGAAAAGATTCTCACGGACTCCATGGGCATGCGGAAGGAATCGTATCTCCTTGGCGTGCCGTGCATCACGCTGCGGAATATGACCTAGTGGGTGGAGGTGCTGGTGGGCGTGTGGAATGTGTTGGTCGGGGCGGAGAAAATTTATTGGTAATTCAATTCAAGAATACCAAATCTTTCCTTTTCATTGTGACCTTTTTCTGCGGCTGCCGCCAAAAACATTGGCATACTAATAAAAATTTTTAAATATGAAAATTATATAATTGCTACAGTTAAAAAAATAATAATATTTAATAATTCCAGTCAAAAAAGTCTGGAGTATATCCTTTTTTGCGTACAGGACATATTCTAATTTAGATAATTCTTTTTACCAGATATTGTATCGGACTATCCCAGAAATGAAAAATGATTATCACATATGCAATAACATTTACATAACTGTGATTTATGGTTCATGCAAAAAACAAAGTAATAAAAAATTACCTCAATCTACTCCTATCACTTTATGAAAAGGACACATGGGATCACCTAAACCCATGTGATGTTTTGTTAGCTCGTCATGACAACGATTGCGGTTATGTTTTTCATGATCGGGCATATGCACAAATTATTGATTCATTTGGAGAATTATGTGAATCCCAAGGACTGATTATTGGTTCAATTGCGATACCATTTTCAAGGTATGTCGGGAAAAAAGCCACATACTCATCCCGATCATGCAACCGTGCTTTTTTTATTTATTCAGTATTAGGAAAACTTCTATCACTCATCATCGGAAAAGCTGATGCAAAACGATGGTCGGATAATCAGATAACAAAGTTTTGGTCAAGAATCCTTGAATGCGGAAAACCTAGAATTGTAATCGGCATTCAACCGGATAAAAATCTCTGCAAAGCCTGTAAAAATAAAAAAATTCCTGTATTTGATATTCAACATGGCGTTTTTTCTGAAAATGATGAGTATTATGGAGCAGATTATCACAAACATGTCGACATTTCAAAGATCCCGGATGGGTTCTTATGCTGGGATGACGATAGTGCAGAAATAATTAAGAAATGGGCGTATATCGAAAATATCCCCATATATATTATCGGAAATCTGTGGTTCCAACGTTTTCTTAATCCCCGTATGAATGATATCCTTGTTAATGAGGCAAAATCAGCTATTCTCGATTCCCAATTATCCCATCCCAGAATTTTGCTCTCACTACAAGGAGGCTTGTCTGATAAATATCCAGATATTCCCAATAATATCATGAGTCCATCTTTGGAAAAAGTGATTATGGATACTTTAGATAAATATTCTTGGCGTATTCGTTTTCATCCCATTCAATTATACGGAGATGAACGACAATATGCAATATCATACCTTAACGCTACTTTTGGAAAAGAAAAAACCCTTAAATGGATCCAAGAAAGTCAAATTGCACTCCCGATAATATTACAAAACACTGATTTACATATTACTTCCCATAGTTCTGTCGTTACTGAAGCGGCCTGGATGGGAATACGAAGTGGAATTTTATCAGAACGTGTGAGGGACGGAGAAAAATATAATGACTTATTTCTTCGAGAGCAAGAGACGGGTTTAGCTGAAATTATCCCAAATGATTCAGAATCGATCCAACAATGGATTTCGATTACACTTAACAAAAGTAAAGGAGAAACAACATTTCATAATTATCAAGAAAACCTTAATCAGTTCATTGAAAAACTATCTGCAATGGCGCAAAAGAATAAAAATTCCATCAACAGGTAATTCAAAACACAGGCAAAAGGGAGTTATTGTGATAACCGCTGCATTGAAAAGGCTCTCGAAAAACACAATCGGGTTTTCAGTTGGAACAATACTAACCCAAGCAATTGGTTTTTTTCTCATTCCCATATATACTAACTATCTATCCCCATCAGATTATGGAATTCTATCGATTGCATCAGTAATCTCCGCTATCCTGACAATACTAGTATTTCTTGGAATGCGCAGTGCTATCACCAGATTTTATTTTGATTATCCTAATGCTAAAGATCTAAAAGAATATTTAAGTACTATTACCATTTCAATCCTGGCCACATCATTTTCTCTCACATTTCTTGCATGGATTTTTGGTAACTCTTTCTTTTCAATACTCTTCCCTGAAGTACCTTTTTATCCCTATTTAATCCTGGTTTTTCTAACTGTTTTTTTCAATATTCCCCTTACCATTGCATTCATTCTTCTACAAGTCAGGGAGCAGTCATTTCATTATAGTTTTATCAATGTAATGAAATTTTTATTGACAACTTCTGCCATCGTTATTTTTGTTGTAATATATCACAAAGGAGCACTTGGAAGTCTTTTTGGCCAATGCGTCGCTGCGGCTATTTTGTTTTTTGTGGGAATTGCTTTATTAAAAAAGGATATCGGGTTCGTCTTCATCTCGGGAAAATTAAAGGATTCTCTTACTTTCGGAATCTATCTAATACCTCATGAACTGGCCAGTTGGACAACAAATCTAATTGACAGAATTTTTCTTAATTATTATACATCATTATCAGTAGTAGGCATTTATTCTCTCGGTTACCAGTTTGCCTCAATTCTCACTGTCATCACAACAATGATGAACTATGCCTGGGTCCCTTTTTTCATTTCCTCTTTTCAAGAATCGGGCGATCAAATTAAACCCATCATTGCTCAGTTGACACGCTATTATGTAATGTTTCTAATGTTGTGTGCCCTTGGAATATCTCTATTCTCACGGGAAATTATCATTTGCATCGCAAATCCTGATTATTACTCTGCAATTCCAATCGTTCCGGTTGTAATTCTTGCATTTATTTTTGATGGCTTGTATTATATGGTGGTTACACAACTGTTTATCGTTAAAAAGACTGTGTTCATAACATTATCCACCCTAACTGCAGCGGCACTCAATATTACATTTAATTTTATTCTCATCCCTCAATACGGCATGTTCGGAGCTGCGGCATCAACTGTAATTTCCTTTGGATTCTCATTTATACTCGTCTTTTATTTCTCACATCAGTTATTTCCAATAAAATATGATTATACTCGGCTCGCTGCTCCAATCATTCTCGCAATTTTTATTTTCCTTGTTTCCCTAGGTATCCCTCAAGATTGTAACCTCATCATCAGTGTATGCTTAAAATGTGTACTAATGGCATTATACGCCGGATGCCTGATATCCTTTGGATTACTTTCCAAGAATGAACTCATTGAAATTAAAAGAGAATTTCTTGCTTGAAGATCTGATTTGGGATTTAGAAATTGCTGATATCAGTTTTAATTTTTCGTGTTGATAATTTCGTTGATTTCATTTCTTGATGGGTAATTTATTAAAACCGCTTTCTTTCTCCCAAAATAAACAAACATACTCCCGGCAGCAGCGGCAGCAGCACCACCGTCATTCAGGGCTTGAGAGAAATCCTCCATCTTCCCAGCCCCGCCAAGAGCTATGACAGGAATACGAACTTTTGAGGTAACCGACCGGATTAATGGAACATCATATCCGGTCATCATCCCGTCACGATTAATGGAATTTAGGAGGATTTCTCCTGCACCCAGTCTTTCAATAGTCATTGCATATGTCATTGGATTGATATCATGCAAGTGCAGTCCGCAATGCGATACAATTTTGTAAGATCCATCCGGTTGTTGCAATGTATCGATCGAAACCACGACACTCTGACGCCCAAATTCATCTGCTGCATCGGTTATCAATTGCGGATCTCTTATCCCGTGTGTATTGATACAAATTTTTTCGATCCCGGCCCGGAAAAGTTTCCTGCAGTCTTCAATCGATGATATCCCACCACCATAGGTAATTGGCATACAGCTTTCATCGGAGATCTGTGATATCAGTTCAAACGGTATTTTTTGTTTGATTGAAGTTAAGTCAAATGACTCATGACGTGAAGCCATTATATCAACAACTACCAGTTCGTCTACTTCGTAATCATTGAAAATTTTAATCGCGTAAATCGGCTCTCCAATATGTCGTGGCTCCTTGAACTGGATTGTCTTCACTAGAAGGCCGTCTTTTAATAACAAACAGGGGATGATTCGGTTCTCAAGCATGACGGTACCTTACATTTTTACAAAATTTCTTATGAGCTGGATCCCCTGCTTGTGACTCTTTTCTGGATGGAACTGGACGCCGAAGATATTGTCATGTTGGATTATGGAAGGGAAGTCGTAACCATACACTGTTGATGCAATAACAATATCTCCAGAATCAATAGAAAGATGATACGAGTGGACAAAATAGAACCGAGAATTATCTTCGATTCCTTTCAGCAGAGGTGAAACATTTTTTATTCGAATTGTATTCCATCCCATATGGGGGATATTTAGGCTTACAGTATCTGAAAAATAAAATTTCTTTGTTATTACATCAATATATCCAAGACCCGGTAGTTTTCCTTCTTCACTGTTTTGGCTGAACAATTGCATCCCAAGGCAAATACCTAAAATGGGGATTTTCTCTCTGATAATTTTTTTATCAATGATCTCCTTAATACCCAATGATTGAATTTTTTTCATCCCGTAATCAAATGCTCCCACACCGGGTAGAATAATCTTATCAGCTGTTTCAATTTTTTCAATATCTGAAGAGATTATTACAGGTTCATTCATCTGATCAATTTTCGCATAGACTGATCGGACGTTTCCCCAGCCTAAATCAATAATTACAATCATGGGTTTTTGCTTCGATCTCTTTTCAATCCAGAGATTATAATGTTCGGGGTCCAAGTAGTGATCGAATAATGTGTTCGATGAGGGAAATATGGCGGTAATCAAAATTCCTTTTTGGGGAGGAATTCAGAATTACATCCATCTCTTCGGACGAAAGATCTAATTTATTCATAATATATCGCCGATCTTCTCTTTCCTGCTCCGGTGTATAATGCAACTCCTGCAATTTATTTAATGCCTCCTCCCTTCTCATCTGGTGGGACCGGATTAATACCGAATAATCGGTCTCTCGTTTATCAATCCCAAATTTTTTCGGAAGGTAATATGCAAATGCCCACCGGGTGAATATTGACTCAAAATGGTGGCCCCCATAATATTGCCAGCCCATTTCTTTTTCAAGTATTGGCATTGTTTGGTGATACTCATAAGTGAGATAGTTTAAAGGCTGGATAATAGTGATTCCTGCGAGACGATAACGCAGCAGATCAGAAAAATGGCGTAACGGGAATTTTTTTAGCGGAATCGTCCCAAATTTTTTATGAATATCATAAATAAATTTTTCATCGCCATGCAAAGACCATTCACGCGGGATCGGTCCTTCTGTCCGAAACGCGGCTCCGCTAAAAATATATTTTATCTTATTTTCATAGGCGAAATTATAGAGAACCGTTGAGAAGGCATGATCTGTTGGGATGTCGACTGATGGAACAGATGCTTTGAGAAATGCTCTCTGAAGGTCTTTAAACTCTTCCCAATCCACTACAAACGTATGAAGATCAACGTCCAGTTTTTTGCATGCTTTTTTGATATTATCGGCAGCAATTTTTGAATCCATATTGTTGTCATAATGGACAGCTAACGGATTGAGCCCCCATTGTTTTAAGAGATAAAGGCAGTATGTACTATCCCGGCCCCCACTTACACCCTGAATGCAATCATACTCTTGATTTTTACCAGAATCCTTTACTTTTTCAATAATTTTCTTTAACCGTAACTCAGTATCGTGATTGAGAAGGAATTTCTTATCGGCTTTATCATATGCATGACAGTAGTTACACACATCGTCTTGATCAAACGAAACATGCGGGAAATGAGAATCTAAAATGCATCTTGAACATCTTTTTTCCATTAGTGACTATTTGCAGTCGTAAAAATATAACAATATCTCCTCTTAATTACAGAGTTGGAAAGTTTTTTCAGGTAGGAAATATTGTCGTTCTTAATCGATTAAAGAAATGCAGCCTTTCATTAATATTTGAGATCTTATGAAAATACCTCCTCATATAACAGGGAATATTTTTCAGATTCTTTTTCCCAAAAAAACATATTCCCAACTTCACACGTTTTTTCCATCAGTATCTTCATTCGTTCCGGGTCTTCCAATAACTCCGTAAGAGTGCGATTAATATCATTACTCTCATCTTGATTGGTGAACATTATTGCGCATGATGAAATAATATTTGAATGGTCAATCGCACCGCGTATTACCGGAATTACACCACAAGCCAGGTATTCAAATACCTTGTTGGGAGCGCGGATATCATCTCTTCCCTGATTTTTTAGAAATAAAAAACCAATATGAGCTTCCTGAGTCAATGATATTACCTTTGAAGCAGGCACGACCCCCAAATATACGAAGCGATTCTGAAACAGTTGTTGCAATTCACTCATTTTTTTAAGAGTATGTTTATCGTCACAAGCGCCGCCTATGTAAAATTTTAGGGTGGGATATAATGTGAGAATATGATGTGCTGTAGAAAAAAGCAAATCTAGATCACGATCAAGATCATTTCTAAGGGAGCCAATATAGATACAACGAATAGAAGTTGTTTTTGAGATTGATTGAATCTTCTCTTGTATCTTGGTTGTATTTATCGATGATTTTAATGGATAGTTTTGTACTGTTGTAACTTTAGAACGAGGAAACATTCTCGCTACGTTATGTGAAAAAAAATTTGAGACCACGACGACTCCTGAAATATTGTTTTTTGGAAATATCTCAAACAACCGATATCCGCCCATCCCCATAGTTTTTCTCATATCCTCGTAGATTTCATGACGATCATACACAATTTTTGCTTGTGTTAACCATTTTTTTTGAATTTTTACCGCGAGTGGCAGAAGGATCGGGTCATGAACATGAATGATTCCCAGATCGGTTACTGGTATCAGAAAACTTTGAATCACACGAGTCACTTTTCGAAGAAGAATTGGGCTGAAAAGAGATAGGTAATTGAGCAAGCGGACTCCTGGTATTTTAGTCTTCCAGCGAAGATTAAGATGCCATGATCCTTCGCCAAAGAGAGAATACTCCCCATCTGCGACATCTGGACTTTGGGCATAGGGGATGAAATGGATATGAAAAACACGGTAACCATTTTCCTGCAAAAACCGGAGATGCTTTTGAATACGGCCATCTTCAATGGGATGCGCATCAAGAACCAGAATATATGCGGGTTTTGTCAAAATATTTTCCTGGTTTTAATGTTCGGATTTACTCGTATTTACTCTTCGCCATGGTTATACCAAAGATTTGTAAAGATTGATGTACTCACGATCCATGCAGGATAGTTCGAAATTATCACATCTTCGCTGCCTATTGAACTTCTCCAACAATTCCTGTTTGTGATTGCTTGTTAATGACGTCGGATATGTTTTGCAAACTCCCACAAATCAGTAAAACACAAAACAAACAACATTTATCATCGGCAACAAGTTCTAATATCGGTAGGCGATTTGCGGCAACTTTCGGATTCCCACTGGATCTCGATCTGACTTGCAGATAAACCGATCCCCTTGAAACAGAGTCGAGAATGGATCTTCTTCCTGTGAATATAATGTTTTAAGAGTCCCAATTCTCATTCGGTCGCCATCGGCTTATTTGTTGTTGGTTTGATTATCCCTTGAGGGAGCAGTCGATTTTTAAATTATTTGAATGAGACAATCGATCTCGAGATACTTTTATGATAATGTAATCTTGAGTGTCACACACTATTTTTTTATTTCAACCGCTTCACATACTCCATTCCAGGATTGTGATAATGGAAAATCCAACAGGTAAAAGATCTCAGGCTATCGTGGAGATCTGAATCATGAAGTTGTTTAAAAATCCGACTAATTCTTTTTTTGAAATTATTCCATATCTCCTGATGTTGATTAATTTCTTTATTCCCTGGAATATCCGGAGAGGTTCGGTTTTTTTTACCAACAATCACTGATCCAAAGATCTCAGTGATCTTTTTCCTTCGGATATAAGCGTAACACGAGTCGCGTTTATTTTGAGGGATTGTATTTTTCGTCAACTCGGTTTTCAGGAACTCAGAGAATGGATGCTGGGTAACATCATGGAATTCATCACAGATACGTCCAGCAGCATCAGTGTGATAAATTGCAAGTCCCTGCCAGCTATAAGCAACAGGGTACGAGAGAGATATCTTTCCCCACAGGAATTGATCTTCGCCATAAACGAGGTCTTCGGGAAAACCCCCCATCTGAAGAAAGATATCGCGGGGGAGAGCACAGCTCGATGAATGAACAGGTTCATCTCCACAGGAACAACTTGCAAGATAATCCGGAATATATCCTTTCCATGGGGGTTTTGGAATGCCGACAAACAACATAACCATTGGTGATCCATCGGATTTGATCTTGACATACGGTGTTGAATAAAGCCCGGCATCAGGAAACCATTCTCGTAAAGTCATTAGGGATTCCAAATGATCCGTCAGCCATTCATCATCAGCATCGAGAAAGGCTATGAACTGTGTCGTAGAATTCCGCACACCAAGATTTCTCGCTTTGGCGGCTGTGACCTTTTCAGAGGTGATATGGATAATTCTCGGATCCTCGTATTGTTTTACAATATCAGTACTACGATCGGTAGAACTGTCAATTATTATTAATTCAAAATTCTGGAACGACTGATTGAGAACAGAATCAATGGTCCGCCGAATGTAAATTTCTTTATTATACAAGGGGATTACTATGGAAATTTCAGGGACCATTGGAACCTCATCGCGTATTTTCTTTTAGACTTGTATCTAAAGGAAAATAAGACAATTGGCAAAGTAGTGCAAATCAATTTAAATATTCAGGGAAGACCTCTCCGATCCTCCCAGGATTTGATGGTGTCTTTGTATATGCTGAAAAAATTTTGGACAATTATATCCCAAGAAAATTTTTCTTTTATAGATATCTTTCCATTGTAACGAAATTTGTCTGCCAATGATCTGTTCGAGACGATTTCGATAATTTTCTCTGCCAGTATTAGGGAGTCCCGTGAGGGTACCAAAAATCCATTCTCACCATCCGCGATAATATCCGGGATCCCACCGACATTACTGCCGATAACCGGACAGCCGACTGCCATTGCTTCGAGCAAAACAACACCGAGACCTTCTGTTCTTCCATCAAGATCGAGCGACGGCAATACGAATACATCTGCAGCATGATAGTACAAAGGCAACCGGTCCCGTTCGATAAGACCGGCCATAATAACCTGTTCCTGAACGCCAAGTTCAGATATTCGTTGTTCAAGTTTTTGGGATTCAGGACCGGCCCCAATAATTATCAACAGAACATCGGGAATTTTCTTAAGGATTTCTGGCATTGCCTCGATTAAATAAATCGTTCCTTTCAGATCGATCAAGCGGCCAACAGTCAGAATAATCTTCTTCGGCGAATATTGGCGGAGGATTGTATCATGGGAACGATCGATAATTCGATCGAGATCAACACCCATTGGGATGATGAAAACCTTTTCAGATGTGTCGGGGAAAATGTGTATAAGTTTCTTCCGGGTATAGGTACTGTTCACGGTCACCCTGTCAGAATTATTCATGATGAATCTGCATATCGGATGGAGGAGGGGATGCTCACTGAAAAAAACCAAATCGCTCCCGTGTACAGTTGCAATATGGGGCATTCCAGAAATCTTGTGAAGTATCGCTCCAATGATTCCCTGCGGAATAAGCCAATGAGTATGGATTATAGAGATTGGATTATTGTGGATTATCCGGAGAGCTGCGAAAAATTCCGATATGAAAAAGAATGGAACGGTGATGAGTAACAGCGGATTTTTCCGGAGATTATACACAATACCGGAACCATATGCCAGTTGCTCAAAATGGGTGGGAAAAAAATAGCGGAACCTACAAATTCTCACCGATGACCACTGCTCCTCATACATCCCCTCAGGGAAATGGGGTGCGAGTACGATCGGTCGAATGACCTTGTTATCGAGTCGTCGGACAAGTTCGAAAATAAAGTTCCCTTCAAATGATTCTGGAGTTTTTGGAAAAGAACTGGAAAGTATAAGAATGCCTGCTCTGGCTTTTTCGGGAATTATTTCAGGTCTCAATGTGTATCACAGATCAGAAATGAGTGGATATTCTCCTTGTCATTCCCAGTCAGTCAGCGAGATGTCCCGACTCTCCTGAATATCAAACATCAGGGCAAACGAGAGGAACTGTACTCCCAGTGCAAAGATGAGAAGTGAGAGTACCGCACGGATGAAGAGCGGACCATGTTCGATGAAAACGAAGTATAGAGTATACAGTCCAGCGCATATCCCCGTGAAAGTCAGGGCAAACCCGAACAGGTAGAATAACACAATCGGGTGGAAGCTCAGTACGATATATTTCATCCGGAGCCTGTAGAAAAAATCATTAAAAAGGAGCCACGAAACTTTCCAGATATACGGCCCATATCGGATCTTGGATTGTTCACGTCCATACCTTGCAGGCATCTCAACATCCATTACACGAAATCCGAAGACATTCAGTTTTACAAGCAGATCATTGCAGTAGCCATATCGCGGATAAATTGAATCCAGATTTAATCGCTCTAGTCCCCGATGTGATATTGCTGTATAACCATTCTGCGGATCCATCAGTTTCCAGTAGCCTGAAGAAAACTTCGTCAGAAACGTGAGGAGTGTATTTCCAAAAAAACGCCAGGAACTCATCCCTTTTCGATATGCCGGACTCAGGAGTCGGTTTCCTTTGGAATAATCGGCCTTGTTATTGATAATAGGATCAATAAGTTGGGGCATTACTTTTGGATCCATCTGATTATCCCCGGCCATGACAACCGTGATATCGATTGTCTCAAGCAGGGATTGTTTATAGCCGGAGATTATCGCGGCACCTACTCCGGAGTTTTTTTCATGAACAATGGGCATGATCCGGGGATTGCCCCGGCTGATCTCACCGATGATCTTCTGAGTGCTATCTGTCGATGCATCATTGACTACAAATATTCGGTCAACAAAATCCGGAACAGACAAAATTGTATCTTTTATTAGTTGTTCCTCATTATATGCGGGAATTACAACAGCAACAGTTTTTTGTTTATGCACATGATGATTTTTCCCTTTTTATTGATAAATATACTTTGCATTATTCCTCGGGACTCAAACATGACGATTCCTGCAAAATTAGAAAAAACAGATTAAATGAAATTATCAACAACCACCTGCTGAGTACCATCCATAAAGTATGCAGTTGCAACAATATGGTCACGGCTAATAAAATTTCCGGCAAATGTCATGGAAGTTCCTGCTTCCAAAGGAGTAGTTATTGAAGGGGATGTAAATCCCATCGTTGACACATGAGTAAGCCCTGAAGATTCAGTAATAACCCAACGGACACCTGTACAGGTCGGCTGGTCCTGGCCCCCGACATATGTCACAACGATCTGATTGGCTTCAGCCTGGCTGACTATGCCGGTAACCATTTTGGTTTTCGGAATATTTGCACTCATCCCCAACAAGACCGTTGCAATGATTGCAGTAAGGATGACCGTAATGGCAACAAGAAGGATTACAGCGATAACCGCAGAAACTGCCTCATTATTGTCAACTATTTCCATTCAGTAGAAATTTGCCCTACCCATAATTATGTTTTTTGCTGATAGCCGATGAAAATTAGTTTTTCGGAAACGAAGATTACTAATATAGAATGTTGCTGAAAAATTTTTAATCAAGGATTAAATTATGAACAGATATTGGAAAAACCATGTATATACTATCCTTACTGAAGGAATCCAGAAGGTATAACCTGCATAGAGATTATAATAGTGAAGGAAGAAAATCGCATCTACCTGCCATATTAAGGGCAGGGCTAAAATTAATATAAGGGAGTAATTGAAGAGGGTTTCTGGTAGTCGGAACTGTTTTATTAAAAAATAAAAGATGACTGTACTCAGAATTACCATATACACGATAATTGAGAACATTTCATTGAGAGGGGTCAGGAAAGAACTCGTGGATTTTGGTGTTGGATATACATAAGGGAGTAATATAAGTGAGACTGGAATTAAAAATCCCCAAAGGACAAAAAGCATTTTCAGAGCATGAACCGGATGATCACCTATTCTTGAATATTTTTTTATCAATAAAAGACCAATCAGGGTAAGGGGAATATAGAGGGGTGAGAGGTAGCGAATATCGGGAACAATCCCTAAGCTGGTGTTCATGCTATGAATCCAGTTCAGGTAGGCAAAAACAATACTCAAACCCGCAATACTTAAGATTATCAGGTATCTCTTTTCTTCTGGTGAAAACTGCAGGTTCCTTTTGAGGATTACCAATGTCAGAATTATCAGCGCCAAGAGAAAAACTGGCGTAAGTGAGAGTATTCCCACACTTCCATTCTGCGGATTAAAAAAAATACCAACCACATCTGTAAATAAGACAGATGGTTGGATGGAGGATTTTTTAATCAGTAAATTCCCGATAGCCTGCAAAGCACCAAAAGATTCCGTTTGCGATTGAATTATTGGCATTACCGGGACATCAACTGATGATTCTGGTTTTATTGTATCGATACTCCAGAGGAGTGATGCAGGCATCAGAACATTTTTTGTAATTAGATAATTATTAAAAAAGAAAGGAAGAGCGCCTATCAGGGTGAAGAGGGGGGAAAGAAACATAAGAACCTGCAGATATAAACCGGTTAATTGTTTTCTGAGTTGAAAGATATAATATCCCCAAATAAGGCAGGTTGAAAGAAAAACCCAGATTGCTATTTCCGGGCGTGCCCATGCAAGAAAACCGGATAACAAAAATGCCAATGGGAAATACCAGTTATCATGAGTGTTTTGGTATTTTATAAAACAGAGAAGGATTACACTCGTAATGAGTACAACAAGTATGTGATCTTTACATCCAATAGTCCAAAAAAGATACGATGATGAAGACAGACAGACCACGGTTGAAAAAACTGAAAAACTAGTGTTATGAAACAGAGTGCTGCAAATTTCAAAGATTATTGGAGCAAGCAATGCATATAGGAGAACATTGGTAAACACAATTGCCATGATTTCGGGATATGTTTCTCTCGCAGAGATCGGAAATGATGAATAATAAAAAAGGTTGATAAAAAAAATGGAAAACAAGCCTACGATATATACAGAAAAAAGATTCAACGTTCTTATGATAAAAAAATCCTTAAAAAAATTTTGAATGAGTAATCCCATCAGGAGTGCAATACTAAACCAGAGATACAGGATGAAAAAAGGAAAATGCTCCCCGCATGCATCAATTAGCCAAAACGAGGGAAGGGAAATTAGTGGGAGGAAGAGGGAATACCCGAGAATATTGGATTTTTTTGCGAAATATACCGAATTTGTCCCGTTTTCCAGCAGGCCGAATTTTCCCTCGTTAATGGTAATCTGGTGCCCGTTCTTTAATTGAAACAGTTGATTTGCAGTAATCCATTCATCATTAAGAATGATTGTTGGATGGGTGAAGGTTAAACCAAGAAGCAAGGCGAAAAGGAATATAATAAAATGTATTTTGTGATCAACGAACACGGAATTTAGAGATTTTTTTCCTAAAGATTTGTCCATGTGCAATATGATATTTTGGTTACGCTTTGATAAACACTACGAAGAATCTTTCATTTGTTATTCCGGAGAATCTGTCAAACAAGTACTGAACATAAATTGAAAAATTTCTTAGTTAGATATTACTTTAAAAATGCCATTTCAACAGGTTTAATCGTCAGTCAACATAATACTGTTTGTGAATCGTTTTCTTATCGCCCTGCTCCTATGTGGCATTTTTCTCATATTTCCATTTCAAGTTTATATAATCGGTAATGAAACTGGAATTGGAATTGAGGGTGCCTTATACCGTTATCAGGTAACGGGTTACGGAAATTCACTTATTCCGGTCACATCAGATATCATGTATGTCGCTAATGGTATCTATTCGGGAAAAACCGCACTATCAATTATTCTCTGGGCACTGGGAACGGTATTGCTTACATTTACAACAATATTTGGTCTAATATTTGCATTTACAGAAAGATCTGATTACTTACAACAAATTTTCTTGGGTATACTGGGATCTTGTTGTTGTTATATTGCTTCCTGTATCGCCCAGTATGGCTTTTTTTTTCACGGTCCTGCCGGAGTCTCAATACCCATCGGTATATTCCTTCTCGTAGTCTGGATAATTATTGGTACGCGATATCCTGAATTGTTACTTTTTTTAAAAGAGGATAATTTCTGAAAGTATGAAAAAATCCGTGAGTTGTATACAAAATATTCTCGTTTACTGATTCACATTAATAATAGAAATCATCAGGTTCTCTCAAGCCGGATTACCATTCATTTCCCCGTCCTAAAAAAAAGATTATTCCTAGTCACATCCTGTTGGCCTGTTTTTAGGTCCCGGAAAATTACAAAAAACACCAGAAAAAAAATCAAAAATTTTATCGAATAAAAAATAAATGAAAAAGAAGGCAGGCCATTTTCAAGAATTGAATAATCCTGATCAGTACCATAAACAATACGATAAAGCAGAGGTGTTTCAACGTATATCACGAGTTGAATAAAGTAAAAAAGGATTATGTGTCGTAAGGAATGCACAAGAAAGAGAGCAAGAAATGGTGTAAGCCAGATGATATACGATGCACTGAATCCCTTATTCAGGATTACAAAGAAAAATACTGAAAGGAAAATTACCTGACTCAGGGTAAGTATCTGGTTATCGAGACAAAAATAATACCAGAAAAAGAGAGAGATTTCTGCAATAGCCAGCACCAACAATAATATCAGAGGAATATATTCAGCGATGAGAAATGACCGGAATATCACATCGCAATAATAGACAAAACTATGTATCTGGATAGCTCGTGAAATGTGGAACGTGTACGTAAAAAGATAACCTTGCCAGCTAATTAGGAGAAACGGGACCGTTAAACAGAATACCAGGATGCCTGATATCAGAAATCCTTTTTTTGTTGCGATAAGATTGGTTTTGCACTTTATCGCATGGATAAGAAAAAACGGAAGTGTCAGGATCGGGAACCATTTCGCCAGTGTTCCGGTAGTTGCAACAAAATAAGATGATATCGTATTTCCATAAAAATAAAGTAGCAAAGCGAGAACGAGAAGTACTGTTGGAACGATATCATAGGTTATCGGAATAAAAAAAGCGGCTGCGAAGGCAGTGACATATAAAAAACCTGACATGAAGGCTTTTTCTGGCCCGAATAACCTGAATGCCAGCAAATATACAATCACTACCATCGCAGCATCAAAAACAAACATCAGCGCTGTATAAGACAATAAATATGCAGAAAAACTATGAACGAAGAATTGTGGAATATATGCGATGAGGGATGAGATGAAAAAAAACGGAGGGTATTCCAGTAAAAACTCACTGTAAGGCAGTTGACCGGAAATCACGTTTGATGCATAATGGTAGTATAACATAACATCTCCAGTGATGGATTCGAAAGGGGCATAAAGGGAAATAAAAAAGATTAAAATTTTTATGATTACAGATATCGGTATTAAAAAAAGGAGATCATCCATAATCAGATCCTTTTTTATATTCCATTTCGACATAGGCCTGCGGGTAAATAAGGAAATGACTTGTGAATAATCCGTATTCCGGATTTCTTCTTTGTCAGATAATTCAGAATACCGGTAACCCCAATAACCGATCACAATTATTACCGGAATACCAACAGGGATACAAAAACCAGTCGCATTTTTTAATGATAATCCATATTGGAGAAAAACAGAGAGTCCCAGTAATAAACCTGCAATTATTGTCAGGATAAATGTCTTTCTTGCCCATTGACAAGATCGCGAGGTAAGACTCATGAGATTTATTATTACCGCAAGAATTAGGAGAAGCGCAGCAGCAGCCCAGATGATTAATACTATGGCACTATTACCTGTAATTATACGAGAAGATACGTATCCGATCTCATTCGTAATCGAAATGAGACTTTCGCCGAGATAACTAATTTGGTACCTGAAAAGAATCCACTGTATTCCGATAGCAAGCCAGTCTCCGACAACGAAAATATTAATCGGAATGACGAAAGCAAGGCATTGGATCAATGCAGCCACACGAATCTTGTTCATACCAACGATAGACAGATTATTTCGTTGGCTTATTGAGGATATCGGAATTCTCTTTAAAAGTCCAGAATGGAATTTTCCGATCCACTATGATGTAACATCTAAAGAAAAAAAAGATTAGATAGTGTTATCGAGAATGACCTGCTGGGAGCCATCCGAGAAGTATGCTGTTGCAACAACGTGGTCTTTGCCAGAATATGAACCACTGAATGTGTGACCTTCTCCAACCTTAACGTAATCCGCTGCTGCTGCACTAGCGCTTGTGGAACCCATTAAGTAAGTGGATTCTACACCAGTAGCGGTAGTAATAGTAAAGAAAACACCGGTACAGGTTCCTGCATCCTGACCACCCTGGAAGGTGACAACGATGTTGGTTGCATCGGGCTGCTGGGCCGTTGCTGCAACGACCTTGGTCTTGGAAATGTTTCCTGCCATACCGAACACGAACGCGGCGATGACGGCCGCGAGAATCACCGTGATTGCGACCATTAAGATCACACCAATGACCGGTGATACTGCCTCTTCATTCCTGGTAATTGCCATAGTTTCAAACACCTTAACGAATGTCCGCGATGGACATGACAATGTGTAATCACGTTATTTTACGTGTTTGTATATAAAAATATCCATCCAAAATACGGAAAATGTGCGTGCCGGAGCCTGAAAACCGCAAGGGATTCTGGATTAATTTTTCGTTCTGTGGCGGGCACGTGACGGAAACGGAAGGTTTTTCCCGGGTTTCTGGTGCTAATTTTTTGAAACCGGAGAATTTCAAACTTTTTTTATAATTCTCTTTGTTTTTTTTAATAAGTTCTTTGATTTGATCATGCTTGGCATAATAAAGTCCTGGCATATTCATCAAACAGGTCGGAAAGCTCATATCGGAATGAACAGACCGGCGCGAACATACTTTCCGGAAAGACTCCGCCCTTCGTCCATTTTTTTTTGGAAAAAAATTTCCGGCTGACTGTATTGATCGTGATGACAAGAGCATAAGTCCCCATCATGAAGTTTGATCTTTTTTCCGAATGGTTTTCCCCCCCCAAAAAAAAAAATAAAAAAAATTCCGGATCTATCCGGATCACGCATCTGCTACCGTTCAGGTTCTGCCAATCCCCGGTCCGTTTCCCCTCCAGGTAACCATCAATCCCATCTCTGCAACCCCCATCCAATCATCACATTTCCCCAATTTGATTCAAGAAATCTCGGTCATGGTGCTATCCCGGGTACCGGCTATTTCCGGGCCTTTCCCTGAAATAATCCCCAAAAACCCCCTCCGGGGAACACCGCAGAAAGGGAATGTCCACCGTCCCGGAAACGGGCGTTCTTTGGCAATCCGGGCTAAAATTAAGAGTTTTGTCGCCGCGGTGGACACGCAGCCCCCCAAATCATGTCCACCGAAACCACCCCCATGAAAACGGAGCCTGTTTTGACCTTGTTTTTCCCCTGGAGAATGTATCTCCCGGGCAGGATTCAACGACAACGCCCGCTGCCCGGGGGTTCACCCGGATCACTATCGCCAGGGACTTGCTATCAATCCTCTCCCGCCCGCCCCCATCGAATCATCACTTTTTCCCCATTATGTCCATGAAAATCCGGTCACTGTGCCACCCCGGAGGCCGGCTTTCTCCGGACCCTTACCTGAAATAATGCCCAAAAACCCCTTCCGGGGAACACCGTACAAAGGGAAGGTCCATTGTCCTGAAATCGGACGTTTTTCGTCAATCCGAGTAAAAATCAACGGATTTTCCCGGGCGGCGGACACATTACCCCCCAAATCGTGTCCACCGGAACCACCCTCCGGAAAACGGAGCCTGTTTTGACCTGGTTTTCCCAATGGAGAATGTATCTCCGGGCGAGGCGATGCAATGATAGTCTCTGCCGTCAGCGTTCCACCTGGATAAATACTGCCGGATGATACCCATCAATCTCACACCAGCAACCCTCATCTAATCATCACATTTTCCCAATTTCCCTCAACAAAATTCAGTCATGGTGCTATCCCGGGTGCCGGCTATCTCCGGGCCTTTCCCTGAAATAATCACCAAAAACCCCCTCCGGTGAATACCGCAGAAAGGGAAGGTCTGCAGTCCCGGAAATAGACGCTTTTTGTCAATCCGGGCTAAAATTAAGGGATTTGTCGCCGCGGTGGACACGCAGCCCCCAAAATCATGTCCACCAATCACACCCCTCTGGAAACGGAGCCCGTTTTGACCCTGGATCTCCAGGGGGGAATGTATCTCCCTTGGGTATGGTATGTGACGGGATACGCCAGTGGAAAATATTCCGGCAGGGGAATGCCGGCCTTTCAGGAAAAATTCCCGGCGATATCTGCGATCTTTAAAGATTCGGGTCTCAAAAGATCCGGCATCTCGAAAGCACTGGTATTTCGTACAGGAATAAATCCCGGTCTACGAACATCACCACAGCCCATTAATACGATCCTGCTCAACGTCCGGTATGGACCGGAAGGTCGCCATCTTCCAGCACGTACCGAACGAGCCCGCGGGATATTTCGAGACAATCTTCCAGGAGAACAACGTCCCATTCGAATACATCCACATCTACGATACGAACGAGGTCCCCCGGCTCACTGATACCACCCACCTCCTCTTCATGGGCGGCCCGATGAGTGTCAACGATGAAAAACACCTTCCATGGCTCGTGCAGGAGAAGGACCTAATCCGCCGGTCAAAGAAAGACCGGAGGAAAGTCCTCGGCATCTGCCTCGGCGCCCAGCTCATCGCCTCCGCATTTGGCGGGAAGGTCTACCCGTTCGTGAAAGAGACCGGCTGGCACACGCTCACTCGCGAGCCCGGTGCCGCCGGCGCCATCGCACAATTCCCGGACGAGTTCCGTGTGTTCCAGCTGCATGGCGAGACCTTCACGATCCCGTACGGCGGTACGCTGCTCGCCCGGGGAAGTGCGGTTAAGAACCAGGCGCTGCGTATCCACAACGCGACCGGCCTCCAGTTCCACCTTGAGATGACGGAACCGATCATCCGCGACTGGTCAAAAGATCTCAGGAAACACCAGCGCGATACCATCGCACGCGACACGCCCCGCTTCATCAGCGAGAGCAACCGGCTCTGCCGCATCGTTGCGGAGGAATTCCTCTGCTGACATCATAAAATACAGAAACCGGTACCATCCGGAATACTCAGGTGGATGAAATGCTGCGATTCGCAGCTCAGGTCCGGATTATTATCAAGAGAACATACCCGGGTATCAGCGGAAGAATCGTTTGTACCTTTTATGGGCGTCTTCGATGGTCATGACATCCAGGACGGTAACCGTCCCGCCGGGAAGGACATCAAAAAAGGCTGTATAGGAATGGGAGATGTGCATCCGGCAGTGGCCATTCTCGAAGATCTCAACGTCGGGAGCGGTGTAAGGATCTTCGAGTTTCAGCAGGTGCTCTTTGATAAGCCGCCGGTCTTTTGCCGGAAGATCGTTAACGTACCGGAGTGCCTTTCGATCGATGGTTACCCGCACGTGATGCCTCCCTCTTGATCTCAGCATATTCGGGATCGTTGTCGAGGGGAACAAAATCTCCCGCCCGGGCTACTGCATCAAGATGTGCGATAAACTCGCTGCGTTTCTGCGCCTGGACCAGCCGGGCGATGACGTCACCGTATCGCTCACCCGGCATTTTTATTCTGGTCAGTCCCAGTTTTGTATCTTGTGACACCAGGACCTTTTCAGTCAATGCTTCACGGGCATGCATCATCATCAGTCTCCATCTTGGGCTTGTAAGTACTTTTTGTCCCTTTTTGACCAAAAGGGTTTCCTCCGTACATCACTTGAAAATCTGCCCGGAAGAACACCCGCTTAAAACTCATTCTTCACCGGGTCCAGCAGGATTTCATGCGGGAGCCCCGCAAGCGCCACTGCGCCGAGCGCCCCGATGACCCCGTTGCCGCCGGCAAGCGTGATGCCGAACCGCTCGGCTGTTGCTTCCGCAACCGTCCGGGAGATGATCTGCTGCCGCACCATGCGCCCGTACTCGCGGAGGTCCGGCGGCATGATGAAGCCGCTGCGGACCGCAATCCCCCACTCTTTCGAGTCCGCTTCGTCCGCAAGGAACCGCCGGCTCTTGGTGATGACACTCTCGTACAGGTTCGGCGGGACGGCGATCTCGATGTAACTCGCCGAGTTGCCGGCGGTCTTGCCAAACACGGCCGGGTTGAGCATCGCAATGTGGTGGCTGATGGGCAGGATCCCGCGGACACGCGAGAGGTGGTTGAGGAGCGCGAGGGCAAGGGCAAACGTTGCGCCCCCCTCTTTCGTGTCCGTATCGTCAATCCCGATGGTCACCTGGGTGAGCGCACGGGTCCAGACCTTCCCCTTGACCAGGTGCCCGTCATGCCGCGGTTCGACCC
>Ga0302253_1000722_pt1 | contig 24624 bp, 12 predicted proteins | sample AAG_RA_Trp_MG_FD_193537 | JGI IMG/M metagenome (GOLD analysis project Ga0302253, IMG submission 193537) | Enriched activated sludge microbial communities from anaerobic digester in WTTP, New Holstein, Wisconsin, United States - AAG_RA_Trp | ecosystem: Engineered > Bioreactor > Anaerobic >...
TTTGCCATCCGGCAAGACAGGCGGCAACGGGGATATAATGTTGGTCATATGGGTGCAAGGTATGCTAAAGACTTGAATCATTTTCGAATCGCTGATTTGTGACGTGAGGTTTGCCAGACGATGGGTATTGCCGGAGATATTGCCGTTATTGTAACCGCCGCCCTTTTGGGGGGCCTGATTGCACAGTTGCTGAAGCAGCCCCTGATCATCGGCTATATTCTTGCCGGTGTTTTTATCGGTCCCCATTTGGGCTTAATAAGCGTTTCCGATGTCAATAATATTGAAAAACTGGCCGAAATCGGCGTGGCGTTGTTGCTGTTTGCCCTGGGTCTCGAATTTTCACTGCGCGACCTGAAACCGGTCCGCAACATCGCCCTGATCGGGACCCCCATTCAGATCTTATTGACCACGGTATTCGGATTCAGTATTGGTCATTTAATGGGCTGGGACTGGGTGACTTCCGTCTGGTTCGGCGCCTTGATCTCGCTGTCGAGCACCATGGTCATTCTGAAGACGCTCGAAAAAGCAGGCATGATGGGCACCCTGTCCAGCCGGGTCATGATCGGCGTGCTCATCGTCCAGGATCTGGCGGTTGTCCCGATGCTCGTCATTCTTCCCCAGTTGGGTACCGATGACGGCGGGTGGCGGATTCTCCTTTTTGCTGTGCTCAAGGCGATCATCTTTCTGGTCCTAATTATTGTCGCCGGGTCACGCGTTATTCCCAAGTTGATGCAGTTAATCACCCGGTGGAATTCGAGGGAATTGTTTCTCGTGGCGACCACCGCCCTGGGATTGGGCATCGGTTACGGCACATATCTGTTCGGCCTTTCTTTCGCCTTCGGCGCCTTTGTGACGGGCCTGCTCCTGAGTGAATCCGACTACGCCTACCAGGCCTTAAGCGATATCATTCCCCTGCGGGATATTTTCAGTCTGCTGTTCTTCACGTCCATCGGCATGTTGCTCAATCCCTGGTATCTGTTCGAGCATCTTGGCATGATTTTTCTTTTGGTTGCGGTGGTTATGATCGGGAAAGGACTGATACTGGCCGCTTTGAGCCGGATCTTCCGCTATTGGAACGTGGTTCCTCTGGCCATGGGGCTCGGGTTGTGTCAGATCGGCGAATTTGCGTTTGTGCTGCTGCTGGTCGGGCTTCAAACGCAGTCTATATCACCCGAATTCTATTCCCTGCTCCTGACCATGACCATTGTGAGCATGCTCCTTACACCGTACATTTCCGGCTTGACGTCACCCGTCTACAACCTCTGGTGCAGTTGGTACAGGCCGCTGATGTGCGTTCCCATTCATTTCCCGCCGACAGGCCTTCACGACCATCTGGTTATTGCCGGGGGCGGCCGGATGGGCTATTCCATTGCCCATGTCTTGCAGAAGCTGAAGATTTCCTTCGTGGTCATTGAGTTGAATTCCCGGCGGGTCGATGATCTGAAGTGTCATGATATCCCGATCCTTTATGGAGATGCAAGCAAAGAGACGATTCTCCGGGCCGCCGAACTCGACAAGGCAAAACTGTTGCTGATCACGACGCCTCTGGCTGTTGTCGCCCGGGAAATCGTCGAGCAGGCCAAAAAGATCAACCCCACCCTTCATATTATTACCCGGGCGGAAGGGATCGAAGAAATCGGGGCATTGCATGAGCAGGGAGTCGGCCATGTCGTCCAGCCCGAATTCGAAGCGAGCCTGGAAATGACGCACCAGGCGCTCAGGCATCTGGGCATACCGGCCGAGCAGATATACCAGTTTACGGATGAGGTGCGACGCGAACTCTATCTGCCCCTTTATGAAACCGAAGATGAGTACGAAGCGGCCCATCATCATCGGCGATTTGTCGGATAGGGGTTTTTCAAAGGTCGGTCTGCCGTGTTGAACACGGCTATATCACTTCGGGACTAAGGTAGAGCATGGCTGCGTTTGTGTTGAATGATTTATGCATTGAAGAGAGATTTCATCCATATGAATTGTAGTTGAAAATCACCCCATCAACGGAACGAGGAGTAAAATGGTTTTGGAACCTTTTTATGAAATCGCCGCGATTCTTACACTGGCTGCAATTTTAGGCGCCATTGGGGCCCTGCTGCGTCAACCGCTGATTGTTTCATTTCTGGCGACGGGAATCTTGGTCGGACCTTTTGGTCTGTCACTGATTCAAAGCCACGATAAGATAGAACTGCTTTCCAAGATTGGTATATCCCTCCTGCTTTTTGTCGTTGGTCTTAGATTGGATTTAAGGCTCATCCGCACCATGGGGTCCGTTGCTTTAGCCACTGGACTTGGTCAGGTATTGTTTACCAGCCTATTCGGATACCTGATCGCCATATGGATGGGCTTTCCTGTCGTCGCATCGCTCTATATCGCCTTAGCATTAACCTTCTCCAGCACGATCATCATTGTCAAGCTGCTCTCCGATAAAAAGGAACTAGACAGTCTTCATGGCAGGATCGCTATCGGATTTCTTATCGTGCAGGATCTTGTCGCGATTCTTGCCATGATCATGCTTGTGGCGTTGGGGGCGGGGACGGGAAAAGGTGGGACAGTTTTTCAAAACGTTGTATTGATATTTATCAAGGGCATCGGCCTGCTTGCTTGTCTGGCTCTGCTGATGCGCTACTTACTTCCCGGAATTACTTTAAGACTGGCACAGAGCCAGGAACTGCTGGTGCTGTTTTCCATCTCTTGGGCGGTACTTTTGTCTGCCGTGGGGGAGTACCTTGGATTCAGCAAAGAAGTGGGTGCATTTCTGGCAGGGGTCTCCCTTGCATCGACGCCTTATCGCGAAGCGATAGCCGCGCGACTGGTGGGTTTGCGGGATTTTCTTCTCCTGTTTTTCTTCATCGATCTCGGAGCCCGTCTGGAATTGTCTCTGGTGGGGCCGCAAGTGCTAAATTCCATATATTTCTCTCTTTTTGTACTCATCGGCAATCCCCTTATTGTTGTTGCAATTATGGGCTACATGGGCTATCGGCGCCGTACGGGGTTGCTCGCCGGGTTAACCGTCGCCCAGATCAGCGAGTTTTCCCTGATTCTGGGTGCGTTGGGTGTCGGTCTTGGTCATCTCAGTATGGACGCGATGAGTCTCATCACCCTGGTGGGCGTGATCACCATTTGTTTGTCCACCTACATGATTCTCTACTCCGGGACACTTTACCGCTGGCTGACTGAACCCTTGAAAATATTTGAACGCAAGCATCCTTATCGCGAACAGATGATCACCGATCAATGGAAGGATGCGGAAGTCGATGTGCTATTGATAGGATTGGGCAATTACGGCAGCGGTATCGCGCAGCATCTCCTGGAAAGGAGAAAAAAGGTGGCCGGGGTGGATTTTAATCCCCAGGCTCTCGAAATATGGCGTTCGCGCGGATTGCCTGTTTTTTTTGGCGATGTCGGCGATCCCGAGATGCTCGATAACCTTCCTCTTCATAAAGCATCTTGGGTGGTCAGCACAGTTAGAGACAAGAATTTGAATTTAACGCTGCGCCAGCTGCTGCAGGAGAAAAAATATTCCGGTAACATCGCCCTGACAGCCCAGAATGAGGAAGAGGCGGAAACCTATCTTTCATGGGGGGCTACAAAAGTCCTGAGACCGTTTAGTGATGCCTCAGAAGAGGCTGTCGATTCATTAACCGAAACGATGCAACTGTTTCCCGCCGGTTTGGATTGGCCCCTCGACCTTGCCGAGGTAAAGTTGAGAAAAGGGTCCATCTTTGCCGGTCAGATCATTCGAGATTTGGATCTGCGTGCCATAACGGGCATTTCCATTCTGGCGATCAGCCGTGCCGGCCGGGTTTATCTCGATCCTGATCCGGATTTTCAGCTCTTTCCCGCAGATCGTTTAATACTCATGGGCGATTCGGAGACCCTCAGACACGCGGAAAAATATCTCCAGCAGATCGGGGAGGCAGAGCCAGCTTCGGATTCCAAGCAATTTGCTTTTGCGGAAATTAAAATTGGTGCTGATTCGTTGCTGAACGGGAAAACCCTTGCAGAAACGAGGTTCAGGGAAAAATACGGGACGACGATTATTGGAATTATCCGCGGAGAAAAACGTCTTCCAATGCCCAAGCCTGATGAAAGGTTGGAAATAGGAGACAAACTCGTTCTTCTCGGGACCAGTGAGTCCGTAGAAAGTCTCAAAGAAAAAACAATTCTTTAAAAAAAAGCGTTACGAATGCCGGTGACTGCAACTTATCTTATGTTCCGCATCCGTGCCGGTGGCATGTTTCTATTAACCACCTCTATTATCCCTGGCTGTAACAGATCAACTGCTGGGACACGACGTCGGACATGAGCCGGAGATCCTGCTTGTCCATGTCGATGACACGGACGACTTCGGTGTAAGCGGCGTCGTCCGGCAGTAGGTCCACCAGACGGTTGGGGTGGGACTCCAGCCATGCCATGTTGAAAAACACCCTGTCCCGTTCCGGGTAGATGGCCATGTAAAAGATGTCCATTTCCACGAGATCCTGGAAGAAATGGGTTCCGAAGGAGAGATCCGGGATGAGACTGCCATACTGGTAGGCAATTTCGGCGATGGCGGCGATGTTGTTGATCTCCGAAAACGTTACGGGAACGCCCATGGCGGGGGTGGTTGTGCCCCAGCGGCCCGGTCCCATCAGAATCGTCGGCAGGTCGCGACGGCTGTCGATCAGTTTGTTCAAACGGCCCACCAGACGCGCCACATCGTATTTCCCTGACAGGGTAAGCCGGGAGTAGCCCTGGGGATCGATGTAGATGATGCGGGAGATGGGTTGGGAGACGCTCCCGCCCATGAAATTGCCCTCTTGGCGCAGTAAAATGCGATGGTCCTCAATTTCTTCCGGGATGACCATCCGGGTCTGCTGGCCCTTGGTTTGGAAGGGTCTGCACTGGAGCAGGTTCACCTGCAGTTTGCCTTCCAGGTTGAAATTCGCCGTGAATTCGATGTCGACGGGATATTCATAAACCCCCTCCAGTTTCTTGAGCATACGGGACATGATTTCAGGAAATTCCGTCGTGGAAAGGAGTTCGTCGAAGGTCAGAATCCAGTAATCTTTCAATGGCCGCCCAGCCTCCGCCATTTTTTCCATGGCTTCAAAGTCCCGAATTCCCAGGAGTTCCATTCTTGCTTCCAGTCCCTCTTCCAGGACTTCCGAAAGCGGCAGAGAAACGAAGCGGTTTTCATTCAGATTCAGCATATCCACGTCATGCTGGGAGAAACGCCGGGTGTCGTTCAGGTCGTGATGGGCCTTGACCAGGGGGGCGTCGAGGGCCACGATACGGGGGTAGTCGTTTTCCACGCGATTCACAGCACGGGTGCCCAGGCCGAAGACCATGCGCAGCATCCCCGCCCGGGGATCCATGCCCTGCTTCCATACGAAGGTGTTGTAAGAAAGTCCGACACCGGCGATCTCAGGGAAGAAGAAGTGCTTCCGGTAGGCTCCCGAGACACGCTGTACCAGGAGCGCCATCTGTTCGTCCTGTTGGTCCAGTCCCCGCTGGAAGCGATAGATCAGCGCGTCTTCGTTCATGGTGCTGGCGTAAATTTTTCGCACGGCTTCTTCGAAATTCTCGTAGCGCTCCTCCGGTGTTCCCTGATTGGCGCAGAAGTAACTTTCATACTTGCCGGCGAAGGCGTTGCCGAAAGCGTCTTCCAGAAGACTGGAAGAGCGGACGATAATAGGCGATTGACCGTAATATTCGAGCATCAACTGGAACTGTGCCTTGACTTCCGAAGGGAAAACCCCGTTCAACATGACGTCTTTCAATTCCCGGGCGAATTTAAAATAGCCCTCCTTGGTCTTCTGGGCCATCAGCAGTTTCCACCAGCCGTTTTGCACCATGTAGGAATAGAAGACATCGGAGCCGACATAATGGGAATCATGGAGTTCAAGGTGTTCCGACCAGTTGAAAGTTTTGTCCCGTTGGAGAATGTTCCGCGACAGGAGCATGCCCAGCGATTTCCCGCCGATAAAACCCGTACCGATCAAGCGGTCTTTAATTTCCAGAATATCCTTTAGCGTAAAATATTTCCGGACCAGCGACAACATCCGCTTTTCCCGTCCTAAAAGGACCCGGGAAAGCTGTTCGACCATTTTCTGTCTCTCCGCGGCGGTTTCCGGCCCATCGTCTTCCTGCATTTCCCGCGCCCGCAGAAAAAGACGGTCCCAGTAATCCAGATGGCGCTCGGCGTTCATGGACCCTTTATGGGCGAGAAAAGAAAAGAGGTTGCTGGCATCGACACTGCTCATCAAAGGGATGAACTTTTCCCCTTCCCGGATGTGGGGCAGGAACATGGTCGGCGAGTAGCGGTTCCAGACCTTGAGGGGATGGACGCAGACCTTGTCCTGGTAATTGTAAACATCGAGCAGGACCTGGGTCGTATCCCGAATCCGGGCGACGGTCTTGAAGGAATGACGGCCCCGCAGCAGGGCGAAATAAGCGACGGTGTTTAATTCAAACAGATAAGGACATGTAATAACAAAGAAATTTCCGACCATCAGGTCCGTCGCCCAAGCCAACAAAAGGTCGGACAGGCAATCAAAGACATAGAAGACATCCCGTCCTTCCTGACGGATGATATTGTGGACCTGGGTGGAGAAGGATTCAAAGCCGGCGTTGGCGTTCAGTTTGTAGACGGTGATCTGTCCGGTGTTTTTCAACAGGGCTTCATGATGTGAAAAGCGCATATAAACAACGCGCCGATGGGCGGCCAGGGCAGTCTTGACATAGGGCAGGACGAAGGATTTGTATGCGTCGATATCATCTACCTGCATGACCACGTTGTCGCCCATCTGCAGGAAATTGAGGATTTCATCGAGCCCTTCAACGCCGGTGCTCACGCGGGAAAATGTAGGCATGGTGTACCTCTGTCAGTGTTGATTTGATTTGTAGATTACAAGTTTCATACCAGAACGGTAAAAGTCGCCAACAGTGGCCTTTGACCATTTTGTGTCGTTGCAGGAGGGGTCGGTAAACGGTTCATTTTTGTTTCATATTGTTTGAAAAGTCGGTTTTGTGTTATAGCCATCAGTAAAAACGCATGGAGAATCATTGTGAGTACGCATAATTACGAGGAACTGGCTGCCCTACATGCGATTGCCCGGGCGTTGGCCCAGCCATGGGATCTGCGGGACCAACTCGAACAGGTTTTGCAGGAGATGAAAGGCCGTCTGGGCATGCAGCGGGGTATGATCTCGCTGCTGGACCGGGATACCGGCGAGGCCTGGCTGGAGGTGGCCCATGGCATCAACCTCGAAGGCATGGAAATCTCCTACCGCATGGGGGAGGGGATCACCGGCAAGGTGGCCCAAACCGGTCGGCCCATGGCGGTCCCCAACCTCGGGAAAGAAGTGCGTTTCCTGGATCGCACCGGCGCCCGCCGGGCCCTGAATCGTAATGAGCTGTCGTTTCTCTGTGTTCCTATCATTTACGATGCCAACGTCGTGGGGATTCTTTCCGCCGACAAAGGAGCCAAGGAAGTGTCCGATTTGGATCGGGAACTGGCCGTTTTATCTTCCGTGGCGGAACTGATTGCCAAGGCGGTTCATATCCTGGCCCTGGAAGAGGAAAACCGCCGCTTGCGGCGCCTCGTCAACCAGGGGAAAACGATTTCCACCGAGATTATTGGTCATTCCAAGGGGATGCAGGAAGTCTTTGCCCTGATCCGGCATGTGGCGGATTCGACCACGACGGTTCTTGTCCTGGGTGAAACCGGCACAGGTAAGGAACAGATCGCCCGGGCGATCCACATGAACAGTCCCCGCAGCAAAGGCCCACTGATCCAGGTCAATTGTGCCGCCATTCCCGATACCCTGATCGAAAGCGAGCTGTTCGGCCATGAAAAGGGCGCATTTACGGGCGCCCTTCGCCAGCACCGCGGCCGTTTCGAGGAGGCCAACGACGGCACCATCTTTTTGGACGAAGTGTCGGAATTATCGGCGGCCGCTCAGGCGAAACTTCTGCGGGTACTCCAGGAAAAACAGTTCCAGCCCCTGGGTTCATCGAAGGTTGTCCGGACGAATGCCCGGGTGATTGCCGCGACGAACCGAAGACTGGAGGATGGGATCACCGCCGGCCAGTTTCGCAGCGATCTGTACTACCGGCTGAGCGTCTTTCCGATTTATCTGCCGCCCTTGCGGGACCGGGGGAACGACATCATTCTCCTGGCGGATCATTTTGTACTGAAGTATGCAAAGGAACTGGGAAAACCGGTAAAACGCATTGCAAACGAAGTCATAGAGGTCTTTCTGGCCAATCCCTGGCCGGGCAATGTCCGGGAACTCGAAAACTGCATTGAGCGGGCCGTTCTATTGGCGGAGGGAGAATCCATTGAGATGATCCACCTGCCGCCTTCCTTACAGACGAAAACCCGGGAAGGGGACAAAAAAGAGGGGGGAAGGTTGAGTACGGTTATTGAGTCGCAGGAAAGAGCCCTCATCCTGGATGTGCTCAAGGAGACCCACGGAAACCAGACCCAGGCGGCCAGGCTTTTGGGCACGACTAAACGCATTCTGCAGTATAAAGTCCGGAAACTGGGGATTGATCCGACACGATACCGGAAAGGGAAGGGAGAGAAGAGGGAAGTCGGCAAACCATAATCAAAGTCATTGATTCCGCTTTCCTAAACATAACAAAGAAAGCCATTTCGACCGAACGTGAGAAATCTTGTTTGCTTCTAAGATTTCTCGTCCCCGGCGCTTCTTGAAATGACAAGCGATTTGTTCCCGATTTTGACCTGCTCTGGGATCATAAGCAGAATCGGACAAATTTGTTCTTTATTTTGATTCGCAAAGGAGCAAATTTGTTCTTTAAAGAACAAAGGGGCGGAATGTATTCCCGCCCCTTTTGTGTTGGTTAAACGTTAAACAGCAAGTCGCCGTAGGTCGGCATGGGCCAGTAATCCTCGTCAACCAGGGTTTCCAGTTTATCGCCGGTCGCCCTCAGAGCCCCCATCTTCACAAAAACCTGATCCCGGTAGAAACAGGCGCGCCCGAAGGTATCGCCGCATATGCCGACAGCCTGCGTTACCGCCTTTTCCAGCGCAACGATATTGTTCCGGAATGCGGCGGCCAGTGATGAGACCTCTTTCAGCAATTCTTCCTGCACCGATATATCGGCCTTTACACCCGTTTTTTTAATGGTGTTGATAGAATCAGCCACCATGGCCGCATACTTGATCACGGCAGGCAGGATTTGCCGCTTCGCCATTTCGAGCATGGTCAATGCCTCGATGTTGATCACCTTGATATAGTTTTCAAGGTTGATTTCGCAGCGGGATTCCATTTCATGCCGGGTCAAAATATCGTGTTCTTGGAAGAGCGCCACATTTTTGTCTGCAATCATGGCCTGTATGGCGGCCACGGTCGAATTAATGTTGGGGAGCCCCCTTTCTTTCGCCTCTTCAACCCAGGCATCAGAGTAGTTGTTGCCATTGAAAATGATTTTCTTGTGTTTCTTGACGATTTCCCGCAGCAGTTTCTGAACCTCGGCCTGAAAATCCTTTGCCTTTTCCAGGCGGTCCGCAATCTGCTTCAATATTTCCGCCGCAATGGTGTTCAGTGTGAAACTTGCTGTAGCTGTAGAAGCGGAAGACCCCACCATTCTGAATTCGAACTTGTTGCCGGTAAAGGCGAAAGGAGAAGTCCGGTTCCGGTCTGTGGAGTCCTTCGGCAGATCCGGCAAGGTCGTGACACCGATCTTCAACAGGCCGCCCTGACTGGAACTGGTCGCCCCGCCGTCCGCAATCTGTTCCAGGATATCCATCAACTGGCTTCCCAGATAGACCGAAATAATAGCAGGCGGTGCTTCGTTGGCTCCGAGGCGGTGGTCATTACCGGCCGTCGCGGCCGAGGCCCGGATCAGATCGGCATATTCATCAACACCCTTGATGACAGCGCATAAAAACACAAGGAATTGAGCGTTCTCATGCGGCGTATGTCCTGGCTCAAGCAGATTCTGGCCGTCGTCGGTCGCCATAGACCAGTTGACGTGTTTCCCCGACCCATTTACGCCAGCGAAAGGCTTCTCATGCAACAGACAAACCATGCCGTGCCTTAGGGCGATCTTCTTCATCATTTCCATGGTAAGCTGGTTGTGGTCCGTTGCGATATTGGCGGTGGTAAAAATCGGCGCCAGTTCATGCTGAGCCGGAGCCACCTCGTTGTGTTTCGTTTTGGCAGCAACACCGAGTTTCCAGAGTTCCTCGTCCAATTCTTTCATAAAAGAGGATATACGCTCCTTCAGACTGCCGAAATAATGATCCTCCATCTCCTGACCCTTCGGTGGTTTGGCGCCGAACAGGGTTCTGCCGGTAAAAATCAGATCTTTTCGCAGATCGTACATCCGCTTGTCGATGAGAAAATATTCCTGTTCGGGTCCGATGGTCGTGATGACCTTGGCGGCGGTTTTGTTGCCGAAGAGTTTCAAAACACGCATGGCCTGTCTGGAAAGGGCTTCCATGGAACGCAGCAGGGGGGTTTTTTTGTCCAGGGCTTCCCCGGTGTAGGAACAGAAAGCCGTTGGGATGCATAGGGTGCCGTCCTTGACGAAGGCCGGAGATGTGCAGTCCCAGGCGGTGTAGCCCCGCGCTTCGAATGTGGCCCGCATTCCGCCGGAGGGGAAAGAGGACGCATCCGGCTCTCCTTTGATCAGCTCCTTTCCGGAGAACTCCATGATCGCCTTGCCGTCGGCGGTCGGGGAAATGAAGGCATCGTGTTTCTCCGCCGTAATGCCTGTCATGGGCTGAAACCAGTGGGTAAAATGGGTCGCCCCTTTTTCGATGGCCCAATCCATCATGGCTATGGCGACGACATCCGCCACGGCGGGGTCGAGATCGAGCCCTTCGTCGATTGTCTTTCTCAGCGCTTTGTAAGTCGGTTTCGGCAAATGTTCCTTCATAATGGCATCGCTGAACACGTTGGAACCGAAAATCTCGTGTAAGGAATTCACCTCTTTACTGTTTTTAATCATGGTCTTATCCTCTTCAATCTTTCTGATTTCTGCCTGAGATGAGTCCGATGTCCATCGGGCGCACAACTATAGCAGAAAAAAAATATTTTTATAACTCCCTATCCGGTAAAGATTTTTTTATTATATTCCCTTTCCTGTGCGTCTTTGATTCTTTATGAGCAATGAACACGGGATGTCCATTTCTTCACATAACGGGAAGAACGCGTCGGTTACCTTTAGGCAAATATCGTTCCATTTTCAATCCGCACAAATGATGAGGTCAAACCACACCACAGATCGCCTGAGCATAAACCCTTTATTACGGTAGCTGCCGAGAAAAAAGTGAACAACACCCTTTTAATTCAATAAGTTATCATTTCTAATCTGACTATCCATGATAAGCATGGCTGCCTCTGTCGTGCATCTTGGCCCCGGGATACCTTGTGCAGAGGGTAGCGATTATATTTTTATAGTACATAAATGTGTCACACGAATTAATTAAGCAACAAAAATGTATCAATACTATGTTTCTGATTGGCGACGCAGTAAAAATGAGGCGCAGTGGCGGTCCTTTCTGAAATGGTCTCTCCGTTGCTTGATGTTTTCCTCATGCTGATGAATTGTTGGGTCGAAAGAGTCTGTGTCCGAATATCTCTTGCATAGATGTCAGCTTGTGCCTTATTATCCTTGCGTTTTTCCTTTCGACAAGTGTGTGTCTCTCTCCCTGTTGTGTCCAATTTTAGTCTATGCCGGTATCATGGCATGGCTTTGGCATTTACTGTGTAACGGAAGTTCTCGATCAGGAGCCCATGTACATCATTGATTTATTCACTTAGATTACGAAAGGATCGATCCTCATGTGTCGATTGTTTGCCATAACCAGTCACGAACCGATTTCGCCGATGACAGCAATTCGTGCCCTGGACGTAATGAAGGAAGGGCATGACGGCTCCGGTGTCGGGCTCTTCCTGTCTGATCTGGGCGGGGAATTCCAGTTGTTCCGGAAAAACCCCATCCTGTCGGGTATCTTTTCCAACGAGGGGATCAATGCCCTGGACCGGATCATGATGGACCTCGATTTCATGGTCAAATACAAACTATCCATCAAATCGGTGAAAAATCCACCCACCGGCACACCCAAACGGGACAATTATCTGATCCGGGTTTACGAGTATCCTACGGAATGGGAGTCCCTGAGCGAAAAAGAGATTCAGGAACGCCTGCTGAAGATACGCCTGCGTTTGCGTGAACTTGGGGAAAAAGACGGGTCCATGCTGGTCTTCAGCTTTTGGCCTGATGTGATCATGATCAAGGAGGTCGGCGATCCCATGGCGGTTGCTGAATACCTTGGTCTGGACCGCCCGGAACTTAACGCCCGGATCATCATGGCCCAGGGACGCCAGAATACCAACTACGCCATCGATATCTACGCCTGTCATCCCTTTTTCATCCAGGGCATCGCCACCATGACCAACGGTGAGAACACGGCCTTCCTGCCTATCCGGGAGTTTCTCATGTCCCGGGGCTGTACGGGCTATACAGGTTATCAGTCTGATTCGGAGGTGTTTACCCATATCCTCCATTATGCAACGAACCACCTGGGTTTGGGTTTGGATATGTACAAGCATATCATTACACCGCTCAAGGATGAGGAACTGGCACGACACCCGGACGGCAAGCTGCTGCGCCTTTTGAAGCAAAGCTGCCGGCCGCTTATTATCGACGGTCCGAACTGCGTCATGGGGTGTCTTCCGGACAAGACCCTGTTCATGGTCCAGGACAGCAAGAAATTACGGCCCGGTGTTGTCGGAGGTGATGCGGGCATGTTTGCCTTCTGCTCGGAGATGTGCGGTCTTGACGCTGCCATCCCGGATCGAAACCGGCAACTGGATTTTCAGCCCATGAAGTACGACACGGTCTATGTGCCGCGGGATCGTCAGGAGGTTAAAAAATGGAGCCAATGGGAAGAATTACCCCCTCTGTCTTAAGTACGAAGGACCTGCCCTGGCAGATTCTCTGGAGCAAGGAAAAGTGTACCCTCTGCGGGCGCTGCACCGCTGTGTGCCCGGTGCGGGCAATCGAACTGGGCGTGCACCGAAAGCGGACCCTCCAGGTCCCCTTGGGACTGACGGAGAAGCCGGGCAATCTCTACAGCGTCTACCACGGTATCCGTCAGCGGACCGATCCGGCTTTTGCCTGTATCGGCTGCGGCATGTGTGATCTGGTCTGCCCGAATCACGCCATCATGCCAATTCATAACGACGAGCCGGACAAACTGCGCTTTCACAACAACCAGCATGGCGAACCCCGGCGCCGGGGCGGTCGTCGGAACGATCCGGGAAGCCTTCTGGACCGGATCAAGTTCGTCCGGATCTCCATGCTGACGGATCCGGCCCTTGATGCAGGGCGCCACGAGTTTGAACTCCGGACGCTCTTGGGCAGGATTTTGCCGCCGGAAGAGATTCTCCGGGTGACACGAGAAGAAGGCTGGATTCCGCCGGTGCGGGAGATTTATCCTCTGGTGATCGGCAGCATGTCTTTCGGCGCCCTGTCGCCCACCATGTGGGAGGGGTTGCAGATGGGTGTGGCCTACCTGAACGAGGAAATGGGCATGCCCGTGCGCTTTTGCACAGGCGAGGGAGGCTGTCCTCCACGCCTGCTGCGGTCACGCTTCCTGAAATACGTCATCCTTCAAATCGCCAGCGGTTATTTCGGATGGGATGAAATCATTCACGCCCTGCCGGAGATGGTGGAGGACCCCTGTGCCATCGAGATCAAGTACGGCCAGGGCGCCAAGCCGGGCGACGGCGGGCTTTTGATGTGGTACAAGGTCAATCGCCTCATTGCTGCCATCCGTGGGGTGCCCCAGGGGGTAAACCTTCCCAGTCCACCGACGCACCAGACGAAATATTCCATCGAGGAAGCCGTGGCAAAAATGATCCAGTCCATGTCCATGGCCTGGGGTTTCCGGGTGCCCGTTTACCCGAAAATTTCCGCGACGAGTACGTCGCTTGCGGTTCTGAACAACCTGACCCGGAATCCCTACGCGGCGGGTCTGGTCATGGACGGCGAGGACGGCGGCACCGGTGCAGCCTACAATGTATCCATGAACCACATGGGCCATCCCATTGCCAGCAGTGTCCGGGACGCCTACCTGAACCTGGTCAAGATCGGCAAACAGAATGAACTACCTCTGTTTGCAGGGGGGGGCTGCGGCAAAAACGGGAACCTGGCCGCCAATGCCGCGGCGCTCATCATGCTCGGGGCCAGCGGGGTCCATTCGGCGAAGTATATCATGCAGGCGGCGGCCGGCTGTGTCGGATCGGAAGCGGATCGCTGCAATATCTGCAATATCGGTCTGTGTCCCAAGGGGATCACTTCGCAGGATCCGAGGCTGTACCGGCGTCTCGACCCGGAAAAGGTGGCGGAGCGGCTCGTCGATGTCTTTGTCTCCTTCGATACGGAACTGAAAAAGATTGTTGCCCCATTGGGGCGCTCCACGTCACTGCCCATTGGCATGTCCGACGCAATCGGCATCGACGATTACAACGCTGCCCAACGTCTGGGCATCAAGTATGTTATTTAAGCGGAGCTTTTGCATGAGAATGATGAAAATCGCACTTTACTTTGCTGGTTTTAAAGTCCTTTTAGAAAAGACTTTTGCTGTCATTCTGAGGCGCTTCAGCGACGAAAAACCTTGTGTGAAGGTAAGGTCCTTCGCAGTCTCTCAGGATAATAAAGTGTGTGATCTCGGCATCGATTACGATATCGCAGCGAATACAGGGTGTTCTTATGAGCAATAATACGACCATGATCATTCCCGGTATGGAAAATCTCGCACGGCTGGATTCGCGGGTCCTTGAGGAACGGATTCATCAAGCGATCCAGGATGGCTTCCGGGACATTGAAATCATCGCCCAGGGCCAGCATGGCATCGGCGGCCGTCTCTGGCAGACAGGACGGGAACCCGTACGTATCCGCGTAACCGGGACGTCGGGACAGCGTCTGGGGTCCATGGGGTTTCCCAATACGACGATTGACTGTATCGGTTCCGCCTCCGACGATGTGGGCTGGCTGAACGCCGGTGCGGAAATCATTGTCCGGGGCAACGTTACCAATGGCACCGGGAACGCCATGGCACAGGGAAGGATTTCCATCGCCGGCGACACCGGCGCCCGGGCGATGACCATGACCAAGCACAATCCCCGCTTCAGTCCTCCCGAGATGTGGGTTTTGGGCAGCGTCGGCGATTCTTTTGCAGAATTCATGGCCGGGGGAATCGCAGTTATTTGCGGTCACGGTTCCCCAAGAAAAGACAATGTCCTGGGTTACCGTCCCTGTGTGGGCATGGTGGGCGGCAAGATCTTTTTCCGCGGACCCCATCAGGGATTCAGTGAACAGGACGCCCGGTTGACGGTGCCCGATGATGAAGAATGGCTGTGGCTGACCGGTGGCCTGCGGGATTTTCTCCGGCGGATCGAGCAGGAGGACCTGTATCCGCACCTTGCTTCGGAGCGCAGCGCCTGGCGTCTCCTTGTCGCCCGGAAACCTTATGAAAAAGTCGGCGGCCCGGCCCGTAAAATGTCCGCCTTCAGGAAAGAGGTTTGGGATAAGAACCTGGGAACCGGGGGCCTGATCGGAGATTTGACCCGTATTGACATGAGTCATGTTGAGGTGATTACCCGGGGCGATCTCCGGCGCTATGTTCCGCTGTGGGAAAATGAAAAGTATCTGCCTCCCTGCCAGGCCCACTGTCCGACAGGTATTCCCGTTCAGAAACGCTGGGAACTGATCCGGAAGGGGGCCATGGACGAGGCGGTTGATCTGGCGCTCAAATATACGCCGTTTCCCGCCACCGTCTGCGGCTATCTCTGTCCCAATCTCTGCATGGATCATTGTACCCGCCGCACGGTCAACTGGCCTTCCGTGGACATCACCCAACTGGGTAAGTGCAGCCTTGAGGCCAAGCCACCGGAACGGGCGCCGGAGACAGGGAAGAAGATCGCCGTCATCGGCGGTGGTCCGGCCGGGCTTTCCGTCGCCTGGCAGCTCTGGCTCAAGGGGCATGAACCGGTTATCTATGATTCTCAGGAACGTCTCGGCGGGAAGATCACCGCCACGATTCCCGAGAGCCGCATTGCGGGAAAAGTTGTCGATCACGAATTAAAGCGCGTAACGGACCGCATTCAATGGGTACGTCTGTCGGCTCCCCTCAACCAGCAGGAATTCAAGAAAATCCGGGACGATTATGATTATGTCGTCCTTGCTGCCGGTGCCCAAAAACCGAGAATGTTGAATATACCGGGCATCGAACGGGCTCAGACTGCCCTGGACTTTCTGAAGCGGGCGAAGCACAACGATGCTATTCCCGGACGTCGGGTCGTCGTCATCGGGGCGGGCAATGTGGGCTGCGATGCCGCCGCCGAGGCTTACCGTCTGGGCGCCGCTGTTGTCACCCTGATCGACATTCAGGAACCGGCTTCTTTCGGCAAGGAAAGGAAAGCGGCGGAAACCGCCGGTGCGACATTCCTCTGGCCGCGCTTTACCCAGGCCATTTCAGAGCAGGGTGTGGTTCTGACGGACGGGGAAATACTACCTGCCGATATGGTGATCGTCTCTATCGGTGACGAGCCGGTTCTGGATTTCGTCCCGGCGGAGATCGGGAGGCAAAAAGGTTTCATTGCTGTCGATGCGTATTTCCGGACAACCGATCCCCGGGTGTTTGCCATTGGAGACGTGGTCCGTCCGGGGCTTTTGACTGAGGCCATCGGCGCCGGCTGCACGGCTGCCCGGATGATCGACGATCTGCTTAAAGGCCGTGAGGCGACCTGGGATCGTTTGCCGGCCATCGAGCCCGAACGGGTACATTTGGAGTACTACCCCCCTGAAATCAGGCCTGGTGAATCGGCAACAGCCTGTGCCGCGCAATGTGCCTCCTGCGGGGCCTGCCGGGATTGCGGTCTCTGTGCCAATCTTTGCCCTGAGCAGGCAATTTCCCGGGTTCCTGCGGAAGGAGAGCCGTACGAGTATATAGTCGATGAAACGCGTTGTATCGGCTGCGGATTCTGCGCCGGGGCCTGTCCCTGCGGCATCTGGCGCCTGGTGGAAAATACGCCGCTCGAATGACGGCCGAACGGCAAAGGCACTGAATTCATTTCCGTTATAATGCTTACCGGAAGCTGAAATTGAAATTGACCATAGACGTCCAATGCTGTAATAAGCGATCTACTTTTTCAACTTATTAAGGAGGTCCGTAAAGGGCAAAATGACGCTTTTAGGACGGAAAAAACAAGCCCTCCTCGTTTTGGAAGACGGAACGATCTACCGCGGTTACGCCTTCGCCGGGTCCGGTGAAGTGCTGGGGGAGGTCGTCTTTAATACTGGCATGACGGGTTACCAGGAAGTTATTACCGATCCCTCCTACAAGGGGCAGATCGTGACCATGACCTATCCTCTCGTGGGGAATTACGGGATCAATCCCGAGGATATGGAATCGGGCGGGATTCATCTGGAAGGCTTTATCGTCAAGGAATACCAGCCGCACCCCAGCAACTGGCGGAGCCGCCAGAGCTTGCGGGACTTTCTTGAGGCCCACGACAAGCTGGGTGTCGAAGGAATCGATACCCGGGCCCTGACCCGGCGTATCCGTCTCCATGGGGCCATGCGGGGTGTCCTCACAACAAAGATCGGAAATCCTGCGGCATTGGTGAAAAAGGCGAAAGCCTATCCTGGACTGGTAGGGCGCGACCTCGTCAAGAGCGTCACCTGTTCTCACCCCTACCGTTGGACTCAGGGACTGCCTCAATCCATCGAAAAAGATTTGCCGCCCTCGACGGGGAAACGGGTCGTGGTTCTGGACTGCGGCGTCAAGTTCAACATCCTCCGGTGTCTGGAAGCGCGGGGCTGCGAAGTCTTCGTTGTCCCGGCGAAAACGCTTGCCGAGGAGATTCTGGCCTATCAACCCGACGGGCTGCTCTTGTCCAACGGCCCGGGCGACCCGGCGGCGCTTTCGTCCATTGTGGAAACGGTGCGGGCACTCATGGGAAAAATCCCTATCTTCGGAATCTGCCTGGGGCACCAGGTGCTTGGCCAGGCTGTCGGCGGCAGGACGGCAAAGCTCAAATTCGGCCATCACGGAATCAACCAGCCGGTGAAAAGCCTGGAAAACGACAGGGTGGAGATCACTTCCCAGAACCACGGCTTTGTTGTGGAGCCCGAATCGGTCATGCGGGAGAAAAAGGTGACCTTCTACAATCTCAACGACCGGACGTCGGAGGGCCTGTACTATCCGGACCTGCGGGCTTTCAGCGTGCAGTACCATCCGGAAGCGGCGCCGGGCCCGAACGACGCCATGTATCTGTTCGACCGCTTCGTCGGGATGATGACCGGCGCAAAGTAAAGGTCCAGAAACGTTTTCGGGCGAAAATGAAATAAAACCAAGGAGTGTTCCCTTGATTCTTATCGTTGATTTCGGTTCCCAGTACAACCAGTTGATTGCCCGGCGCGTCCGGGAACATCATGTCTACTGCCAGATTGAACCGCCGGATATTCCCCTCGAACAGATCAGGGCCTTCAACCCCGAAGGAATCATTTTATCGGGAGGGCCCGCGAGCATTTACGAAAAGGGGAGCCCCAAGGTCGATCCGGGGATCTTTGACCTGGGTATTCCCGTTCTCGGCATCTGTTACGGCATGCAGTACATGGTGAACGTGCTGGGGGGTGTCGTCTCACGGGCAAATAAGCGGGAGTATGGCTTTGCCGGTCTTATTGTTAAAGACAACGGGGGCATATTCCAAGGAATCGATCAGACGACCCAGTGCTGGATGAGCCATGGCGACTCCATTCAGAAGCTTCCCGAGGGCTTCCAGTCCACGGCGCTCACGGATAACACGCCGGTGGCGGCGGCTGAAAACCGGATAAAAAACTTTTACGGGTTCCAGTTCCATCCGGAGGTGGTCCACACCCATGAAGGGAAGAAGATGCTGGAGAACTTCCTCTTCGGCATCTGTAAATGCGAGAAATCCTGGACAATGAAGTCTTTTGCCCGGGATGCCGTTGAGGAGATCCGCAACCAGGTCGGTGCAGGGAAGGTTATCCTTGGCCTGAGCGGCGGCGTCGATTCATCCGTCGCGGCGCTGCTCTTGCATCAGGCCATCGGCGATCAGCTTACCTGCGTTTTTGTCGATAACGGGGTCCTTCGGGAAGGAGAAGCCCAAAAGGTGCAGGACGTATTCAGGAAACACTACAAAATCAACCTCCGTTTTGTCCGGGCCAAGAAGCTCTTTCTCGACCGCCTGAAGGGGGTGGCCGCTCCGGAAAGGAAACGGAAGATCATCGGCCGGACTTTTATCGAAGTATTCAACAAGGAGGCCAAAGGCATCAAGGGAGCCGCTTTCCTGGCACAGGGAACCCTCTACCCGGACATTATCGAATCCCGGTCCGCCTTCGGCGGTCCCAGCGCGGTCATCAAGTCCCACCACAACGTGGGCGGGCTTCCGAAGAAGATGCGCCTGAAGCTGGTGGAACCGCTCAAGCACCTCTTCAAGGATGAAGTCCGCCTGTTGGGTAAGGAACTGGGCCTGCCGGAAGAAATGATCTGGCGGCAGCCGTTCCCGGGTCCGGGACTGGCCATCCGGATCATCGGCGAGGTGACGGAAAAGCGGCTTTCGATCCTCAAGAAGTCCGATGTGATTTTGCAGGATGAAATCCGGACGGCGGGTTATTACCGGAAACTCTGGCAATCCTTTGCGGTCCTGCTCCCGATTAAAAGCGTAGGCATCATGGGAGACCAGCGGACCTACGAGCACATTCTGGCCATTCGGGCCGTCACCAGCGACGACGCCATGACGGCGGACTGGGCGAAGCTGCCTCACGACCTGCTGGGCCGCATTGCCAACCGGATCATCAATGAAGTGCGGGGCGTGAACCGGGTCGTTTACGACATCAGTTCAAAGCCGCCGAGTACGATTGAGTGGGAGTAGGGCAGAAGACAGGGGGCAGGAGACAAGAGACAGAAGCCAGGAGATCTTCCAGGCAAGCGCAGCGCGACCTGGAATCCATTTCCAGTGCGTGACACCCTGCCAATGGGTCCCGGATTGGGTCCGGGAGGACAAGGATGTTCATCCTTGGTTTTCTCCCTCCCGAGGAGGGGTGATTACAACAATAAATGAATTGAGATAACGACCGGTTAGCTCAAAAGGTCTTTAGATAAAAACCTTATGCCGAAACGAACCGACATCAAGAAAATTCTCATCATCGGGTCTGGCCCCATCATCATCAGCCAGGCCTGTGAATTCGACTATTCCGGAACCCAGGCCTGCAAAGCCCTGAAGGAAGAGGGCTATGAGGTCGTCCTCGTTAACAGCAATCCCGCGACGATCATGACGGACCCGGAGACGGCGGATCGGACCTACGTGGAGCCGATTACGCCCGAAGCGGTGGCGAAGATCATCGAGAAGGAACGGCCCGACGCGCTCTTGCCGACCCTGGGCGGTCAGACGGGATTGAACACGGCGGTGGCCGTGGCCGAGATGGGCGTTCTCGAGAAATTCGGTGTCGAGATGATCGGCGCCTCTGTGGATGTCATCCACAAGGCGGAGGACCGGGGCAAGTTTCGCGCCGCCATGGAGCACATTGGCCTCAAGGTTCCCCAAAGCGGTTTTGCCCGGTCCATGGAAGATGTTCAGCAGATTTCAGAATGGATCGGCTTTCCCATCATCATCCGGCCTTCCTTTACCCTGGGTGGGACCGGCAGCGGCGTGGCCTACAACCGGGAAGACCTGATGGAAATTGCCAAGGTGGGTCTCGATGCCAGCATGATCCATGAAGTCATGCTGGAGCAGTCGGTTTTGGGCTGGAAGGAATACGAGTTCGAGGTCATGCGGGATAAGGCGGATAACGTCGTCATCATCTGCTCCATTGAGAATCTCGATCCCATGGGGGTCCATACGGGTGAATCCATCACCGTGGCGCCGGCCCAGACCCTGACCGACCGGGAATACCAGGTGATGCGGGATGCGTCGATTGCCATCATGCGGGAAATCGGCGTCGAAACGGGGGGATCGAACTGCCAGTTCGCTGTGAATCCCGAAAACGGGGAGATGATCGTCATCGAGATGAACCCCCGCGTGTCCCGTTCTTCCGCCCTGGCATCCAAGGCCACGGGTTTCCCCATCGCCAAGATCGCGGCGAAACTCGCCGTCGGTTATACCCTGGACGAGATTTCCAACGACATTACGCGGGAGACCATGGCGTCGTTTGAACCGACCATCGACTACTGCGTCGTGAAGTTTCCCCGCTGGACCTTCGAGAAGTTCCCCGAGACGGAGGATTTCCTGACAACGTCCATGAAATCCGTCGGCGAGACCATGGCGATCGGGCGAACCTTCCGGGAGGCCCTCCAGAAGGCGGTGCGGTCCCTGGAGACGGGACGTTTCGGTTTGATCGAACCCCTGAACGAACGGGGCCGGAAAGCCCGTGAGTGGGTTGCGGCCAATATCCGGAAGGCCAACTCCAGGCGTCTGTTTCAGGTAGCAGCGGGATTCCACGCTGGTATGACTGTGGAAGAAATCTTCAATCTGACCTGGATCGATCCCTGGTTCCTCCGCCAGATCGAGGATATTGTGAAGGCCGAGCGGAGCATTGCCAAATCGGCGCCCACGACCGAACTTCTCCGGGAGGCCAAGGAGATGGGGTTTTCCGACCGCATCCTGGCGAAGCTGTGGAAAACCACGGAGCAGGAGATCCGGGACAGGCGGTTCCGGGACGGGGTCCTGCCGGTTTACAAGCTGGTCGACACATGTGCGGCGGAGTTTGAAGCCTACACGCCTTATTACTATTCCACCTACGAAACGGAATGTGAGGCCCGGCCGTCTGGAAAACGGAAGGTTGCCATTTTAGGCGGTGGGCCAAACCGGATCGGCCAGGGGATCGAATTTGACTACTGCTGTGTCCACGCCTCCTTCGCCCTGCGGGAAGAGGGGTATGAGAGCATCATGGTCAACTCCAATCCGGAGACGGTCAGTACCGACTACGATACGTCCGACAAGCTGTTTTTCGAGCCCGTGACCCTGGAGGATGTGCTCCATATTCTGAAAACCGAAGGCGGCGGGGATATCGGCGCCGTGCCGGTCATTGTTCAGTTCGGCGGTCAGACCCCCCTGAACCTGGCCAAGGGCCTGGAGGCCGCAGGGGCGACCATTTTGGGCACCTCCCCCGACGCCATCGACCGGGCGGAAGACCGGGAGCGGTTCCAGGAGATTGTGAACCGCCTGAACCTCAACCAGCCGAGCAACGACACGGCGATGAACACCGAGGAAGCTGTCGTGGCCGCCGAGCGGATCGGCTATCCCGTCCTCGTCCGGCCTTCCTACGTTTTGGGCGGCCGGTCCATGGAGATCATCTACAACACCGAAACCCTGCGGCAGTTTATGGTCCGGGCTCTGGACGTGTCACCGGGCCATCCGATTCTGATCGACAAGTTCCTGGAGGATGCCGTTGAGGTCGATGTGGACGCCATCAGTGACGGGACCGAAACCGTGGTGGCGGGGGTCATGGAACACATCGAGGAGGCGGGCATTCATTCCGGCGACAGCGCCTGCGTGCTCCCTCCGATGACTCTGCCTGCCGCACTTCTTAAAACCATTGACAAACAGACGAAACGTATCGCGAAGGAACTCGGGGTGGTGGGCCTCATGAATATCCAGTACGCCGTGAAGGACGGCGTCCTGTACGTCCTGGAAGTGAATCCCCGTGCCTCCCGGACGATTCCCTTTGTCAGCAAGGCCATCGGTGTGCCCATGGCCAAGATGGCAACCAAGGTCATGCTGGGGCGGACTCTGAAGGAACTGGGCATCACCGAAACCCTCTGGCCAAAACATGTGTCCGTCAAAGAGGCGGTATTTCCCTTCAACCGGTTTCCGAACGTCGATATTCTCCTCGGTCCGGAGATGAAATCCACCGGCGAGGTCATGGGCATTGATGAATCCTTCGGCGCGGCCTTTGCCAAATCCCAGATGGCCGTCGGTTTCAAGGTGCCATTGTCGGGCCGTGTTTTTATCAGCGTTCACGATGACCATAAGGAGCGAATCGTCCCTGTGGCCAGAAATTTCCACGAGATGGGCTTTACGATTGTCGCCACACGTGGAACGGCGACATACCTGTACGAACGGGGCATTCCCCTGGAACCCATCCTGAAGGTCAGTGAAGGGCGGCCCAATGTTATCGACCGCATCAAAAACGGGGACATACAGATCATCATCAATACGAGCGTCGGCCGGAAATCCAGCCGGGACGCCTATCATATCCGTCGGGGAGCGCTGGTTTACAATATTCTCTACACGACCACCCTCTCGGGGGCGCGAGCACTGAGTGAGGCCGTCATGGCCTTGAAAAGAAAGGAGTGGACGGTGACACCACTCCAGGACTATCACCGGACGATGCCGAACAAGGAAACATTATGAACAGGGACGAAAACGATGCGGAAGTTGTGAGTGTGAACTTGCCGACCGACGGAAAACCCCGAGATGCCTGCGGGGTTTTTGCCGTTTATGGGCATGAAGAAGCAGCCAGATTGACGTTTTTCGGACTTTTTGCCCTTCAGCATCGTGGGCAGGAAAGTGCCGGCATTGCCGTTGCCGACGGTTGTCAGATCCTGGAACGCAAGGGCATGGGGCTTGTCTCTGAGGTGTTCCGGGAAGAGAACCTGGCGCAATTGCCCGGAACGATGGCAATCGGCCATGTGAGATATTCCACCACGGGCTCATCCGTGATTTCCAACGCCCAGCCTTTCCTGGTGCATCATGCCGATGAATATTACGCCCTGGCCCATAACGGCAACCTCATCAATGCCCAGGCACTGCGGGCCGAACTGGAGACCCGGGGCTCCATTTTCCAGTCCACCATGGACAGCGAAGTCATCATCCATCTGATGGCCCCCCACCTGAAAGACAGTTTTGAAGAGGCTCTGGTCAGCGCCCTTTCAAAAATTGAAGGGGCCTACAGCGTCGTCATGCTGACCCGGAACAAGGTGGTTGCCACCCGGGATCCCCGGGGATTTCGGCCCCTGTCTCTCGGGCGGCTCAACAACCACGGCTGGGTGATCGCCTCGGAGACCTGCGCCTTCGACCTCATCGGCGCCCAGTACCTGCGGGATATTGAACCGGGGGAAATCGTGATTATCGACGAGGCGGGACTGCGGAGCATCAGTCCTTTCCCGGTCATGAAGCGCTGCCGCTGCATTTTTGAAATGATCTATTTTGCCCGGCCGGACAGCCAGGTTTTCGGCGAGAACGTCTATCTCTGCCGTAAGCGGTTGGGCCATTATCTGGCGAAGGAATACCAGCCGGATGTGGATCTGGTGATGCCTTTCCCGGATTCGGGGAATTATGCCGCCCTGGGGTACGCCGAGGAGAGCGGCATCCCCTTTGAAATGGGGATGATCCGGAACCACTATGTGGGCCGGACCTTCATTCAGCCGACCCAGATCATGCGTGATTTCGGCGTCAGGGTGAAACTGAACCCTGTAAGACCTCTGCTCAAAGGCAAACGGGTCCTCATTGTGGAGGACTCCATCATCCGGGGCACGACCAGCCGCAACCGGGTGCGCAATCTCCGGGAAAACGGGGCGAAGGAAATCCACATGGCCGTCAGTTGTCCCCCGACGCGTTTCCCCTGTCCCTACGG
>Ga0302253_1000723_pt1 | contig 24612 bp, 29 predicted proteins | sample AAG_RA_Trp_MG_FD_193537 | JGI IMG/M metagenome (GOLD analysis project Ga0302253, IMG submission 193537) | Enriched activated sludge microbial communities from anaerobic digester in WTTP, New Holstein, Wisconsin, United States - AAG_RA_Trp | ecosystem: Engineered > Bioreactor > Anaerobic >...
ATGTCGACAGAATCAAACGGTATCTCTTCCTCAAGAACGGGGCCATGTACTCGATCCTCGTGCTGGGGAGTATCATGGTCCTCGATGCGTTCGGGTTCCATATCCCGACATGGCTCTCTCCCATTGCCACCTTCGGCATCGTGGGATTTTTCTATGTAAAATCGATCAGGAACATGCCGCCTGCTGAAACGGCATGAAGGCCTTATTTTCGCAATCCCCTCTCTTTTTCGCTCTGTTCCGGGGTGACCCGGCGTTCCATTCCCGGCATGCGGAGGGAGAAGGACGTATTCCCCAGAGCCGGCACCCGGGAGCATACACCCCGACCGGCCAACTGAAGAAGGGTTGGTTTCAGGTCGGGATGGTGGTTGCTCCAGACTGAAGGGAAACAATGGAATTCACCTCCGGCACCGGTTTCACTGGTCGATATCAGTCGTTCTGCACCGGGAGCCCCTGTGACACCCAGTTCTCATAGCCACCCTGAATATTCACCACATCGGGAAAGCCACACTGGTGCATCAGCTCCATCGTCTTTTGTCCCCTTACCCCCCTACTGCAATAGACCAGGTACCGGATTGTCCGATCCTTCTCCTCAATGCACTGCCTGAAATCAGGGCGATAAAAATCAAGGTGTTCGGCCCCGATCACATGCCCGCCGCGGAACTCGTCAGCAGTCCTGACATCGAGGATGCGGCAGGGACGCTCCAAATTCCTGGAGAGAAGGTCAGAACATTCCCGCGGGGAGAGTTCCCGACACCCATCCTTGTCCGGCATAGTTCTTCTCTCCCACCCTGGGAAAGCCCCGGAAACGGGAGACCACCTTCTCATACGCCCTGTTGCTGGAGACGGAAACCGTCTGAATCCCCCGCATGGTCAGTCTTCTTTGTACTGATCAAAGAAGACGATCTCATCCTGTTCCTTCTTCTTCTGGAGCGCGATGTCTGCCGGGTAACCAGCGGGCAGGAGAGAGACAAGGGTGTATTGATCAGGAACCCCCAGCAGTCTCCGGACCGGCTCTGCGTACTCCTTCTTGTCACCGGCAACCCAGCAGGACCCCACCCCATAGGACTGGAGGGCGATGATCAGGTTCTCGGTGGCTGCACAGCAGTCCTCGAGGTAATACTTCGCCTTCCGTTCACCAAATACGGCAAAACAGACCGGGGCATCGGCAATGAACCTCCCGTGATCGGTCAGGGTGGCGACCTTCTCCAGCAGGTCTCTTTCCCGGATGACCCCGATCAGCCAGGGCTGGAGATTCATTGCAGTCGGGGCGAAGCGTGCACATTCGATGGCATCCCTGATGATCGTGTCCTCGACCGGAACGGATTTGTAACTCCGGACACTGTGCCGGCATTTGATGATGGTGGTTCCGACATTCATGAGTATCCCCTTGCAGTCAAGGGAAAAAATGGTTTTGGCCTGCTGATTCCCGCCAGGGACGGATCGATGAACTGAAGTCTGCCACTATGCTCTACAGGGACAACGATCGTGTATAGTTCAATAGATGGCACTCTTACGGTCGGACTGAGTAAAACCACAGGAGAGATCATGTTCGCGGAACGAGGGAATTGAAGGGAGAGGGATCGCCGTCACTCCGCGCTGCTGGAGGGTCGGAAGTTCCCTGACCTTCTCCCTGAAAAGGGGAGGTGTGGGCCTACCTCTGGTGCCTGGCCATGACCAGGATGCAGGCGACAAAAAAGGCGGAGAGGGTGAGCATGGCACCAAAGCCCGGGGTGGTCGTGGGGGGGGCCGTGGTAGGAATAATCGTACCGGGCGTTGTTGCAGGAGATTCCGTAATAACAGTGGCAGGGGTGAGCGTAGTCACCGTCGTAGCAGGAAGGGTAGGGGGAAGGGTTGTGGTGGTCGTGGCCGGGTTTGTGGTGGGTGTTGGGGTGATGAGCGGATTGGTGCTCTGGAGAAGGAACTGCACTGGCACGGTCACCGTCTTTCCCTCCTGCTTGTAATTGAGATTCATATCATTCCCGGTGCTCTCCGCCCATACCGTGTAGGTGCCACTCTCAAAACCGCCCGTCAGCCATACCCCTCCCGTATCGAATGGCGAGGCAGATATCAGGATATCCTCAAGCTGATACCCTGTCACCGAAGAATACTCAACACCCCCTGGACCCCGGATGCGGATGGTGATCGGAGCACCCGGGGAACCAGGCCGTCTGGCAATCTCGTAGACATTGGTGTCGATCCGGAATCCCACCACGTCCCCCTTCGGGATCCAGGTGACATCACTCGTAATCGCGAAATCGGCGCTCTCATCCATCACCCGGATCCCGATCAGCGGGTCCTGGACATAGAACGCAAGGGTGTTTGCCGGAGACAGAAACCAGGGGCCGGTCCTGCCTCCAAAGAGAGCCGGAGAGATATAATAGTCGGTGGGATCGTCCACCGTCATGGTTGCCACGGGAACAGTGGCAGGGCTCCCGCCCGGCCCGTAATACACGATCTGCGAACCGGCTGCGGCACCGGTCGCGGAGATATCAAGGCCCTGCTCTCCGAGGAAGACCGTTCCGGCAACCGGTACGGTATTTTCTGCTGCGAGGACAGGGGAGAGCGCAAGGAGTGCAGAAAGGATGATCAGGGCATACCAGGACGAAATGCTCATATGCCACTCATCGCGGGGACACTAAAAATAGTTTCTGGGAGGCGATCAGAAGATCGCCTGGATGGCGGCCCACATGTTCGCAATCCCCTGGGTCATCACCACCCCGACATCGATCCCGAGTATCGGGAAGATGAAGACAAAGTAGAGGATCGTCCCGAGCGTGCTCCCGATATTTGCCATGGCGGCAACAACGACCACCCGGAAGAGCGGGATCTCCATCATCTCTCCGATCGACTCAGCCCGCGAGATACGGCCCAGATCCCCCGGTCCGGGTTTCCGGATCTTTGCCTCGACGATTGCGGAGAACCAGCCGGCTGCGATCAGCGGGTTTAATGCCGTGAACCAGGAGACCGCAAATCCGGTCAGGGCTGAAAGAGGATGCCCTTTTGCAAGGAGGGTGAACACGGCCGTAAGGACCCCGTGGATCAGCACCCAGTAAAGGAGGGCAGTGATCAGGACATCGGTTCCCACGCCCGAGAAGAGGATAGCCACCAGGAGAAAGAGGAAGAGGAAGGTGACGATTCCCCCGAAGATCAACCCCCACGGCCTGGACTTCACCTCACCCGTAAGGCTTTCGACAGAGGGCAGCGTTTCAGGGTGTGCGAGATACCGGTTTATCCCCTCCTTGTGGCCCGCACCGATCACCACGAGAATGCGTTCATGAGAGAGAGAGAGCCTCCGGATCTGGTGGGCAAGATACGCATCGCGTTCATCGATCAGGGCCCGGGCGCCATTCGGTGAGAAATTCCGGAACTCTTCCATCGCGACGGCAATCACGTCCTGTTTCTTCAGCTCCTCCACATCGATCTCCTGCTCATCGATACTGGCAACGGATGCAACGAGGGCATAGAGCATCTTGATCTTCTCAAAAAACGAGAGTGAATGCCAGAACCTCCGGAGAGTTATCCGGATATCCCGGTCGATCAGGGCGATGCTGATGCGCCTGGCTTCGGCCTCTTCCACGGCTGCTTTCATCTCTGCCCCCGGCTCTACGCCAACATCAAGCCCGATCTTCCGCTGCAGGTAAGCAAGGATCCACTGGACAAGGAGCTGGGTGAACGTCTTTGCCTCAAGCACCGATTCGACCGAAGCTTCCTGGACCTGTTTTTTCAGGGCGGCATACCGGGTGGCATCCAGCTCCACCGCGACCACATCAGGAGAGAACTCAGCGATTGCCTCCTGCACCTCGCGGACACTCTCTTTCGAGACATGGGCAGTTCCGATGATCCGAATCTCAGCCATCAGAGTATCCTCATCCCGGTTCCATCGATCAGCACTTCAGCACCTGCAGGGATGCGATTCGAGGAGAGCAGGGTTCGAACCCGCTCCTCCTCCTCCTTTTCGGCCAGATTCCGTGCAAGAAGACGCCCGGCGATTTCCCAGGCTGCACCTTCTGAGAGGGTCCCCCCGATTCCCCTGCACGGAAAGACCATAAGATCCTCTCCGGAAAGCATGAACGGGTAGGTCCTGCAGATCCATGGCCGTGACGCATACACCTGGCATCTGTTTCCCTCAAGGAAGATGCATTCCCCTTTCCTCCGCCGGATGCATCGTTCGAACCTGATACTCCCCCCTCCCGGCATCACCACCGCCTCAGGGTACGGTTCCGAGAATACCTCTCCCTCCCGGCCAGTGGCAGTGCAGAGTTCCGCACTCTCCGGAGGATACAGCATCACCAGATTGGAATCCGTATCGGTTTCCCTGCAACATTCTCCGCACCGGGTGCAGGAGAACCCGATCCTCCTGATCTCTGCTGCCAGTTCTTCTTGTCTCATCTGCTTTTCACTGTTCCCTGGTAATCCGGTCAAAATTCTCGTAGACATACCTGCCGTTCTCGGTATGACTGACTTCAGGATGCCATTGAAGGCCGTAGATATGGCGATCCGGTAATGCAATCGCTTCATTGCTACAGATCGGTGAGCCGGCAAGCCTGACTGCTCCTGCGGGAAGGCCGGTGACCTCATCGGCATGGGAGGCCCATACCCGTATCCTTGACGGGTATCCGATCAGGATTTCGTCATGCTCGACAATCTCCACCTCGACAGGACCGTACCCGCCCAGCCTGCCCTTGGTGACCGTACCCCCGAATTCCCGTGCGATGACATGGAGCCCCAGACATATTCCGAGCACCGGGAGATCAAGATGGAGGTATCGTGCAGAGTTCCCCGAGCGGGAGAGGTCAGGTCCTCCTCCTAGTATCAGGCCGCGGCACCCTGCGGCAACATCCTCAGGGGGCATGCTGTTTGAGATCATCCTTGCATCGACAGAACGATCCCTGAGCATCCGCAGGATCAGGTGGTTGAATTGCCCGAAATTATTGACCACATATATCGGGAGCATCCCTGATCACTTCTCTCTGATGGCTGATAATCCCTTTTTTATCGGAGCCTTCCGGAAATCCCCTTCCGGCCGGCCTGACTATTCCCGTCACCAAACGATGTACCACACCCCTGTTCCTACGCATAACCATGGACCGTGTGGAGGATCTTTTTCCGTATTGCATCAGGAGAATGGCCCATCAGCCAGGCAAGGAACATGGCGCCTCCGGCACCCATCCCTTCCTTCACCTCCCCGATGCAGTACCGTGCAAGCCCCGAATGTCCCAGTTCACCGAAGCCGGGATCGATGTAATACACGGGTGTCCCTATCATCCCTGCCATTTCAGCAAAGTTGGCCGAGGAGTCATCCCTCACATAACAGGTGGTTGCGATCCCGGGTGCCGGGAGATTCATCCCTTTGAGGACCGCTGCAACAGAGAGCATCTGGGTCCCCCCTCCGAGGATGATGCTCCCGCTATACGTGGCTGCGATCCCGGCGGCAATGGCGATCATCGGATCCCCGCAGCAACGGACGATATCAAGGGGGGTGCGGTAATGGCCTTCCTGTATCCTTCTGTTCACGATGCTCCAGACCTCCTCCTTCATCGCGACAGGATTCCTGGCATAGCTGCTGCTCACCAGGGCATCATACCCGAGCCCCCGCAGAACACAAAGCGACGTGGTGGTCCCTCCGGGAACACATTCCCCGAGAACCAGAAGATCCGAAACACTCCCAAGGAAGGTCCCGATCGACCTCCCTTTCCTGAACAATGCACCGGCATCAGGGACCGCATCCCTGAACCGGGGGTCTTCGCCCGGTATGCCATAGGTGTCGAGGCATGGTACGGTCGGGGTATGGGCAAGCCCTCCGTTGATGAAAAGGGGCGAGAGTCCGCAGAGTTCCATAACCGCCCTCGTGATGGATGCAGGCGTGGGGCAGCCCGTCGGGGTATCGGGGCGCACCGGCATGCTGGTGATCTTCCCGCAGGTGATCAGCTCCGCGTCAAGGATGGGGGTGAGGAGCGTCTTTTCAGGGCTTGGACCGGCACCCGAGATGCCTGGCACCACAGAGAGCATCGTATTGGCAAGAATACTGGAAAAAAGGGGATTCTTTGCCCTGATCTCCGGGCTGCCTGTCACAAATGCCATGAGTACTCGATCGTACAGCTCTCACCTTCCGGACATCAAGCTATCCTTGCGGCAACCTAATAGCGGATGCAGGAACACATAGCAGATATGTTCGGGATTGAGGAACGGCTGAAGGAGAAAGGGATCTCTGTCGATTCCATGGTAACCTCTGCGATGCTGCTCTATGTGCCGCACGGGCTTTCGGCAGAAGAGGCAGCGCACAAGGTACAGGAGAAGATCCTCAAGTATCTTGGCGACCCGAATGTCGCATCCCTTCTTCTCGGGGCCATCCTCCTTGAAGATGAACTCTTTCTCCGGCAGAAAGATTCGGGAATCCAGGAAGACCCGGTATTCCTCCTCTCCGATGAGATCATCGGGATGGCCATCGCCGAATGTATCGGCGGTACCTATGCCCGTTTCGAGTTCACGCGGTATGACCAGAAGAAACCCGGCATCCTGGCAACACTCGGCCCGTTCCTCGATGACGCGGTCGCCGGGCTGATAGCCGGTTGTACATCCCGCCTTTACAGCGAATGCTGCTGAACCGGCTGCGAGCCCTCCTCCAGTTCACGACCATCCTCCCTCTTGGCAGGACGGTCGATTTTTCCCTCTTTGCAAGCCATACCTACCTCTATCCCCTCTCCGGGTACGTGATCGGGGGTCTTGCCGGGCTCACTGCGTTCTGGATCGGCATCCCGGAGATCAGGGCAGCGGTGGCACTCATTGCCGTGCTGGGTATCACCGGAGCAAACCATTTTGACGGGCTCCTCGATCTGGGCGACGGGCTCATGGCACATGGAGGAAGTGAGGGCAGGATCCGGGCACTCACCGACCGGCAGATCGGCACCGGCGGATTTGCTGCCGGGTGCACGGTCCTGCTCCTCACCTTCGCCGCCCTGTCATCTCTGCCGGAGATCCTGTGGGCCCTTGTTGCAGCGGAAGTCCTTGCAAAATTCTCCATGGCATTGCTGACGGCATACGGGGCTCCGTTTCATGACGGCCTGCATGCATACCTGTATCACCGGGCAAAGCCCTGGTTTCCGTTCGCCGCTGGGATATGCTGCCTCCCGCTCGTGCTCCTCCCTCTCCCGTATCTCCCCCTTTCCGGAGCAGTCCTTGCGGCGCTCCTCATCCCGTTCGTCCTTCTCGTCATTGCAGACCGGCTGTTCGGAGGCGTCAATGGCGATGTCGTGGGAGCTTCCGGGGAGATAACCCGTGCAGTGGTCCTCTGTGCACTGGTCCTCATTCCTGCGAGCGCACTTTTTTAGGGAATGCACCGCGTAATAAGTTCCTGATGCTGAAGGATATGGGAGTTCACATGAAGGGCGGTGTCATCACCGAGCTCGACAGCGAATATTGCACGATACGAACGCGAATCCCGGCAGGCGTCGTCTCCTGTGACCAGCTGAAAGGGATCGCCACAGTGGCCGGGCGGTACGGGGCTGAATCGGTCCATCTGACCACCCGGCAGACCATCGAGATACCGCACATGAACCATGCAGACCTCGATGCGATTGCACGGGATCTCGCACTCAATAATACCCCTATCGGCTCCGAGCGTGATGAAGTGGTGAACGTGATCGCATGCCCGGGGAACGAACGGTGCATCTTTGCCAACATCGACTCGATATCGCTCGCCCGCTCCATCGATGCAAGACTCTTTGGAAGGGAGATGCCGGTAAAGATACGGATCTCCATATCTGCCTGCCCGAATGCCTGCACGAGCCCGCTCTTAAATGAGATAGGCATTGTCGGGCAGAACCGTCCCATCAGGGTGCCCGGGATGTGCACCGGATGCGGGACATGCGTGGAATACTGCAAAGAAGAGGCGATCACAATAAAGCGGGGAGTTTCTGTTCTCGACCCCTCCCGGTGTGTTGAATGCGGCACCTGTATCAGGTCCTGCCCGTACGATCTCCTCAAATCATCCGGCGAGCATTACCTGATCACGGTCGGAGGCCGGAGGGGGAGACACCCCAAGATAGGCAGGGAGCTGATCGCGGTAAAAAGTCCTGAATCGGTACTCCTCGTGGTCGAGAAGGTGGTTGCCTGGGTATACCGGAGGGCATGGAGCGGCAGGCTCCTTTCAGACCAGATGGATGAGTTGCAGTTCGAAACATTCCGGGATGAGATACGGGCACTGGTCCCCGAGAATGACCGCGCAGAAGAAATCATTGGGGATTTCAGCGGCGGTAGCGGGATTTGAACCCCGAATCCGCATCATCATCGCATTCGATGGCCCGTGCATCCTTTACCAGCGTGTTGAACTGCATCGCAGCTGACATCAGGGCTTCATCGCTCGAACCACCCGATGAGAAGGATCGCAGCACCGACTCCTGGGGTGACGGGTACAGCCGCTCCCCTATCCGGATCCCCTTGCAATGCACACAGAACGCGCAATTCCGGTGAACGGATACCGACCCGTCTGCGCATCCGACAGTTGCGCGGTATTTTTTCTCGTCCCATGTGATTTCCAGTGTTTTCATGCGTGGGCAGGGGTTATCTTGTCCATATGTTAAATAATGTCGTTTTTTTCCTTTTTTCTGAAAAAACCGACGGATTTCGCTCATCGAAATGATTAATAAGGATACGTTTCCAATAAATACTACTCGCATAAACAGGCTGTACTTCTGCAGTCTCGTTTTTATCGGAGGATCATTATGGCTGTTGAAAAGCCCCATCTTAATCTGGCGGTCATCGGGCACATCGACCATGGAAAGTCAACCACCGTTGGCAGGCTCATGTTCGAGACCGGTGCCGTACCTCCTCACATCATTGAGGGTTACCGCAAAGAGGCTGAGACCAAGGGTAAGGCAACCTTTGAGTTTGCCTGGGTGATGGATAACCTCAAGGAAGAGCGTGAGAGAGGTATCACGATCGATATCGCGCACAAGAGGTTCGACACCCCGAAGTTCTATTTCACCGTGGTGGACTGCCCTGGACACAGGGACTTTGTCAAGAACATGATCACCGGTGCCTCGCAGGCAGATGCAGCGGTTCTTGTCGTGGCAGCCCCTGACGGGGTCATGGAACAGACCAAGGAGCACGTGTTCCTTTCAAGAACGCTTGGCATCAACCAGCTCATCGTTGTTGTCAACAAGATGGACGCAGCCAAGTATGACCAGAAACGCTTCGAGGAAGTGAAGAAGGATCTCTCAGCCCTCCTCCAGATGGTAGGATACAAGCCGGCAGAGACGCTGTTCATCCCCATCAGCTCCCTTCAGGGGGTCAATATCGACAAGAAGAGCCCGGAGACGCCCTGGTATACCGGCCCCACGCTTCTTGAGTCGCTTGACACGCTCAAGGAACCCGAGAAACCGACCGACAAGCCACTCCGGCTCCCGATCCAGGATGTCTACAGCATCAGCGGTATCGGCACCGTGCCGGTAGGACGCGTTGAGACCGGCATCATGAAGAAGGGAATGAAAGTATCCTTCATGCCGGCAAACAAAGAGGGTGAGATCAAGTCCATCGAGATGCATCACGAGGAGATCCCTCAGGCCTTGCCCGGCGATAACGTTGGGTTCAACGTCCGTGGCCTTGCAAAGGGAGACATCCGCCGTGGCGATGTCTGCGGACCTGTCGACGCACCGCCAACTGTCGCTGATGAATTCACCGCACAGATCGTCGTGCTCCAGCACCCCAGCGCAATCACTATCGGATACACCCCGGTGTTCCACTGCCACACCACCCAGACTGCCTGCACCTTCGTCGAGCTGAAGAAGAAACTCGACCCAAGGACCGGCCAGACCAAGGAAGAGAACCCCACGTTCATCAAGGCAGGAGACGCAGCGATTGTGCAGGTCAAACCGACCAAGCCCATGGTCATCGAGAATGTGAAGGAGCTTCCCCAGCTCGGCAGGTTTGCAATCCGGGATATGGGAAGCACCATCGCTGCCGGAATGTGTATTGCTATCCAGCCCAAGCAGATGAGATAACTCCGAATCCCACAATATTTATCTGGTGAATATCATGCAGAAGGCCAGGATACGCCTCACAGGGACCGATTTCAAGAAGGTTGAGATGGTCTGCGACCGGATACGGGAGATCGCAGAGAGGACCGGTGTCAACATCGCCGGACCCATTCCACTCCCCACCAAACGCCTGGTGGTGCCCATACGGAAAAGCCCCGACGGGGAAGGGACCGCCACCTGGGACCGGTGGCAGATGCGGGTGCACAAACGACTGATCGATATCGACGCCGATGAACGTGCACTCCGCCAGCTGATGCGTACCCAGGTCCCGAAAGATATCGGCATCGAGATCGTCCTCGAGAGCTGAGGAAGCGGATTGACCGCCGGAGTTCGCTCCCGGATCCGGGAATGGTGCTCCTTTCGGAACCTCTTTTTACTGATTTTTCTCCTCGGTATTCTTCTCCGGTTCTTATCCCTGGATCTCAAACTCTTCCATCACGATGAGGCGATCCATGCATGGTTCTCGTACCGTCTGATGACAGAGGGGATTTATGCGTATGAACCGATGTATCACGGACCGTTCCTGTATTATGTCACTGCGGGAATGTTCACGCTCTTTGGTGACAGCGATCTCGTCGCCCGGATCCTTCCGGCCCTCTTTGGCGTCGCGATCATTCCGCTCATCTACTGGATCTACCGGATGGGATACCTTGACCAGCGCCAGACCCTGATCGCCGGCCTCTTTGTCGCCCTCTCTCCCTGCTTGGTATATTTTTCGAGGTTCCTCCGCCACGACATATTCCAGCTCTTCTTCACGGTGCTGATACTGGCTGCGCTCCTCGCCTACACTGAGCGAGGCCAGCTCCGGTATGCCCTGCTCGCAGGCCTTGCCATCGGAGGGGGGATGACGCTCAAGGAAGATATGCCTATCTTCCTCCTTATCCTGGCCACCTTCGCAATCTACCTCCTGCTGACAAAAAAGATCAGGCTCCCTCAGACCTGGCTCCGTGACTCGATAGCGCTGGTCGTGGTTGCCCTGGCCGTGATGGTCATCTTCTACTCCTCCTTCGGGGCACATTTCGAGATTATCGAGACGGGGTGGATCGATGCGTACAAGCACTGGGCCTCGATGCATGGGATGTGCCGGATCTGCGGGCCATGGTTCTTCTATATCCTGCTCTTCCTCCTCTACGAGGTCCCGATCATCCTTCTCGCGGTATACGGCAGCGCCCAGTTTGCCATCCGCCACAACCCTCTGCCCAGGATAGCTTTCTCTCTGAAGCACCTTTTTTCAGGGAAAACCGGTCTGACGGGGGCCGAAGAGAACCAGGGGAACATTCCCCAGCCGCCGGTTCCCTGGAATAAGAAAGAGATCTTCTTCCTCTTTTGTATCTACTGGATGGTCGTGACCCTTGCTGCCTACGCCTATATCGGGGAGAAAGTCCCCTGGCTGATCATCCACCAGCTCTTCCCGATGATCCTCGTCTCTGTCTACCTGATGACGGAGAAGAAGATGTACATCGCCCTTGCCGGTTGTATCTTCCTGGTCCTCATGACCTGGCACGTTGCCCTGGTCCCTGCCGATATCAACGAGCCGATCGTCCAGGTCCAGAATTCCGAGGACATGCGGACCGTCATGAAACTGATCGATGTGTCGGATACCGTCGTGATCGCATCGGAGAACTACTGGCCGCTTCCCTGGTATTACCGGGGGGATAAGTGGGAGAAGATGCGGTTCTATGGAAAACTCGTGGATGCCGGCACCATCTCCAGCGTCAATCCTGACCTGGTGATCACCCATGACATGAGCAGTTACCCAGCCCTTGAGGGGTATGACAAGGCGACCTACAAGCTCTCCTACTGGTTCTCCATCTACGACAACGAGCACCGTATCCCTGAATATTACCTGAAGAGAGATGGAAAGCTCGGGAGCATCAACATCGACGTCTTCACAAAACCCGGGCTGTATGAAAAGGCCAATGTCTCTTTTCCAACGATGCAAAGCACTGCACTGACCACAGAAGAGCCGGCATCCCAATCCAGGCAGCGCTGGGACCAGAAACTCGCAAATATTACCGTCCGGATGTTTGGCCCGGACAGCTATCAGAAGAGTGCAGGGTAAAGGATTCCGTCATCCCACTACCGAAACAATCCTCCTCTCTTATATGAAAATCTGACTTTTCCTTTTCTTCCCCCATGATGCGCCAACCTATCGGGATGGTATCGGTCACACCCGCAATACAAGACCTGACCACGTGTATGATGATTGATTTTTCCTTGGGTATAGTGGCTTTTCATCCACCATTTTTTCACGCCATCAAATGATTTCATATCTTTCTTAACGCTGCTATGGATATGTCCGGACGATCTAGGGGCTCATCAATGATTATGCAACGAGAGGGTGACCTCGGCGAATATCCAAAGCCGGTACGACAAATTGGACTATCCTGTGATTCTGTTCAGATTGCGGATGAAATGGTCTCGATCAGGTTCATTGAGCGACGATACTGCATCGGAAACAAGGTTAAGAATATCGTGTGGATTCAGGGTCTCGGGAGCGATTGCCTCGGGAAGTCGAATCTTCTTCATCGGAAAATCCTCTTCATGGTACATTTCACGATGTATCAGGAGGTGGTGAACGAGCATAAGGAGTTTCCGTGCAAGGGCGATAATTGCAGGTTTATACCCAATCTTTGAACGCATCTTCTGAAAGAACCGTTTCAGTTGGTTATCACGTTTCATTCCGGCGATAGAATGTGATGGCTCGATCAGGAACGTGCGGAGGAATTTCGATCCCTTCTTCGTAATGTGACCGGGAATTCTCTTTCCTGCGGATTCATTCATACCGGGCGCGAGCCCGGCCCAGGAAACAAGATGTTTTCCGCTGGGAAACTGGTGAATATCACCGATCTCACTCAGAATGTTCACCGCTGAATCATAACCGATACCGGGAATACTCATGAGGATCTCGATATCATCGGTATATGGCTCCATGAGAACCGAGATCCGCTGTTTCAAATCATCAATAAGATTGTTCAGGGACCGGATAGCCTTGAGCTCCAGCCTGATAAGATACACGGCATTTCCGTCAAGATTCCCGCAGATCGATCCCTTCAACTCGTCTCGCTTTCTGGAGATTTTTGCGTTGTTTATTTCATCGAGAATCGTATCGATGGACTGCCCTTCAAGGAGCCCGTAAAGAATTCTTAATCCGGAGGGTCCGAATAGACTGGAGAGATGCGAAGCAATTCTGATTCCGGACCGTATCATTATCTTGTGGATCCGATTCTTGTGGCGGGTGCGTGTTCGGATTAACCGGTCAAGAGTACGAATCATATCCCGACGAGTTCGTAATTGTGGAGAAGGGACGTAGGATGACTTGACCATTCCATTAAGGCATAATTCTGCGATCCACTCAGCATCCATTTGGTCGGTTTTCCTTCCTGGCATTACCTTGATGAAATAGGGATTTACAACCTGAAGGGTCACATGGTCTTCAAGGAGATCGTATATCGGATACCAGTAGATCCCGGTCGCTTCCATCGCAACACGCTCACACCGGTTTCCAAGAATCCAGTTCTTCAGGGCTATTGCATCATCGATACCTGTCGTAAACGTCCGGGTTTCCTTTCCTCCATCCGAATGGACGATGGATCCCACGATCTTTGATCGATGGACGTCAAGACCACAAGCAATTTCTACTCGCGGATTCACGTCTGTTCTGCCCCCTTTGAGGGTAAATGGTATAGCGGACTTGATTCGAGCAGGCTGCTATCCGTGCTCAAGGGCACAATTATCTGTTCGAGTAAACTAAGACCACACTCCCGGACGGGCTCTGTCGCCCAGCGTCTGGCGGTCTTCCCGCTATACCGTTTTCAGTTCTGTTTTAAGTGGAAAAATTCCAGTGTTCTGAGCCAGTCTCGTATCCATGAATTATCTGTGGGCCGCAGGCCCATGCGCACTCCTGGGGGTTGCACCCTTGGCTTACCCCCGCCGCTGTGGCGTCCCCCAAGATGCGATAGGATGGTATTAACCGCATTATTCCTTCATTGTGAATTGCTATATGGAATGTAACTTTTTTCATCGATTTTTGGAACTGCAAAAATGGAATATTTTTAAACGTAATTTAATCGCAGGATTGGTGGTTAAAATAGTACGATACCCTTTCCTTTTCTCCCCTTAAGAAGCACCACTGTATCAGGATGGGACCTGGTCTCTCCAGTATTGTCATACAGAATTCAGAGTTTAAAGATCTGATGTTCTCCGGAAGGGGGACGGTAGAACCAAGAGATTCCCGGAAAATCACCCAGCGCGAGCCATCAGAATCAGTCTTTTCGCTCTCCTGGGAGGGGAGAGGATGACCTCCCTCGTTTCCTGTCCCCGGATAATTCTGCATCTTCTCCCGTGTTGCGATACGCTGGGGGGAAAGAGGAATGCCCCGGTCGATCCAGGGAAAAAAGAGGAGCGAAAACGAGAGGATAAGAAGCAGGGATTATCCCAGTTCATCCCACTTTCGTCTTTTCCGGAAGAGTACGATGGCAACAATCACAATGACTGCAATCACGATGACGACAAGAATCGGGATAAGCACGCTGGAGATCGCACCAGATGCCCCCGATAACATCCCTGACAAGGGATTGGAGTCCACCTTCTCTTGAAGAGCGAGGGCATCGTTCAGCACTTCATCTCCTTTGGCTGCCGCTTCGGCAGCTTTGTCCGCGGCTTCCGCATACTTGCCTCCCGATTGGAGATCTTTGGCATCCGAGAGTTTATCCGCAGCAATCTCCCATCGCGCAATGATCGGCATGAGCCGGGCGTCGGAACCCATGCTCTTGTTGACCTTGAAGTACGTGATCAACTGCTCGGTCTGTCCAATGGATCCCTCAGCAGTCGAGATGGCATGCTGGGCTTCCATCACCGCCACTGATGAGTCCACCTCATCGAGCAGCTTCTTGGCTGCCGAGAGATCGCTTGACTTGCGGACGATGTCGGTAGATTTCTGGGCACTCTGGATATATGCAGCAGCCTGACCGTATTTCGCCTCTGCCGTGGTCAGGTCAATCCCGCTGCCAGCCAGCTGATCCAGCTTCTGGCGCAGGGTGCTCATCCGTGCTGATTCGGATTGTATGGTATCGCCGATCGCAGCCGGGTTCAAGACCATCTTCTTCTTCACGATTTCGGTGCCAACGAGCGTATTGCTGCTGCTCAGCTCACGCACCCTCATGATGGTCTTTTCGGATGAATTCGTGACAACAGGGGCAGTTCCTGCCACCTTGACCTTCAGCGCGATCTCACGATCCGATGGATACGAGAGCTCCCAGCCGCTCAACTGGATGTTCGGGCCGGCATCGGTCTTTGCAGGAAATTCAACTCCATCCTGGATGATGATATAGGTCCATGTCGGATCTGCCAGCTCGGTATCCATCTTCAGGGTATTCTCTTTATCAAAGGTATATCCCCCTGAACTCACAAAATTCACGGTGAACGATGCTGATGCCTCGGTCTGGCCTGACACCAGATCTCCACTTGGTAGTATGGCAATATTTCCTACCGAAACGGCCGCCGAAGAAATACCGACAAAACTGATGAAAACTATCAGAATTCCCAAAATCTGTAACTGCCTGCTCATCTCTCATCACTCAAACAATGGTTCAATATCCTCGTCAATAGTCAGAGGCTTCCGTTCCTCTGCACGCACCGAATCCTCTTTTGTCTCCCTGGCGATCTCGGTCAGCTCCCGGATGCGGGGGGCATTTCCAATCGTTGAGAGGAGAACCACGGCGGCAACAAAACTGCTCCTTACCGGGTAATCCCCGCCTCTCACTTCGACTCCGGCAATGTTCTCTTCCACCCAGCTCTTCGCTTTCTCGATCCCCTTCCGATCGAGTTCGTCAGGTGGTCCTGCAACAAGGACGAGGGCACGTTCAGCGGTCGAGAAATCGCAGGGCAACGTGAGACGGCCAAGCATGGCCCTCCTCACCAGGGAGATGATCTTTGCAGTCCGGTCCTCCCCAAGGAGCACCTCCTCGGTCGCTTCACGTTTCTTCAGGGTGCTTGTGATCCCACCGATGATCCCGGAGAGAGGGGACTTTGACCGGTCCGTGGTGACACTGGCGATAGCATAACCGACCGTGCTGATGCCGCCTCCGCGGAGCGTGTTGATGATCTCGCTCGAATCGACCACCATCTCACCGACACCGGCCTTTCCCATCTCCCCTGCCCTGAACAGTACGCCAAATCTCCTTACGATCTCATCATTAAGCCGGGAGAATGCACTCTTGATGCTCTCTCCCTCGTTTTTCCATGCACTGTTATCAAAAACGAACGTGTTATCGGCTTCCTTGATGAGCGTCGTCAGACTCCGTGCTGCATTGAATGAGTAGAGTTTCCCTTCTTCCGGGGCAGGGAGGATGCCGAGCACATATACCGGTTCATGATAGATGTTCTTGAGCTGGCGGACAAGGACGGGGGTCCCCCCTGATCCCGTCCCTCCACCCAGACCGGCGACGACCATGAAGGCATCAACATCATGGGTTCCCTTCCGATCGATGGCGCTGACAATGCTGTCGACCTCATCCATGGTGATACGGGCACCTGCCGCATTGTCCGTGCCGACCCCATGTCCCTTGACAACCGTCTGCCCGATGAGAATCCTGTCTTTTAATTCGATATGTTTCAGTCCCATCAGGTCAGTCCGGGCGGTATTGACGGCAATTGCCCGGAAGCTGTTACGGCCAAGCTTCCTGTCCTGTTCAAGGAACATGTCGACAATTTTGCCTCCCGCCTGTCCAAAACCAATGAAAAATATCCTCATGGACCCAAAACACCAGCCGGCCGATTCTTCCGGAATTATCCGAAATGTTCTATTTATAAAGTTACTTTCAGAAGTTCAAAAACTTTCTTATACCAAACCGCCTCCAAAGGGCTTTATATGCGGCGTATACGTATGCGGAGCCTTTTTTATCCCGCTTTTCAAACCTATACTGCAGAATCCGACCATGAAGGTATGTATCATTGGTGGAGGGCTTGCCGGACTATCTGCTGCATTGCGCCTCAAAGAACGGCACGAGGTTGATATCTTCGAAAAGAAAGGCCACCTCGGCGGATGCCTCGCCTCCCACCATATCGATACCTACTGGATAGAACAATTCTACCACCACTGCTTCTCCGGCGATCGGCACCTGCTTGATCTCTTTTCACAACTGCACATCAGCGACAGGCTGGAGTGGCGGAAAGGTACTACCGGCTATTATGCCAACAACACCATTTACCCGCTGAATACTCCCCTTGAGATACTCCGGTATCCACTCCTCTCTCCCACTGACAAACTGAGGCTTGCACTGCTGACGATGCGATCAAAACGGACCGATCCTGCCTCACTTGACGATATCACCGCACCTGAGTATATCATCTCCGAAGTAGGAAAGCGGACGTATGAGTCGTTTTTCCAGCCGCTCCTTACCAGCAAGTTCGGCCCCATGAGCGAGAAGGTCTCCGCTGCATGGCTGATCGGAAGGATAGCCATCCGCTCCGACCGTGGTCTTTCAGGAGAACGTCTGGGATATCTGAAGGGAGGATTTCAGGTCTTCCTGGATGCCCTTACCGATGAGGTAGGAGGTGACTGTACAATCAGGCTCCATGATCCGGTCATCCACATGGCAAAGAACACGGAAGGATGGCGGGTGAACGGCCAGCGGTATGACGCGGTACTCTCAACGGTTCCACCCCAGGTGCTCACTTCCATCGGCGGGCCGGTGCTCCCTCCGGTGCCCTACCAGGGGGCAGCATGCCTCACGCTGGGGATGGAGGAGGAGTATACCCAGGGGATCTACTGGCTGAACATGAAAGATCCAGGTTCATTCGGTGCCGTGATCAGCCATACCAATTTCATCCCTGTTGAGCGGTACGGAGAGCATATCGTGTACCTGGCCTCCTATTTCACAGGAACCCTCCCGGCCCAGGCAGGACATCTGATGCGGGAAGAGTTCTGCAACACGTTCTCCATCCCCTCCTCCCAGGTCCACTGGGAGCGGTTCACGGTTGAACCCCTGGCAGGCCCTATCTTCACCACGGGATACCGGAACCTCATCCCGCACTACCAGGAGAAGGGGCTCTACTTTGCGGGGATGTTCTCGGCATCCAACTACCCGGAGCGGAGCATGGAGGGATCGGTCGTCGCAGGATATCGTGCCGCCGAAGCGATCTCAGAGGGAGGCACGTGACCGGGGTGGAGGTGAGTGCAGTTATTCCCGTCTTCAATGACCGGGAGGCACTCAAACGAGCGATCCCCCTCTCGATTACCCGCCTCGGTGAGGTGGCGCCATCCTTCGAGCTGATCATCGCAGAGGATGGAAGCACCGATGGGAGTGCCGAGCTCGTCCGATCATGGGAGGAGCAGGATTCGAGGGTCCGCCTCTTCCACAGCGATGAGCGGCTTGGCAGGGGACGGGCACTGAACAGGGCATTTTCCGCAGCAGAAGGAGCGATTGTCTGCTATTACGATGTGGATCTGGCAACGGATATGAAGCATCTCGGGACCCTGATCGGTGCCATCAGGAACGGGTATGACATCTCCACCGGTTCGCGTCTCCTTCCCCAAAGCAGGATTCAGAGGAGCGGAGGGCGTGAGATTGCCAGCAGGGCATATAATCTCCTTGTCAGGACCGTGCTTGGCAGCAGGCTCCATGATCACCAGTGCGGTTTCAAAGCCTTTTCACGGGAGAGGATACTCTCGATCATCCCTGCTGTCAGAGACACGCACTGGTTCTGGGATACCGAGGTCCTTGTCAGGGCAGGGAGAAGAGGCTTATCGATCTGTGAATTTCCGGTAACCTGGCAGCAGGGAGGAAAGACAACCGTGAAACGGCACGATGTATGGGACATGGGAACCGCAATCCTCAGACTGTGGTGGGACCTGCATGTTGAGAAAGATTAGCGCCATTGCCGTATCCACCCTGATCGCGGTGGGAATTATCCTCTTCATGCTCTACCGGGTGAAAGATGACCTTCTTGTCGCGCTCGAACACATTGTCTGGATCTATTGTGCCCTGGCAGTGGCCGTCTGTTCCCTTGCATGGCTTCTCCGTGGAGTCCGGTACAGAATTATCCTTTCCGGCATCGGGATTCGATGCAGCATCCTCTTCTCCACCGGCTGTATCTTCATCTCACAGACCGCAAACCTGATCGTCCCCGCAAGGCTCGGGGACCTGGTGCGGGTATTCATCCTCAGGCATGAATTCGGATCAACCATTTCGCAGGGGATCTCCTCCCTCGTGGTGGAACGGGTGTTCGACATCGTAATGGTTGCCCTCCTGGGTGCAGTCTCCCTCCTCTTCGTGTTCAATGTCCCGGGAGAATACATATGGCTCATCGTCCTTCCCCTCATTCTTGGGGCCGGTTTTTTTGTCTTCCTCTCGATCAGTGATCGCTTCTCATCCGACAACCGCTACCTCCGGATCCTGCTCACAATGCTCGACCAGATCAGGCAGGTATCGCTCTCGGCAAAATCCATCCTGGCCCTCTCCTCCTCATCGGTCGTGATCTGGATCCTGGATGTCCTCGTCTGCCTCTTTGTGGGGATGATGTTCGGAGTGACCATCCCGTTTGCGGTGGTTACGCTTGCCATCGTTGTCGGCAACCTGGTGAAGGCCATTCCCCTGACTCCCGGTGGCATCGGGACCTATGAGCTGGCGCTTGTTGCCATCTTTTCCGCTGCCGGGATCGATCCGGCCGTTGCCACCCTGATTGCCGTGATCGATCACCTGCTCAAGAACCTGGTCACCCTCGGGGGCGGGGTGATATCGATCTACTTCTTCGGCGATTGGGTGATCGACGCTATAAAATCCGCCTTTAAAAAGGAGCTCCCAGAGGATGATCACCCCGGGGTATGAAATCCAGCTCATGATGGTGGCAGGATGGCTGATCCTGATCGTACTGCTCCAGCTGGCACTGTGGCCTCTCCTCCGGCCGGTCCTGAAAGAATTCTCATTCCCGGCGGCATTTCCTGCCTCGCTGCTCCTTTTTACCCTTGTCTCCTGGTACTGCGGCCTCCTGCATCTCCCGGTATGGATCGCCGTTCTCCCGTTTGTAGCCCTGCTCTTCTGGTTCGCCTACAAAGGATGTTACCGTCGTGACACTTTCAGGGGACAGGGGGTATGGGCGTTTGTGTTTTTCCTCTTCTTCTTCTTCATGCTCGAGCTGCGGTTTATCAATCCGGGCATCTCTTTTGCAGAGAAGTTCATGGACCATGCATTTCTGGCATCGATCATGCGGGTGCCGGTCATTCCCCCCCTCGACCCGTGGTTTCTCGGGGGGACCCTCAATGTCTACTACTACCTCGGGTACTGGATGTTTGGCACGATCGGGATCGTCTCGGGCGTCCCGTCCCCTATTGTCTTCAATCTCGCCCTGCCTACGGTGCTTGCCAATGCAGCGGTTGGTATGTATGCCATGGCACACCTCCTCTCTGACCGCCTCCGGTGGCTGCCCCTCCTGACGTTCCTCGTGGTCAATCCCTCCTTCATCTGGCAGGTGATCCTCGGGAAAACCTCAGGGGCTGTCCTCTGGGATAGTACCCGCACGATCCCGGACACCATTCACGAATATCCGGCGTTCTCGTTCGTATGGGGCGATCTCCATGCCCATGTTGTCTCCCTCTTCAACCAGGTCTTCCTTCTCTTCCTGTGTGTATATGCCCTCACCCACTGGAAGATGATGACTCCCCGGCACCGCTTTTTGCTCGTAATACTGTCCGCGCTTTCCCTTGGTTCCATGCCCCTGATCAATACCTGGGATGTGCTCCTCTATGCCCCGGTCACCGTGCTCTTCGGACTCCTCATCTGGCATGAGAATAGGGAGAGCGTCGGGGAAGTCGGGTCCGGGACACCCCCGGCTATCGGACCCTTGGACCGGATTATGGCTCGGGCATACAGTTTCCTTCTCCTCGTCCCGCCCCTCTCCCTCCTCTGCTACCTTCCCTACTACGTCCAGCTCAAGAGTGGTGGGATACAGGGGATAGGCATCGTCCCTACCCCAAGCCCTGTCCTCGCCTTCCTCCTTGTCCACGGGTTGTTCCTCATCCTCTTCCTGGTGTATTTGAGAAAGGACATCATCCGGATGCCACTGCTCCTTCTCGTCCCCGTCCCCTTCATTCTGGGGGGGTACGCTGCAGCAGGAATCGCGGCCCTGCCGCTGGCATACTTCCTTGCCAGGAGGCTCCGGACCCCCGCTGAAATCCTCGCAATCTGCGGACTTTCCGTGATCATATTCTGTGAATTTTTCTACCTGAAGGATAACATGGGGGAGGTATATTACCGGATGAATACGGTCTTCAAATTCTATCTTCCCGCCTGGATCCTGATGGCATCCTCCGGGTTTGCAATGCTTGCTGTCATGCTGGAGCAGCCGGTGTCCCATCTGAAGATCAGCAAGGGTCTGAAACGAGCGGCACTCATCGGCGTCACAGCGCTGCTTCTTACGGCACCCCTGATCATCCCATTCGAATACAGCTCCCGCGATGCCACCCTGAATGGACTCGCCTGGCTTGACACGACCCATCCTGGCGATGCAGCGGCGATCGCGTTCCTCAGGTCACTTTCAGGCAGCTACGGGATTGTGGAGGCTGAAGGGGGAGATTACGGGTACTACTCGCGGATATCATCATCGACCGGAATTCCTGCCATCATCGGCATGCCATTTCACGAGTACATGTGGCGGGCTGACACGTGGTATGGGGAACGGGTGAATGATATCCGGCTGATCTATGAGGACCCTGCACAGACCGTCCCTCTCATGAGGAAGTATAATGCCACGCTCCTCTATATCGGGGACCCGGAGCGGGAGCGGTATGCAGTGAGGGCGGAGGAAGCCGGCCTTCCGCTCCTCTATAACCAGTCAGGGGTACAGATCTACCTCCTCTCCGCCTGAACAGCCCGGCTGCCGGTACACTCTCACAAACATTTATTGCCATTCCTGTTGATTTTATATAGCTACATCGTCGTCACTGACTGATGAGTGATGAGGGAGACTACGCTACTCCTGAATGAGGTGAGTTATGGCAAAGACGTACGTAAAATTCCAGGTTTCTGAAGAGATTCAGAACAAGGCGCTCGAAGCCCTTGAGATTGCACGGGATACCGGGAAGATCAAGAAAGGGGCAAACGAGGCCACCAAGGCAATCGAGAGGAGTCTTGCAACGCTGGTCCTTATTGGTGCTGATGTTGAGCCGGAAGAGATCGTGATGCACCTCGGCCCGCTCTGTGAAGAGAAGAAGATCCCCTTTGTGTATATCAACAAACAGAATGATATCGGGGCCGCAAGCGGCCTTGAGGTTGGCTCCACTGCTGCAGCGATCGTCAAGCCCGGGAAGGCCAAGGATCTCATCGACGAGGTCGCCAAACAGATCAGCGACCTGAGAGCGTGAACAGACCATGGCAGATGAAGGAACGCCTGCAGAGGTCATCGAAGTGATCGGATCCACCGGGATGCACGGCGAAGCCATGCAGGTGAAATGCCGGATTCTCGACGGTCCAAACAAGGGGCGCATCATCACCCGCAATACGGTCGGACCCATCCGCGAGGGTGATGTGCTGATGCTCCTTGAGACCGAACGCGAGGCCAAGAAACTCTCACGGCGGTGAACGTACTATGGTAGAACAGAAAAACTGCAGTTTCTGCGGTGAACCAATCGAGCCCGGGACCGGGAAGATGTTTGTCAGGAAAGACAGTACCATCTTCTACTTCTGCAGCTCGAAGTGCCAGAACAACTTCCGGCTCGGCAGGACTCCCCGCAGGGTTGCCTGGACAAAAGCCGGGCGAAAGGCGCTCGGAAAGGAGTAATGCGGCATGGACCGGACCTTTGTGATGGTCAAACCTGACGGGGTAGCCAGAGGATTGATCGGGGAAATGGTCAGCCGTTTCGAAAAAAAAGGCCTCAGGCTGGTCGCTGCCCGTCTCGAGAAGCTCCCTGAAAAGCGGGTGATGGAACAGTACAGGGAACACCTCGAAAAACCGTTCTTCCCATCGCTCCGGCACTATATCACCAGCGGCCCGGTATTCCTGATGGTCTGGGAGGGGAAATCAGCCGTCACGGTCGTTCGGGCGCTTGTCGGTGCCACAAATCCGGCCGAGGCCGCCCCCGGGACGATCCGCGGTGACTTCGCACTTGATATCGGCAGGAACGTGATCCATGCCTCCGATTCGCCGGAAAGTGCAAAGCGTGAGATCGCCCTCCATTTCACCCAGGAAGATCTCTGCTCGTACAAGAGGGTCGACGAAGCCGTTTTGTACGAATAAGTATCACCGGAATCATCCCCTTCTTTAACAGATCTGATAACCACTCTTCTGGTCACATACCTTTCTGACGAACCCCGCAGGTGCGGTTTTCATGCAGGAATGGCGTGGATCATTTTTCAGGGTGTATACCCCTGTCTCAAAGAGAGCCATGCATGGTTCCCCCCCTGTTATGATGGAACCTTTCGTATGCCGGATGGGGGGGGAAGGCAAACGCTCTTCCCTTCAGAGGGCACACCATCCCCTATGGCCGGCGAAATGGTCACGTTTGCGCTCCTCTCGCTCTCGTCGATCATTATTATAGTGAATCCGCTTGGCGCCACCCTTACCTTCGTCTCCCTAACGAGCTCGCTTGATCGTGAAACAAGGCTGAAGGTGGCAGTGGAATCCTGCCGGTATGCGCTCGCGATCCTCATCGCCTTTGCCCTGGCGGGAGGGATCATCCTCCGGCTCTTCGGCATCACGATCGATGCATTCCGTATTGGAGGCGGCATCCTCCTGTTCGTGATCGGGATGGAGATGGTCTACGCCCGCACCTCACGGTCTAAGCTGACCGCAACGGAAAAATATGAGAGTATGGATGCAGAGGATATTTCAGTCACCCCCTTAGCAATACCCATGATTGCAGGACCTGGTGCAATCACCACGACAATCGTTCTGATGAATGAAGCGACGGGATCAGTACCGCGGATTGCCCTCATTCTCGTCTCGATCGTGATCGCAATCCTTCTCACCTACCTGATGATGGTACGATCAGATCAGATCGTCAGTCGCATCGGACAGAAAGAGTTCCGGGCCATCAACCGGCTGATGGGGATGCTTCTGATTGCCATTGCAGTCCAGTTCGTGATCGCCGGACTCACTGCGGCATTTCCGGTCCTGTCAGGGATCTGAACAAAGGCTCCAGACACAGAGATCAACAAGGAGAACACCATCATATGCCCATAAAAATTGCCGGAGCCCAGATCGGGAGCAGGTGGGAGGATCCACAGCAAAGTCTGCAAAAGGCGGAACAGTCCATCAGGAGAGCTGTTGAAGAAGGAGCCTCACTGATCTGTTTTCCCGAGCAATACCCCACAGGATGGGACCCCCGGTCTGTCCGGCATGTCGAGGAACGGGACGGCCCAATCGTCTCCCGGTTCCGTTACCTTGCACAGGAATATGGTATTGCAATACTCGGCTCATTCCGTGAGCGCTCTGATCCTAAACCGAGGAATACCTGCATCGTTCTCGACCCCCACGGGGAGATTGCCGCTACCTATGCGAAGTCTCACCTGTTCACCCCGGCACACGAAGACGAATACTACTCCCCTGGTACAAACCCGGGAATCTTCAGACTCTCGAATGT
>Ga0302253_1000724_pt1 | contig 24554 bp, 24 predicted proteins | sample AAG_RA_Trp_MG_FD_193537 | JGI IMG/M metagenome (GOLD analysis project Ga0302253, IMG submission 193537) | Enriched activated sludge microbial communities from anaerobic digester in WTTP, New Holstein, Wisconsin, United States - AAG_RA_Trp | ecosystem: Engineered > Bioreactor > Anaerobic >...
CCTTTTCGGTCTCGTAGACCATGCAAAATGCCGAACAGTAACCTAGATTTCCTGTCCCGCTCTCGCGGTCAGTGTATCACTACCCACCACGTCCCGGTTGGACTTTTTTATCAGACCTCCTTTCCGGCGCGGCGCCGATTTACCTTTTTCTTTCTGATGTTTACAGTATATCCTATGAATTCTGAAACCGCAAATGCAATTTGTGATGAACTTGCTTCATGGCTGAGCGAGCAGAGCGAGATTGCCTGGTCGACCAAACTCCCTGCTCGAGCACCTGATTTCGTTCCTTTGCCGCAGGATCTCGATCATGTGCTGTCTGAAGCGCTCGCTGCGCGAGGGATTCATGCTCTGTATCGCCACCAGAAACGATCGTACGAGTTGGCTCGCGCAAAGCGGGATTTTATTGTAGTCACCCCGACCGCTTCGGGCAAAACACTGTGCTACAACCTCCCGGTGATGCAGACTTTGCTTGAGGAACCCGAGGGCAGGGCTCTCTATCTCTTTCCTACAAAAGCTCTCTCGCAGGACCAGCAAAGTGCGCTTGGCGAGATTATGCTTGCAGGGAGCATAGGGATGGCCATCAATACCTACGATGGCGACACCCCGACAGAGATACGCGCGAAAGCCCGGACCTCGGGTCGCATAATCATCTCGAATCCCGACATGCTGCACTCGGGCATCCTTCCCAATCATGCAAAGTGGGTCAAGTTTTTCTCGAATCTGAAATATGTTGTGGTCGATGAACTCCATGCCTATCGAGGAGTGTTTGGAAGCCACGTCGCCTCGGTGCTTCGCAGGCTCATCCGCATCGCAAAATTCTATGGTTCTGAGCCTGTGTTTATATTTTCATCAGCTACAATTGCAAATCCGCAGGAGCTGGCAGAGCGTTATATTGAGCGCGAAGTCGCACTGATTGAAGAGAGCGGCGCAGGCTCCGGAGAAAAGGTGCTGTTCTGCGTCAATCCGCCACTCGTGGACCCGGTACAAGGAATTAGACGCTCCAGCGCGCTCGAAGCGGAATCGGTCATGTTGTGGCTCTTGAAAAAAGGGGTGCGCACGATTCTGTTCTCGAGATCTCGTCTGCAAGTCGAACTGCTTTCAAGCTATTTAAACAAAAAGCTAGAAAATGCATATAACCGCAATTTCGGTCTGGTCGTAAAGCCGTATCGCTCAGGACTGCTTCCCTCCGAAAGGAGAGAAATTGAAAAAGGCTTGAGAGACGGGCGCATTCATGGGGTTGTTTCGACAAATGCGCTTGAGCTTGGAATTGATATCGGAGGCCTTGATGCTGCAGTAATAACAGGATATCCAGGGAGCATTGCCTCATTCTGGCAGCAGGCAGGAAGGGCAGGGCGGGGGCTGGGGGTGTCGCTTGCTGTATATATTTCTTCTTCAGCTCCGCTGGATCAGTATTTTGCAGCTCATCCGGAATATTTTCTTTCCAGGGCGCCAGAGCACGCTCACATCGATGCGTATAACCCCTATATCTTTACGGATCATCTGAAATGTGCCGCGTTCGAGCTGCCCTTTGCTGAAGGCGAGCCGTTTTCGCCAGATCCTTCGAACCAGAAAGCGGCAGAGCTCACAAAGGAAGCATTGGATTATCTCGAAGAAGAAGGCATTGTGCGGCATACGGCCGGCCGCTATTTCTGGTCCGCAGAAGGTTACCCGGGAGAAAAGATATCGCTTCGTTCAGCAACAACAGAAAATGTTGTAATTGTGGATGCTACGAATGGAAGGCATGATGTCATTGGCGAGATGGACAGGCCCAGTGCAAAAGAGTTGCTTTTCGACAAAGCGGTGTATATTCATTTGGGGACTCAGTATCAAGTAAAATCGCTCGATCTCGAAAAGCGCGTATGCTTGGTCGAGCGAAGCGATGTGGATTACTGGACCGATTCCATAGTAAAACGCGACATAGAAGTGCTGACCATCGATTCGCAGGCCGAGCATTCGGAATGCACAATGATGCTTGGGGACATTCTTGTCCGGAGCCAGGTCGAGAAATACAAAAAATTGCGCTTCAATACTCACGAGAATATCGGATACGGCGAAATCTGGCTCCCTCCTGATGAAATGCAAACACGATCACTCATAATCACGATCGCTCAGGAAAGCGAATGCGGGAAGCTCCTTGGGGCGCTTGTTCCCGAGAAAGCAGATGCAGTTCTGAGCGGAGTTGCCAGGCTCATGCGTCAGTTAGCGCCTGCATCGGTACTATGCGATGTGCATGATATTGGCGTGGCCTCACGCGCGCGCGACCTTTTTTTCAAGAACCCAGCTTTGTATTTCTATGACATGTATCCCGGTGGAACGGGGATTGCTGAAGCGCTGTACGCAAATGTTCAGGAAATATTCGCTGCTGCGCTCGAGCGCCTTGGCAATTGCCCCTGCAAGGCTGGATGTCCCTCATGCATAGGCGTGGAATCCGCGGACAAGGACAGCAAGGCTATTTCATTGCAGTTTCTGAAGCTTTTGCAGGGCGCATGCGCGAAATAGAGAATTCGAGCTGGTTTCAGGAGAGCTGACAATGAATCTCAAGGAAAGGCTTGCGCTGATAAAGAACGAGAAAACAAAGCTGAAGCCTTCCGCGCCTCGAAAACGGTTTATCCCTGAGGGCTGGCAAGAGATAGCACCGCTCGTATGGGCAAGAGAAGTCTCGCGGCCTTTCCGTCAGGTGCCGGAGATACTTTCGCCGAGTATAATGAGGCCCCTTGTACCTGCATATGATGAAGCAATGCATGTGGAGCCTGGCTCTGTCCCTGCCGGACATATCGCATTTTTCGATCTGGAGACGACAGGTCTTTCGGGCGGAGCAGGAACAATTGCTTTTCTTTGCACAACTGCGACATTTGAGGGATCATCACTGTTCCTCAAACAAATATACCTTGAAGACTATCCAGGAGAACCGGAGTTTCTTAAGAAGGTGATCGAGAATTTGTCTGCTGCGAAATGGATTGCAAGCTATAATGGAACAGCCTTCGATATACCCCTTTTGCAAGTCCGATGCGTGCTCAACAGGATAGCGATGCCGCAGCTGCGACATATCGACTTGCTTCATGATTGTCGGCGATTCTGGGGCAGAAGCGTGGAATCCTGCGCTCTTCAGTCGATGGAAGCGTTTCTCCTTGGGAAAGAGCGCGAATCCGACATTCCGGGTGCTCTTGTTCCAAAGGTCTGGCTTGATCTCGTGAAATCAGAGCTGCCGAGCGAAGAACAGAAGGCCTTGATGGTGCTTGTGTGGAAACATAATCTGGAGGATGTCGTTTCACTTGCTGAACTCTTTCTGCTGGCCGAAATGGCTTACCGGGACCCAGTGAGCGGAGTAGCGCGATATGCTATAGATCCTGCAGCAATCGCAAGCCGGCTTCTTAAGACAGGTCGGACTGAAGAAGCTCGGAAGCTATTGCTGATGGTGCGCGATCAGAATTCCGCTCTGGACTGTCAGGGTGAAAAACGCATGAGAGCGCTTCGGGTTCTGGCTTCCTTGGCCAGGCGCGAAAAGAATCGCCGACTTTTTGCCGAGACAATTATGGCTATGGACAATTCAGCATACGGTTGTGTTGCGAAAGCAAAACTCTTCGAACATGTGTACAAAGATCCGCAAGCAGCGCTTGAATGGGCAAAGAGCGCGCGCGAAATTCTGGCTAGCCAAAAAGAATTATCAAAAGAATTGTGGGAAGGGCAGGAACCCCGCCAATTGCCATACCTCACAATCGAATCATTGCAGCATCGCATTGCTCGCCTGGAACGGAAGGTTGCAAAACAAAAAGGCCTCTGATCGCATGCAGGTATCGAAAGAGCGCGATCCTGGCGGCCATGACTCTATGCAGAAGGCGGATTTGTTGTCTGCAGGGTGTCCCCAAGCTGTCCGCATGCGCCCATGACGCCTCGCCCGCGGCTCATCCTCTGCACCGTCACAATTCCTTTTCGCTCAAGGATTTCAGAAAAAATGCGCATCTGCCGCGGGCTCGGCTGTTCGAATGGCATACCTTGAATGGGGTTCCATGCAATCAGATTTACCTGCGCCTTGAGCGGGGTTATCCAGGCGGCGAGCGCCTCCGCATCTGTTTCCGAAGCATTCATGTTGCCAATGAGCACGACCTCGAGCGTAATGCGGTCGCGAGTAGCTTGCTGGAATTGCAGGAGCGCCGATTTAAGCTCGTCGAGCGGCCAGGTTTTGTTGACAGGCATAAGTCTTGTGCGCAGATCGGGGTCTGCGGAAGTGAGCGAAATCGCCAGGCGTATTTTGGGCCCGCTTTGGGCGATATCGAGGATACCCGGAATTATGCCACTCGTCGAAATAGTAATCTTGCGCAAGGACATTCCTATGCCTTCCGGACTCGATAGCACCACGATTGCTTTTCGCACATTTTCGAGATTCAGAAGCGGCTCCCCCATCCCCATGAAAACAACATTGGAAATGAACCCGCGCCTGTCACGCAAAAAATGGAATTGCTCGATTATCTCATCTGGCCCTAGATTTCGCAAAAAGCCAAGCGTGCCAGTCTTGCAGAACGCACAACCCATCGGGCAGCCTACCTGGCTGGAAAGACAGGCGGTCTTTCGGCCTTCGATATCTTCGAGCAGCACACATTCAACGGCTGCACCGTCCCGCAGACGAATCTGGAGTTTCAATGAACCATCTTCGTCGATGAGCTCTTTTTCTATGCTCGACGATCGCACCTGTCCGCCATAGAGCCCGGACAGGCGTTCTCTCAGGCTTTGCGGCAGATTCGTCATTGCATCGAACGATGCAATTCCCCTGGAGAACCATTCATAGACCTGCCGGGCTCGGTAGGGGGGCTGCTCCGGCAAAAGAGCGGCCGTTTCCGCAAGAGAAAGGCCGCTCGGATAGACTTTCATTTGACTGTCCAAAGCAGAACCGCTCATGCCTTTCCTGTAAGTTTGGCCAGCGCTTCCTGGATAATCGGGTTCTTGATCCCCATGTGCTGGAATTCAGTGAGCACATCGATTGCCTGCTGACGCTGATTGTTCATGAGATATGTCTGGGCAAGTTCGATATAAATCCGGTAATTCTTGGGATCATTCTGCAGAAGCGAGCGAAGACTCGCGATTGCTTCTTCATATTTGCCTTGCTGGCGCGCAATTACTGCAAGCCCGAGCACCGCGTAGATGTCGAATTCGATGTTGAGTGCATTCTGGTAGTACTCGACTGCTTTATCGTAATCGCCCATGTTGCGGTAGGCGTCGCCTGCGCGGGTAAGAATGACCTTGTTCTTTGGGTCTTTTTCAAGGATCTTGTTCCAGTAGACAAGCGACATGTTCTGCTTGCCCACGCCTCGATAGCAGTCGGCGATTCCAAACAGAGCATAGAAATTTTCTGGTTCTTTTTCCAGCGCTTTTTCGAAATAAGGGATGCCCTTGTCGAAGTGCTTGAGTTTGCGATAGCAGTTGCCGATTGCGGTGAGTACCCGAATATCGACATTGTCCCCTTCGAGCTCGACCATGCGCTGCCAGTATGAGAGGGCTTCTTTGTATTCCTTGAAGTCATAATGAAGATGGCCAAGTCCGATAAGCGCGTAGTGATTGTCCGGGTTTAGTTCGAGCACACGGTGATAGATGGCCTTGGATTTTCTGAAATCATGCACTTTGCGGTAGGCATCGGCAACGCGCGTGAGCACAGTAATGTTGGTGTTGTCATGCAGGAGGTACTGCTCCCAGATTTCGATGGCTTTCTGGAACTGGTTGAGCGCTTTGTAGCAATCGGCAAGTCCGAAAAGCGCGTAGCTGTTGCCGGGATGGAATACAAGGCATCGCCGGTAGTAGTCGGCAGCTTCCTTGAAACGACCTTGCTTCCGCGCAGAATCGCCCATTCCGACGAGTGCATAGTTGTTTTCCTTGTCTTTTTCAAGGATCTGTATAAAACATTCTACTGCTTCGTCAAAACGGTTCTCTTTGAGCAGCTGGTAGCCTTTCTTGGAAGTTTCGGCTATTTCGGTGTTTTCTGACTGGATTTCTTCAGGCACTTCGAAAAAATCGTCATTGTAGGGTAAAGACGGCATATCACTCATGACTTTTACCTCATGGCGGAAAGTATTTTTACATATGGCTCATACAAGCCTGCATATTTATTACTTATTTCTTTCCGTCCTAATTCTATATGAAATTATACTTGCTGAATCCGATTTGCGCAAGGAACTGGCGCAAAATAAATTTGATATTCAGGCTGGGCCTTTGCGATAAAATCGGACGGTCGAGCGGCCGAATATTCTTGTGTCTATGCTTTTCAGAGCCCCGACCTGTTCGGGCAGGCGGTCTTCGTGCGGAAAATGAATAAGGACGAGGCTTCCTTCATGGAGGCTGGCAGAGCAATCGAGCCGCTCCAGCAATTGAAGCTTGAATTTGTAATCGAACGGAGGATCAAGGAATACAATATCGAAAGCGGTTTTATTGCGCATAATAAAAGTTTCCGCAGGCATTGCGCGACAGAAAAGCGGCGGCTCGGCGATAGTCGCATTCTGCAGCAAAACAGGGAATTTTTTTCTGTCTTTTTCAATGCACACAACAGGCTTTGCGCCCCGGGATGCCGCCTCGAGCCCGATAATTCCGGAACCCGAAAAAAGATCGCAGAAGGAAAAACCGGTCAGGTCGCCAAGCACTGCAAATACCGATTCCCGCATCCGATCCATGGCTGGGCGGATTTTGAGATCGCTCTCAGGCATTTTGACGATTCGGCCGCTATACAGTCCTCCTGTGATGCGCATCTGCAATTACCAGTCTTTAAGCCTGAAATCGCGCCGGATTTCGCGATCGATGTCGCGGGCTTTTATATCCGCGCGCTTGTCGAATTCCTTTTTGCCGCGGCACAGGCCCAGCTCAAGTTTCACAAGGCCATGCTTCAAATATATGCTGAGCGGTACGAGCGTATAGCCTTTTTCCCGAACCCGGCGGTCGATACGCTTGATTTCCTGCCGATGGAGGAGAAGCTTTTTCGGGCGATCCGGATCATGGCTGAACACGGAAGCCTGAGCATATTCCGCAATATGGAGGTTGTTGAGCCAGACTTCCTCGCCTTTTATTTCAGCAAATGAATCGCCGAAGCTTACGCGCCCTTCTTTAATCGATTTTACTTCGCTGCCCTGGAGCGCGATGCCGCATTCAATATTTTCCTCGATTTCATAATCGAAACGGGCGCGGCGATTCTGGGCGATTATTTTTATCGGAACCTGGGATCTCATTTCTTTCTCAATGCAGGTCGGAATCCGAGAAACTCGGAGCCATGGGCAGCAGGAACAGGCCCTCTGGAATCGATCGAAATCTGATCGGGGCTGTTCGCCCACGAGCCGCCCTTGACTGTTTTCTGGCTTATAGCGCCGATGAGTTCGTCAAAAGCTGAAGAGTCTTTCTGGATCCATGCATAGGGACGGAAACCATCAGAAGTCCATTCCCACACATTGCCAAAAAGATCTGAGAAGCTCAGGCTGTCAGTACCAGCAGAACCGACCGGCAATGGCCCCGTCGATGCATGGTTTTTGAATATGCCGAGAGAAGAAATGCTGCGCGAAGACACTGCAGCAGCAGCTTCCCACATGGCCTCTGTCGGCAAGGCCACTTCATAGCCTGCTGGAGCCTGGCGATTCAGCCATTGGCAATAAGCATTGGCCGCGTACCAGGATACTCCTGTGATCGGTCGGTTATCTGCTGCGGCCAAATCGAAATCTTTCAGATACGAGCTGTCTGCAAGGCCTTTTTCGATAAGCACAGCTTTATTCTCAGGCTTCCAGTCGGGATTTTCCGCAAGGAATCGAGCAAATTCGCGCTGTGTCACCTCGGTGGACGCAAGACCAAATTCAGGCAATGTGCTCTGGAATAAGGTTTTCGAGCCCTCGGGCGTGCTGCTGACAAGGTCGAGAAGTCCGCCTTTGAACATGATGAATGAATGAGGTCCAACGGATCGAAGTCCATTCGCTTGCAGAGGGTTTATGTGCACTGCTGCTGTTTCCTGCTTTAAGGCAGCAGCGGCGTTCCTAATAGCATCGCTTGCTTTGTCGGGGATTGTCTCCATAACCATTGCGGCGCTGTTTTTGGACGAGGCAAGCATTCCTGCCAAGTTTCTTGCAGTGCTGAGTACGCCAAGCGGACTTCCGGCAGGCGCAGCTATTGCGGTGCTGGCATACACGGTATCTCGCAAGGAAGCAGCATTCATGGAGAGACTTATTCCTGCTGCAAGAAGCGCATCGGAAAGAGCAGCGCGGTCGATGTTCTGGATGGATGCCAGATCCCTTGAGGCTTCGGAAAGCGTCATGGGCAGCTGATAGATGGCGCTTGGCTTTCCGGATAGAGCCCAGCTAGCGAAATCCTTGAATGCTGGAAGTATAATCGCTTCTTGCGATTGAGGCTCAAGAGCGTAGCCAAGATGCACAACTGGAGGAAAAATCAGAGTGGCAAAAATGCGGTTTGGAACCGTTGTTTGCAATACTTTCGAGGAAAACCCCTGCTTGCGGATTTCGATTTGATGGGGGCCTGGTTTTGCGTGCGCTCCATCCTGTGTATTCCCTACGTATGCGCCATCTATATAGACTGCGGCTGCGTCCGGATGCCCGGAAAATTGCAGGCGCGCCCCTGGATGCGACAAACCGGGGTTTACGAGAAGAAAAAAGAGCACAACCAGAATGGCAATTGAATAGAGAACCGGGACATATACGCGGGGGCGAACGCCCAGCACGGGTTTGAGTGTGACCTTGGCTTGCGCTATTTCTTGCTCGGTGATCTTGTCAGCGTCTTTCATTGCAAAAGAAGCCTAGCCGAAGGGCACCGTCTTGTCAACGATATGCGCTCATGATAGCTTGATGTCGATATGAAGAAAACAGATTTCTTCGACCGCCTTGTTGCATTCTCCGAAAGTTTTTTGACCCGAAGAAAACAAAAGTCTCTTCGGGCAAAGATGAAACAGCAGAAACGCCACCCGGTTGTCGACTGGATATATGCCATTCTCTGGGCGGCCTGCGTCGTGCTCGTGATCAACCAATATCTCTTCCAGGCATATCGCATCCCTTCAGGGTCCATGGGAAAAACGCTCCTTGTAGGCGACATGATTTTCGTAGACAAGCTGTCATATGGCCCTGAATTGCTTCCTGGCGTGCTGAAAACACCAGGAGTATCCAAGCCCGAGCGAGGCAAGGTCATCATATTCGAAAATCCATCCTACCTTTCGCGCGGTCCCTTATACACGATTTTCCAGCAAATGTTATACATGGTCACTTTCACACTGGTCGATATCGATAGAGAGCCAACAGGCGAGCCTCGTGTCCACTATCTCATCAAGCGGGCGATAGGAGTAGGTGGGGACACTATCCATGTTGTCAATGGTGAAGTGTACATCAAGCCTCGTGGTTCGTCTGAATTTATGAGCGAAAAATCGCTCATGCAGGGGCTGGGCCTTGCTGTCAAAACTCAGCGGCTTGTTTCGCAGAGCGAATATGCTGAAATCACGAATGTCGGAATTGCGTCGGCATATTCCGAGCTGAATCTTGCATTCCCGGCGAGCCTGGGTACACCATCTGTGCAGAGTGCCAACAAGGACGCGTTCCATTATGACATGAGCCGCGTTACCACTCTCAGAGACGCGAATCCTTCGGAAGCCCGCAACGCTCAGATTGCGCAGCGCTATGAGAACGGCTGGTACATTGCTGATTCTCGCGTCTTCCCAATGGGCGACAACAGAGACAATTCCCGCGATGCGCGGTATTTCGGTCCTGTCGCGGAAAAGAAAGTTCTTGGCCATGCCCTTTTTATCTACTTCCCCTTCAGCCGAATGGGCAGCATCCGGTAGTGGCAGCATGTTCGCGAGAAGGCCAGTTCGATACGCGGAAAAAGTCGAGAGAAAAAAGAATCGCCTGAGAGCTATCTGGTTCGTCGCGGTCTTTATAATTCTGAGCTCCTTTATTCGGGGTGTCGTGATCCAGAGCTGGCAGATACGCGATCAAACAATGAACCCCTCCCTTGTGGTCGGGGATGTCGTGCTCGCTGTTCCGTTCTGGTCAATTTTTTCTTCTGCTCCCTTTAGCTTTTCGGGTCCTCTTCATCAAGGCGACCTTGTGCTTGTCGATGACGGGGCATCTGAGGTCACGCCTCCTGCGCTCCTTACTGTCGATGCAGTGTTGCGCTTTTTTGCATTGCAGCGATTTTCCATTCTGGAAGCACAGTATGGCAGGAATTTTGGTGTGCCCGAAGTCATGCGGATAAAGTCCATCATACGGGAGAACAGGGAAAACAAGCGAGTTATCCTCTATACCCTTGAATATGATGCCCGGCGAATGTCTGCCGATGCTCCCGCTGATAAAGAGGTACAGGCTTCACGAATCCGCGCTAAACTCGTATTTAGAATTTGGCCAATACGAAGAGTCGGGCCTTTGACATGAGCGCAGAGCATTTCACGGACAAAAAGCCATTCCCCACACGCTCGCTGTATGTGCATATTCCCTTCTGTGCAGGGCGATGTGCATATTGCGATTTTTTTTCGGTTCCACGAGGAAGCTGCTCCCCCAGTACATTGGCGAGCTATGTCAGCGCTGTCCTTGAACAGGCAGCGGAATGGACGCAAATATTCGAAGCAGGGGAATTTGCGACAATTTATATAGGGGGCGGCACGCCGACTGTTCTTGGTACAGAATTATTGGGAACGCTTGTCCGAGGCCTTGAGCCTTACGCCGCAAATGAATGTGAATGGACAATCGAAGCGAATCCGGAAAGCCTCGATGAAGAAGCAGTGCAGATGCTTGCAGAGACAAAAGTCAGCCGCATTTCGCTTGGCGTGCAGACATTGTCGCAAAGCCAATGGCCAATACTGGGGCGAGTCGGTTCGATTGAAGATTCGCTCCGCGCAATCGAGCTGCTCGGATCGAGCAGATTTGAAGTTTCAGTCGATCTTTTGGCAGGGATTCCATATCGGGCCAGTGATGCGGCCGGGGACCCGGAGTACATCGAAGCGCAGCTTCTGGAAAGTTTGAGTGCGCTCTCAGGGAAAGTTCCGCATATTTCGATGTATGATCTCACTATAGAAGAAGGGACTGTATTGCAGCGCCGGATTGTAGATGGGGAACTGGTGCTGCCTGATACCGACAGTCTTGCTCGCGCGAGGGAGAGCGCAGACGGCCTGCTTGCAGCGCACGGCTACATTCGCTATGAAGTCTCGAATTATGCCCTGCCTGGGCATGAATGCAGGCACAACCTGGCATACTGGAACATGGACCCCTATCTGGGTTTGGGCAGCGGGGCAGTCAGCACCCTTGCGTACCCTGCAGATGCACATCAGCGAATGCTTGGTTCCATGGTGAGGCTGAATGGCACGAAAAATCTGAAACATTTCATTGCCCGTCCCGCTGATATTCCGCCAGAAGTTGAAATTATCGACAAGCCGACTGCAGCTTTCGAGGTCTTGATGATGGGTTTCAGAACGGCAAGAGGTGTCGATGCCACCAGGTTCTCTGCGCTTTTTGGCATTCCGATCTTAGAGCTCATTCCATCATCGCTCGAACGATGGGGTGGGGAGATTATTCAAAAAGATAATCACATTGCCATTCATCCTCGGAGCTTCGACATTCTGAACAGATTTCTGGTAGAATGCCTTGAGGAGATGGACGAAAATCGAGCCATGCTAAAAACTTGAAATTTTAGAAGGAGCATTTCATGACATTATTTCAATATGCCGTAGTGGCGTCGATTCTTCACGACGAAAAACAGAAGCAAGAGCTGCTTTCAAAATTCGAGCAGGCATTGATCGAAGCTGGAGGCGAGCTTCAGTCTGTCGGGACGCATACACTATGCCCTCGGAACACCAACCTTCCTCTCTTTATTTTTGTCCTCACTGGAGGCACCGAAGCCGAAGCGATGCAGCTTATTCAAAAAGAAAAAATGATAGAGCAGGGTACACCTGTCGTCCTCCTGGCTCATCCTTTCCAAAACTCGCTTCCCGCAGCAATGGAGATCCTTGCCAAAGTGAAGCAGGATAGCGGCAAAGGGCTCATTCTGCAGGCAGACGCATCCGGAGTGTTCGATGCTGCTGCCCTGGGGAACATTATCGCTGTATCGCAAAGCATGAGAACCCTGCAAGCGAGCCGCATTGGCGTTGTCGGGAAGCCTTCAGACTGGCTTATTGCATCGAGCCAGCATCCGGACATTGCAAAAAAAGCCTGGGGTCTGACCCTTATCGATATTCCTTTTGCAGAACTTATGCATGACATAGAAGCCATTCGCGCAAAACCCGAGCGCGCGCCCGATGTGCCAGGCTTGCGTGCAAAAGCTGAGTTCTTTTCCGAGGCAGATGAGGCGGATATGCGCAAATCCGCGGAAATTCTGCAGGCACTGAAAGGCATTGTCGCTCGCTATAGGCTTACTGCGCTGACATTGCGTTGTTTTGACCTTGTATTGCAGGACAGCAGCACTGGATGTCTTGCGCTTTCAGCACTTGCCGATGAAGGGATTGATGCAGGATGCGAAGGTGATATCCCTTCGATTATCGCGCTTCACTGGATGCGTTCGCTCACGGGAATGACAGGATGGATGGCAAATCCTTCGAGAATTTCGATTGATAAAGAAAAAGGAACTGCTCAGGCGCTTATTGCGCATTGCACCGCTCCACGCTCCATTCTTTCAAGCTATGGATTGCGCAGTCATTTTGAATCGGGTTTGGGTGTAGCAGTCGCCGGAATTATTCCTGAAGGTCCGGTAACATTGGTAAGGATCGGAGGAAAGAATCTGGACAGAGTGTGGTTTTCTGACGCGTCAGTTATTGGCAGCCCCCGCCAAGAAGGCCTTTGCAGAACACAGGCCTTGCTTGCACTTCCGGCAGCTCGCGCTGAGGAACTCCTCACCAACCCTCTTGGTAACCATCTTGTCATGATTCGCGGCGATTGGATAAAGCGCATCGAAGCTTTTATCCGGCTATGGCAATCATAGACGATTACACGAAGAAATCGTAATTCGACTTGATGTGCTCAGCGAAGCCCTCCTGATACGAAATATTCGCGCGGGTTTCTGAAAAAATTGTGCTCGGAGGGCCATGACCTGGGAAAATCACTGTTTCTTGCGGGAGGGAAAATAGCTTCTGCTGTATACGTGCTGCAAGCGCATTGGTATTAAATGTGCTACTTGTTTTTCCGATTAAGCCAGCATGCAGGACATCCCCTGTGAACAGGAACGACTCATCGACGAGATAGACAATGGAATCCTGAGAGTGCCCCGGAACCGCAATCGCTCTGACAGAAAAACCGGCTTCCTCGAATGATTCGCCATCTCTGACCTTTTTGCATTGGAATTCAAGGATCTTTGCATTGGAGGCATAGATTATCGGACTGTAAATCTTCATTATTGTCGAAAGTCCGCGAATATGATGTGTATGGTTGTGCGTTATGAATATGGCACAGAGGTCAAAGCGGTTTTGCTCGATTTTTTCTATCATTGTTGGCGTAAGTTCGGCAGGATCCACCGCAATGGCCTTGCCCAGTTTTTCGTTTCCAATCATATAACTGTTCGAAAAACCGAAAATGGAATAATGCTGATAAATTTTCATAGGTATAAATGCTCCAGATCGCGGACTGCTTCCGCAATATTCGATCCGACAAACGTGACGTTGGATTCCTTTGCTGGAATGTAGAAGGCGCGTTTGAAATCGCAGTTGTCGAAATTGACTGTATCGAGATCACAGAGCATAAAGCGCGAATTATAGAGATTCGATCCGGAAAAGGTACAATCGGAAAAGTGCGAGCCATTGAAGTTTGTTTGGATAAGTTCGGAATTTTCAAAACTGCAATCGAGGAAATTTGATGAGCCGAATGAGCAGAAATCTATATCTGTGCCGGAAAAGTCGCACGAAATGAATTCTGATCCATCCAGAAAAGAGAGATGGAATGAAGCGCCTGTGAACATTGCGTGATGCATTTTGACATTTCTGAAAGAACAGCCAACAAATCGGTAGCGGGAAAAATCCATTCCCATTATCGTTGCATCGTCAAAAACACGATTCATGATGAGCGTTTGGGATCGCAATTCTTCAAGGGATTTGCGCATGCGTTCTGCATCATTTTTCAGGTGATCGAAGCAGAGAGTTTCGAGCGAAAATGAAGGCCGGTGGCAGCCCTCGACGGAGCAAGGAACAACCTTGAACATGCCTACAGCCTACATGATTTGGCGGCAGCGCTCAAGGTCCATACCATTATTCCGATACAGATTCGCTGTGTGCTTGCCAGGAATCTCCATCCTGTGTAGTATTTTATCCATGTGTTATGCATGTGGCGCTCTCTTGCCGTATGGATACAAGCCAGGCTTCAATGATACTTGCGAGCAGTGTGGCAAGGACTTGCACGTATGCCGGATGTGCCGTTTCTATACGCCTGGACTGCATTGGGACTGCGCCGAGAATATCGACGAACAGGTTTTCGACAAAGAGAAGCGCAACCATTGCGAGTGGTTCTCGGCTGCAGAGAAGTTCGTAGAGAATTCTAGCACAGACAGGACAGTTTCGCAGTCTGACGCGAAACGCAAGTTCGATGCGCTGTTCGGAGACTGAATGCAAAGCAACAACGATGCATTGCATGTATGTGTGTTTGATTCAGGCATCGGCGGATTACCATTCCTGAAAGCAATTCACCAGGAGTGGAGAGGAGTCACGATTTCGTATGTTGCTGACGATGCCGGTTTTCCATATGGAACAAAATCCCCCGAAGCCATTCGGGACATTCTGTTCGAGCGAGTAAGAAGAATCCGCGCTCGCCTCGATCCGGATATACTCGTGATATCCTGTGTGACCGCAGTGCAGATTGGGCTCAAAGATCTGCAGGCAGCACACCGTCCGATGAAAATCATTGGTGCTATTCCGCCGATTGCGCAAGCAGCCCGGGAAACGCAATCGCACCGTATTGCGGTGCTCACTACTGCCCGCGCTGCGGAAGATGCTTTTCTCGATGATATGATTGCTCGAGATGCTCCGGAAATCGATGTGTTCAGGATCCCTGCGCAAGACCTTGTCGATTATGTCGAGCAGCATTTGCCTTTTGCGGAGCAGGAAAGCGCTGAAGCGGCTGTCGAACCATATATCGCGTATGCCCTGGAAAAGGGAGCTGACAGGCTTGTCCTGGCAAGCAGTCATTTTGTTTTTCTTGAGGAAGCAATTCGGCATGTTATTACTGCGCGCGGAATGGATGATGTCCATTGTCTGGATTCAAGAGAGCATGTACTTTTTGCGCTTCGCCGTTTTTTGTTTTCTGAGCCTGCGGCCGAGGCGGCTAACGAGATGGGCTTTTATCTGACAGGCGACAGAAAACCTTGTCCTTTCTACATTGCGTGGGCGAACCGGTTCGGGACAGCTGTGCCCGAACTGCTTTGAGGAACAAGCTAGTGGGAACCAGCATGCTAGGTATCGTTCTTTCCTTCAGCAACCATTATGCGCGAGTGAGATGCGAAGACAATACAGTTCGTCTCTGCACCATCAAAGGCAAAAGAATCCGCTCTCTCGATGGCTGGTACAATGCGCTTGCAGCAGGTGACAGGGTTTCTGTTCAGATCATTTCTGATGGCGAAGGTGTAATCGAAAAGCTGCTGCCCCGTAGGAATGTATTCGGGCGGTTCAATGAAAAGGGAGGCGCGGATCAAGCGTTTGCAGCCAATATCGACATGGTCGTATGCGTGACTAGCGCAAATTCCCCGCCTTTCCGGCCTAGATTCATCGATCGGGTAAGCGTCATAACTGAACAGTGCGGCGTTCCGCTATTGATTCTTTTCAACAAAATAGACTTGGGAAGCGATGAACATGCTGAAGCGAGGCTTTCTGTCTTCGAATCGCTGGGATATAGGGTTCTTCGTTGTTCGGCATTGCTTCAACAGGGATTGAATGCGTTGCGTGAATCCATTCTCGGCAAAACAGCAGTTTTTGTCGGCCAATCAGGCACAGGAAAATCGAGTATAATCAATGTACTGATGCCTGGTATCGACCGCAAGGTCGCAGCGATTTCCGAAAAATACAATAGAGGCAAGCACACGACGACACTCGCGGAGCTCTTTTTCTCTCCGGAAGGAGATATAGCAGTTATCGATACGCCGGGATTTCGCCGCCTGGCCATGCGCAATATCGAACCTGATGATCTGAGCGCATATTTCCCTGACATGATGCCATTTATCGGGAAATGCGCCTTCGGAGCTTCATGTTCCCATACCCATGAGTCCGGCTGCGCAATCATGGATGCTGTCCAAAATGGCATAATCCACTATGATCGCTACGAAAGCTATCTGCGCATACGCAGCGAACTCGAGCGATCCAGACAGTGGAAGAAAGAAGAAACAGGAAAATTTCGCAAAACTCCCAAGTTTCGCCTTGAGGATGAAGAGGGATGGTAATGCACGAGCACAGCCTTGCACGCCTTGATTTTTTCCGGCTTCGTGAGAGGCTGGAAGGATATTGCCTTTCCTATGAAGGGCGCGCACTGATGCGCAACACTCTTCCCTGTTCGAATCCAGAATCAGTTCGCAGGCTCAAACGCGATCTCTATCTGCTTTCCGAGGGGCTTAGAGAAAGGGAAATTCCTGCCCTGCCTTTCCCCGACATTGATGTTGTTGTGCAAAAAGCAAAGAAAGAAGGCCTTGCCCTTGATGTAGACGAGCTCTTTGCCTTAGGCATATGGGCTACATCATATGAACAGATTGTCGGGCTAGTGCGCTCGATACTTGAAGCCAGCGACAGAGCGAAGAGAGCGCACCAACCAGAAGAGAATGTGCCCATGACGGCATTTGACAGCAGCGCTGATACTGAGGAATGGGCGATGCTCGGCATCGAGACAGCAGTTTTTTCTGCTCCTTCGCTCGCGCTGCTTCGAGAGAGAATATTTGCGATTCTTACACCGGAAGGCGAAATCAGAGACTTGCCCCGAATTCGGGCGCTAAAGCGGGCCATCCATACAGCCCAGCTCGAAAATCAGCGGCTCGTCAGCCAATATCTGTCGGATCCGGATTTGCAGGATGCACTGCAGTCGAATGCCGCCACAGAGCGCGACAACCGCACTGTGCTTGCTATCAAGGCAAATTTCAAAGGCAGGGTAAAGGGCATTGTTCATGAATTCTCTTCGACTGGTCAGACTGTTTTTATCGAGCCGCTGGAGCTGATCGAGCGCAACAACCGGCTTCTGGAACTGGAAACCAGGCTCAATGAAGAAATACGCGCCATCCTCCGCGAAACAACAGAAGCCATCCGTCCGCTTGTGCCATCCTTTGAGAGAGCACGGCAGCACCTGGCAGCTATCGATGCAAGGCTTGCGCGCGCAATACAGCTCCGGAGGGAGGATCTCGTCAATGCTGGGCTTCTCGACGAAGGCTTGCACCTGTATCAGGCCAGGCATCCTCTTTTGGGAAAGAAAGCTGTGCCGATCGATGTCGATGTGCCGGATGGAACACGCGTGCTCATCATCACCGGGCCCAATACGGGAGGCAAGACAGTTTCGCTCAAGACAATCGGGCTTCTTGCGCTTTTGAATCAGTATGGAGCTGGCATTCCTGCGCTATCTACTTCAGGATTTGCAGTTTTTGATACAGTTTTTGCCGATATCGGCGATGAACAATCCATCGATCAGTCTCTTTCAACATTTTCGGGGCATATGCGCGTCATTTCCGACATTGTGCGTGCAGCTACCGGCAGAAGCCTCGTGCTGCTCGACGAACTTGGAGCAGGAACCGATCCCGAAGAAGGGTGCGCCATCGCTATGGCCTTGCTCGACTTTTTTCTGGAGCGCAAGAGCCTGACCATTGCGACCACTCATCACGGTATTCTCAAGAATTATGGATATACAAAACCCGGCTGTCTCAATGCCTCGATGGAGTTCGACGCGCAAAGTCTGAGTCCTACCTATCGCATGTGTATGGGAATTCCTGGTGAAAGCCGAGCATTGGAGATTGCCAGGCAGACGGGCCTATCCGATGAAATAGTGGCGACCGCGACAAGCTATCTCGATGATGAGCGAACCGATTATTCAGCGTTGATGCGCTCTCTGGGAGAGAAGCAGCGTGAACTCGACAGGCTGGAGCAGGAAAAACGCAAGCAGTTGAAAGGAGCACAGGAGTCTCGCCGGAATGCGGATCTGCAGAATCTGAAGGTGCGGCAGAGAGAGCTGGAACTGCGGCGCCAGGGTGTTGCCGAGCTGAACCGCCTTCTTTCGGAAAGCCGCAGGACCTTCGAAAATCTTGTAAGAGAGATCAGAGAATCTGGAAGAAAGGTGGAGGAGGCTTCCAGTGCGCGGGAATTTCTGAATGAGCTTTCTGAAGAAGCCAAGCGGGAAAATGACGAACTGAGCCGATTCGAAGCGGAGACAAAAACGCTTGCTCGTTCACTTTCCGATGGGAATGCTCCGTCCCGCCGAATCGATCCGGCGTCGGCAAGCGTTGGAGAAAAAGTACTGTATGCTGGCCGCGAAGCGATCATCGTACGCAAGCTGGATGAAAAGAGAGTTCTCGTTCAAGCAGGCTCGCTGCGCATTCCAGTAGCGATGGAAGATCTCTGCATCCCGCCTTTGCATAAAAAACCGGATAGTGAGAGCAAGCTTGTATATCAGGTGGAGCTTTCAAGCCCTGGCGAAGGATCCTCAAAGCCGCTGCCCGAGATCGATGTGCGTGGGATGCGGCTTGCCCAAGCGCTTGAAACGCTCGCGCACCAAATCGATGCTGCGAGCTTGAGTGGGCTGGGTGTTTTTTCGGTCATCCATGGCACCGGCGAAGGTATTCTCGGGAAAGGCATCCATGAGTGGCTGAAAACGCAGCCCTCGGTAGCTGATTACTATTTCGCGCGGCCTGAAGACGGGGGTTTTGGAAAAACATGGGTACATCTGAAACCATAAAAGATTTGCAATTGACACCAATTTATGCTGCATGGTATCGTTATGCGGCATTTTTATCAGCCAAAGGAGTTTTCATGTCCGGACATAGTAAATGGGCAACCATAAAGCACAAAAAAGGCGCGCTCGACGCTAAAAGAGGGCAGCTTTTTACAAAGCTTATCAAGGAAATATCGATCGCTGCCCGCATGGGTGGTGGCGATCCGGAAGGCAACCCGCGCCTGCGCACCGCAGTGCTCAAGGCCCGCGCTGCCAACATGCCAAAAGACAATATCGACCGCGCGATCAAGAAAGGCACAGGCGAGCTTGAAGGCACCATCTATGAAGAGCTTTTCTACGAAGCATATGCCCCTGGCGGCGGAGCAATGCTCATCGAAGTGCTGACCGACAACAAGAACCGCGCAGCCGCAGAAATCCGCAATATTGTCACGCGATCTGGCGCGAACCTTGGAACCGCAGGTTCTGTCGCGTATCTTTTCAAAAGAAAAGGCGTGCTCACCTATGATGGCGAAAAGTATACCGAAGACCAGATTCTGGAAGCGGCGCTCGATGCAGGAGCGGACGATGTGGTGAATGAGGACGGAAGCATAGTCGTGTTTACCGATCCCGCTTCTTTCGAAGATGTGCTCAATGCGATGAACGCAAAAGGTTTCGAGACGCTCGGTGCTGAAATATCCATGGTTCCCGATACCTACATCAGTGTCGATGCAGAGACAGCAGCTAAGATACAGAGGCTTATCGATAAGCTGGAAGAGAACGAAGACGTGCAGAATGTCTATCACAACATCGAAATGCCTGAAATCGAAGAGTGATTAAAGAAATGGCTGCTCGTCGCGCTATCGTAGCGATTGGGATTGATCCTGGAATCGCTGCGGTAGGATTCGGCGTAGTCCGAACGAGGGAAGGGAGTCTCGAACTAATCGCTCATGGATGCATTCAGACAGAATCGTCCGTACCGATGGGCAAGAGGCTCGCGCACATATTCAATGAGATCAAAAGGCTGTTGCAGCAATATGCTCCTGATGTCGGCGGCATCGAGGAGCTTTATTTTTTTAGAAACGTATCATCGGCATTCCCTGTAGCAGAAGCGCGAGGTGTCATCAGGCTCGCATTCGAAGAAGCGAACATCGAACTCATGCAGCATACCCCAAATGCCATCAAGAAATCCGTAACCGGTTCCGCCCGCGCAGATAAATTGCAGGTGCAGGAAATGGTGCGCATTCTCCTCGGTATGAAAGAGATACCCAAACCGGATCATGCAGCCGACGCGCTGGCTGCGGCGATTTGTACATTGCATTCGATTGGCCCCGCAGGCTATACTCTTTGACATGTTCAATCGCATCCGCGGTATACTCAACGGCCATGCTGATGATGCCCTCCATGTTGCAACCGGCGCAATCGAATGGGAAATTTTTGTCCCGGTGCGGGATCCCGCGTTTTTTTCGCGTGTAGGCGAAGAGATCGAGCTCTATACCTGGCTGCATCACTATGAAGATGGCATGCGGCTGTATGGATTCATCTCTGCGCCGGAGCGGCAGCTCTTTTTGGATCTCCAGAAGGTCGAAGGAATTGGCCCGCGCCAGGCATTCAAGATTCTTCAAGGGATTGCGCCGCGGGCACTCGCCACCATGCTGGATACCAGCGATCTCGTTTCTCTGCAGAAAATTCCTGGCATTGGGCCCAAAACCGCGCAGAAAATGATGCTTGCGCTCAAGGGCAAGTTGATCGCGCTCGAAGGAGAAGTAGGCGTTCCGGCTCCTGCTGTGCAGGGGCGATTCCGCGATGTCATCAGAGCGCTGATAGAAATGGGTTTTGATCGGCGCGAAGTCGAACGAGTTGTGGCCCAGCTTGGCGCTGATGTGCAGGAAGGACCGGAATCGGAAAAAGAGTTGTTCAGAAAAGCTCTGCTTGAGCTGTCGACAGGAGCGGGGGCATGAATTCAGAAATTCCTGATGATGAATCTATTATTCATAGCCCCATGAATCCTGGATATGATCCGAGTGAGGACGAAAAAGAAGCAACGCTGCGCCCGCGCTATCTTTCTGAGTTTCAGGGGCAAGAGAGAATCAAGGATAACCTGCTCATTTTCATTCGAGCAGCGCGCGAACGAGCAGAAGCGCTCGACCACCTTTTTTTGATGGGTCCGCCTGGATTGGGCAAAACCACGCTTGCGCTCGTTGTCGCTTCAGAAATGGGCGTGGACTTCAAGCCAACAAGTGCTCCCGCCATCGAAAAACCGAAAGATCTTGCTGGAATTCTTACAAATTTGCGCCCGAATGCCGTGCTGTTCATCGACGAAATTCACAGACTCAAGCCTGCAATCGAGGAAATGCTCTATATTGCCATGGAGGATTTTGAGCTTGATTGGGTAATCGGACAAGGGCCTGCAGCCCGGACAGTTCGGATCCCGCTTCCGCCTTTTACGCTTGTCGGTGCAACGACCAAGGCTGGAATGGTTTCTGCGCCGCTTTCGAGCCGTTTCGGCATTTCCCTGCGTTTTGACTATTACTCGGCAGAGGAACTCGAGAGGGTCGTCAGGCGATCTTCCCGCATTCTCGATATCAAAATTGATGAGGATGCGGTGAAGCTTCTTGCAGGAACGAGCCGGGGGACGCCGCGGATTGCCAACAGACTTCTCAGGCGCATGCGCGATTTTGCACAGGTAAAAGGGGCGGGTATCATTACAAAGGATATTGTGATTGATGGGCTTGCGCGGCTTGAAGTTGATTTTCTTGGCCTCGAGCGCCTGGATCGGGAAATACTCAAGGCCATTATCCTTCGGTTTGGAGGAGGCCCTGTCGGCGCTGAAACGCTCGCGGTTTCGGTCAGCGAAAGTGTCGAAAGCCTTGAAGACTACTATGAGCCGTACCTGATTCAGATTGGAATGCTTGCGCGAACGCCGAGAGGGCGCATTGTAACCCCTGCCGCATATCGCCATCTTGGACTGGAACAGATGAATGAAAACGGACGACTTCAATTTTGAACTGCCGGAAAGGCTGATAGCTCAGTACCCGCCCGAGCACCGGGGCAAATCACGCCTTATGGTGCTTGATCGGGCAACAGAGAAGACATTCGATGCCATGGTAGCGGACATAGCCTCATTCATCGAGCCAGGCACCTTGATGATTTTCAATGATTCCAGGGTGCGCAAAGCAAGGCTCTATGGCATTTGCGAGCAAACCGGTTCGCATGTTGAATTTGTTTTTCTGTCTCCTGCTGATGAGGCGGAATTCGATGAACAGCAATTCCGAGGCTCAGACCATGCTGCCCAAGCGCTCAATATGCCCGGATCGGACAAGCCGGTTGTCCCAAAACACAAGCTCCCTTCATCATCGCAGCGCTGGCTCGTCGTATGCAGCAAAGCCAAACGACAAAAAATCGGAAGAAAATATCTGTTTCCTGGGGAACTTGCAGGAACCATTATCAGCGACCACGTCGACGAGAAGATTATCGAATTTTCTGCGCCTATAGGCGATGAATATTTTGACCGATACGGACATGTTCCTCTTCCTCCATACATCAAGCGGGAAGATACGAAAGCTGATGAACAGCGCTATCAGACCATATATGCCAAGCGTACCGGGTCAGCAGCCAGCCCGACAGCGGGTCTTCATTTTACCCCCGAAATTCTTTCTTCTCTGCGGGACCGAGGAATCGAAATCGCACATGTCACCTTGCATGTCGGGCTAGGCACATTCTTGCCAGTGCGCACGGAGAATATCGAAGACCATCGCATGCACGAGGAATGGTTCGAAATCTCGCCTGAAATTGCGAACAGGGTAAATGCGGCCAAAAAGGAAGGCAGAGCTATTCTTGCAGTGGGAACAACCTCGCTTCGGGCACTGGAATCAGCCTGGTACGATGGTGCGCTCCATTCCGGCAGCTATTCAACACGGATATTCATCTACCCGGGCTTTGAATTCCATGTGGTCGATCAGCTCTTTACCAATTTTCATACGCCGAAATCGACACTGCTCATGCTGGTGTCAGCTTTTGCCGGAAGAGAGCGGATTCTGGAGGCGTATCGGTCGGCCATCGAAAAGCAATATCGTTTTTTCAGCTATGGAGACGCGATGCTGATCCGGTGATTCCACCCGAAGGAACGCCGAGGAAAGCGAACACCACTGCTTCGATGCGCTGGCGGACTGTCTCAATATCTCCATCCGCATTGATCCGCTCTATGCGCCAGCCCTGCTGTTCAAGCCGATCTGCCATAACCGCATACATGTCATGCACGCGTTTCTGGAATTCAAGCGTCTCGTATATCTCTTTATTCGAGCGTGTATCGATCCGTTTGATGCAGACTTCCGGATCAACCTCAAACAGCAGAGTGAGCCCTGGAGCGGGGAATCTGCTGTTGAGCTGCCAGGGAATTTCAGGACCGCAGGTAACTCCCTGATAGGCAAGACTTGAAAGAACATAGCGATCGGAAATGACAAGTGCGCCTTCTTCAACTTTCTGTGCAATTCCTTCTTTGCCATAGAGGTGCTCATTTCGGTCTGCGGCAAAAAGATGGGCGACCGTCGAAGGGGCTGCCTCATTTTTGCCTGAAAGAACAGATCGGATAAGCATGCCTATCGGGCTTGTGGTCGGTTCTGCTGTCGTGACACAAGATAATCCCCGAGCGCGCAAGCTCCCGGCCAGAAGATTCATTTGAGTTGTGGTACCGGCACCATCGATTCCTTCTATGACAATAAAACGCTTTTTCAGCTCGTCAGTGTTAATCGAATGCATAATGTGCTAGTATATAGGTGACTCATAATTTTGTCATGCAGGATTCGTATCGGATGAGGACGAAAAGGCCAGCAATCGCAATAGCATTGATTTCTCTTCTTTTTGCCATATATTCCACAATTGTCATAGTCAATCTTCTTCGTCTCGAAGTTCAGCAGGCGGTTGGCCGTTCTCTTGATTCGGTTCAATCTGTCGTTGATCAGGCAACCGGGCTTAGTCTCGATTATGATTATCTGAGCATCGACGCTGTCAATCGTTTTACAATGCATGGCATACGGCTGGTCCGAAAAGATGCGCCCGATGTCAGCCCTGTGCAAGTGCGGAGCGTATCTCTGCGCATCAGCTATTGGGCGCTCATAACGGGCAGAAGTACGGAAGTGCTCAAGGAAGTCTCTGCGAGCGATCTGCAGGTAGATCTTGTCCTTCCTGAAGATGAATTTATTGTCCAGAAGCTTTACAAAATTCTGTTCGAAGGGCCGCTCATTGTCCTGCCTCGGTTCCAGCTCAATATTGAGCCAGTGCATGTGCACCTGAAACAAAATGAGCCTCTCGCTGACGGTACGATTCATATCGAGTCATTCCAGCTCTCTACGCTTGGCGGATTCCCCGAAATTGTGGCGCCCTCGATTTCTGCAGACTTGGGGGGCTTTTTTGGTCTTCCGAAAGATCTTTCGTCTAAAATTGGCATCGATGGATCGCTTGCGGCCGATTTTTCGACATTTGATTTCTCTGTGAATATTTCCGCAGGTACTCCTTCAGTTTTGCTGCTGCCTCAGCAATTCGTTGTGTCCAAGCGTGGCAGTCGGATAGAGGCTCGTCGGAGAGGGAAGGGGCTTGAGCTGGTGGGGTGGTATGAGAAGGGCCGGTGGGGGTTGCAAGGGGACATGTCGGGGTATCGGGTGAGTGGGGATATCGAGGGGAAGGGTGAGGTATGGGAGGTAGTAAAGGGGGTACGGGGGGATGGGCATATTGAGGCGTGGGGAGAGG
>Ga0302253_1000725_pt1 | contig 24540 bp, 26 predicted proteins | sample AAG_RA_Trp_MG_FD_193537 | JGI IMG/M metagenome (GOLD analysis project Ga0302253, IMG submission 193537) | Enriched activated sludge microbial communities from anaerobic digester in WTTP, New Holstein, Wisconsin, United States - AAG_RA_Trp | ecosystem: Engineered > Bioreactor > Anaerobic >...
GTAAGCGCGAAAATGCTTTCCGCTCCCATCTTCGCGGCATCCTTAATACAATTCTCGACCAGCTGCCTGCCTATTCCTTTCTTCCAATGCCCGCGCTCCACAGCCAGAGACTTAACCTCTGCCAATTTCTCCCAGCAGAAATGCAGGGCACAGCATCCGATTATCCTGCCTCCCCGCTCATATACCCAAAAATCCCTGATGTTCTCATAGAGCTCGTTCAGCGCGCGCGGAAGCATCAGGTCCCGGCGCGCGAATCTGTTGATCAACAGCTGTATCGGTTTGATATCTTTAATACAGGCCTTACGGATCAGTCCCTGCCGTGAAACCGCTTTAATCTTATCGGTCTGCATTTTATTTTATCTCCGTGCCTTTTGCCACCACCACGATCCCGTTGTCCGTCACGAAAAACCTTTTCTTGTCCTCTTGCGCGTCGTAACCGATGACCATCCCCTGCGGGATAGCCACGTCCTTGTCTATGATGGCGTTCTTTACCTTCGCGTATCTGCCGACGTTGACCCCTTCCATAAGGATCGAATCGGATATTTGAGAATAACTATTGACGCGTACCTGGGGAGCAAGCACGCTGCGCTGGACGCGGCCGCCGCTGACGATACAGCCGCCGGAAACCAGCGAATCCAGCACCAGCCCCACCCTGCCGGTTATTTCCTCTCCGGCGAAGACCGTTTTGGCGGGCGGGCACTGTTCTTGGTAAGTCCTTAAAGGCCATTCCCTGTCGTAAAGGTTGAAAACCGGGTCCACCTGCACCAGGTCGAGATTGGCCTCGTAATACGCGGATATCGTGCCTATATCCCTCCAGTACGCCGGGCAGCCGCTTCTCTTGTCGAGAAAATTATACGCGGATATCCGCATCCCTTTGCGGATCATGCGCGGGATGATATCTTTGCCGAAATCGTGGCTGGAATCTTTTCTTCGCGAGTCGTCCTGCAGTTCCTGAAGCAGTACTTTGCTGTTGAAGACGTATATACCCATAGAGGCATATATCGTGTCCGGCTTGCCGGGAATGGTCTTGGGCACAGCGGGCTTTTCCTCAAAACCAGTGACCAGACAATCGCCGTCCACCTGCACCACGCCCAGGCTGCGGCTGTTTTCCTTAGGCACCTCTACCACTCCAACCGTAAGATCGGCTTCAGTATCGCGGTGAAAATCTATCATCGAATAATAATTCATCCTGTAAATGTGATCGCCGGAAAGGATAAGGACCTCGTCCGGCTTATCCATCTCCAGGGCATAGACGTTCTGAAAAATGGCATCCGCCGTCCCCAGATACCAAGTTTCCCCCACCCTCTGCTGGGCCGGGAGCAACTCTATGTATTCGCCCAGTTCGCTGGCAAGAATGTTCCAGCCCAGACGGATATGCCTATGCAGGGAAGCCGATTTGTATTGGGTAAGTATGTAAACGCGGCGCAGTCCGGAATTGATGCAGTTGCTCAAAGAGAAATCTATAATCCGGTATATCCCGCCGAAAGGCACGGCCGGTTTAGTGCGATCTTTGGTCAACGGCCAGAGCCGTTCGCCCTTGCCGCCGGCCATAATAAAAGTAAGCACTCTGCGCATCATGGAAAGATCACCCCGGTCACCCCGCGCCGGACCATCATTACTCCGATGGCCGCCAGCAGGATATACATTATTTTAGAGAAAGCGCGCGTGCCGCCTTCACCTAAAAACTTTATCAGGAAATCCGCTTTCTTCAACGTGAACCAGACGATAAACATATTCAACGCCAGCGATACCGTGGTCGGAACTATCCCGTAGCTGTCCAGCATAATTAAAGTGGTGGTCAACACCGCCGGGCCGGTGATTAACGGCATCCCCAGGGGGAAAACCCCCACATCCTTTTCCTTCTCCCCGTATAAAGGCATTTTAGATGCCCCCGGGAACAATAGACGCAGGGAGATCACGAACAAAAGCAAACCTCCGGCGATCTGGAAATCCGGGATAGTGATCCCCAGGAAACGCAGGACAAGTTTGCCGATCAGCATAAAAAGCACGGCAACCGCGGCGGCCGTGCGCACCGATTCGGCAATGACGCGTTCCCTCGCTTTAGTCCCCAGATTATTCACCAGGGAAATGAACAAAGGAATATTACCGATAGCGTCAACGGCAACAAACAGCGGTATGAAAGCGAGAAAAAACGGCTCCAGCACCTTGAACATCCACTGCCCTCCGCTACGAACTCAAGGGATATGACATTAAAATGCTTTACGAGGATTGTTTTAAATTAACACAAAAACGCCTCTGCCGCAAGGGAAAAGGCATAAAAGCGGATTTTGGATTTTAGGTTCCGGGTTCTACGAAAGCGAATATCGGGCTTACGTGTACTTGCATACCTCCCCAACAAAAGATCACCCAAAACCCCTGCATCCAAAAGAAAGAACGCTTTATTTATTTACCTGCGGCCAAATCAGGTCATAATGAACGCTACGGCCTTTGCCGGATAATTTGCGTAAGATCTTTTTCTCAAGTAAATCCGAAATTTCACGAAATGCTGTAGCGCGGCTAACTTTAGCGATGCTTACATATTTACGCGTAGTTAAGCCCCCTTCGAAACCTCCGGGACCGGCATCCAAGAGACAGGTTAAAACTTTTTTCTGGCGCTCGTTAAAGCCGGTTTGAGCATGTTGTGGCCAAAATTCCGCTTTAGCTAAGACGTTTCCGATAATCTTATCGGATCTCTGAATGGCTCGTTCAAAACACTCTAAAAACCAAACCAACCATTTGGTCACGTCCACGCTATCACTTTTGGTGCATTTTTCTAAGATATCGTAATATCTTCTTCTTTCTTCCATAATCTGGGAGGAAAGACTGTAATAACGTACTTGGAGCTTTTCATCTTGTGCAAGAGCCATATCTGTCAATGCGCGCGCAATACGGCCGTTGCCGTCTTCAAAGGGATGAATTATCACAAAGTAAAGATGCGCTAAACCGGCGCGTAAAATACCATCCGTGTCTTTACGGTTCAATTCCCACCAACGCAGGAATTGCCGCATTTCTGCTTCTACTGTTTCCCCGGGCGGAGCCTCAAAATGGATCCTTTCTTTTCCCATGGGCCCGGAGACGACCTGCATAGGCTCTTTTCCCCTCCACTGACCAACCCTGATTTTATGAAGTCCGGAGTACCCTGATGGAAAAAGCGCGGCATGCCACCCTTTAAGCCTATCCGTAGAAAGAGCCTTACCGTACTTTTGAGTTGCATCTAAGATAACCTCAACTAAGCCATCTATAGAACGGGTAGCTGGAACTAAACCGGCTTCTCGCAATCCCAAATGCCTTGCAACTGATGAACGCACCATTTGAGGGTTTAGACGCTCTCCTTCAATTGCAGCAGTTTTAATGGCTTCTTCCGTAAGGATATCTGCCTGTGCTTCTTCGCCAAGCTGAAAGCCAAGCCGCTTGACACGGCCAAGAAGATTGCCATGTAGAAGGCGCGCATGACCTAAAAGAGACAAAAGAACACTGCTGTCCCATCTTAATTTCGGCCAAGAATCATTTTGCCAGATATATTTCATCATTTTCGCTTACGCCTTGTTGAAGCGATTAATGTCCATAATCGCTTCATAATTTGATACAAATATAACATTAATCGTTTCAGAAAACAAGCTTTATTTTAAACGAGCCTATTTAAGAGTATATGCAAGCTTTTTCCAAAGTCGGATAAACGGTAATTCAGGCGGCAAGCAAAACATTAGTAGAAGCGGATTTTTCTTTTTTAGTCTTGGGTCTTATGACAATATCCACATCACGGCCCAATCTATTAAGCAAAACTAAAAGCAGATCTAAAGAGAACATATTTAGCTTCCCGTTTATAAGACAAGAAATCTTGGATTGCGGAAGCCCGAGTAATCCTGAAGCCTCTTTTTGCGTGAGACCGCGTTCTTTTATAATTTCCGCGATACGCGACATTATCTGAGCGCGAGCCAACGTTCGTTGCGGATAACCGACACCAATATCGGAAAACACATTATCACTGCCTCTATGAATGATCTTTTTTATTCTCATAATTTTCTCAAAAATTTTAGATTGAGTTTAGGCTACCCAATCTTTTTCTCATCTATATTGAGCAACTGTCTTACTACAAAAGCTCCATATTGATCTAAAGAATCGAACAAGATATCAAAGGTAATCTTTTTTATTTTTAGTTCATTCAACACATCACTCCGTAGACAGCCAGGAAGAACAAATTTTATGATAAACTTAGACCTTTCATCCCTCAACTGAGGCGTATTGATATCGCATTTATCATTATCTTCAAAAAGTAAATTTTCCTCAACTCCTTCATCTGTATTCCCTTGACATAAAAACAACCCCTGCTGTCTATCAAGCCTTTTTAATCTTCCTCTATTAATCTCAACGGGGTAAACAAAGTTAATCCCGTGTTGATAATTATTTAAGAAAATTTCATCAAATGCTTTGTCACCCGTTAAGTCAGCATTACAGTCAATATTGTCATATCCTTTTATTTTCTTGATACGTTCTATTGCGGTGATCTTGCACCATTCTTTATTTACAGCCCACACCCCAACATCTTTATTGTTATTAAGTAAAGAATTATACGCGAAAAAAAGGGCCACAAAAGGAGAGAAAGAAAAATCCAATAGTCTCGTGGATATACCATACTGCTGCATAATGCAAAGCCAGTCAAACGTTGTTTGAGGATTGTATTTACTAACTTCAGAATAATTTTGTGCATCTCCCTTAAATTTCTTTATCGCTACTTCCTCTATTGACTCACCACTATTTTTCCCAAAACGATCAAGAGATGTCCAAAGTTTGAAAGAACTATCATCTTGTCCTCGAAATATCCATTGTCCTCTTGGCACGTTCTGAAAGAAACTTTCGATGTCTTCCCAAGTATCAATACGAACAGTTAAATATTGATTATTAATATCACTTGAGAATCTTTGTGGAATTTTAAGCTGATCAAATATCATTTTCTTTAATCCTCAACATAGCATTTAATTCATTTTTTAGTTTGATGAGTTGACTTTGCAAATCATTGATAGAATTATTAAAAGTTAATAGCGAACCACTTGGCTGAACAGCAAAAGCATATACTTGCGAATAAACGCCGTATAAATTTACGAGTTTTTTATAGCTTTCATTATACCTTAATGGCGGATCTATTAATTTCTCCATCATTTTCTCCGTTAAATATTTCATTTTCCTTAATGACTCATAGATATTCTCTGAATTTAAAGCTTCTTGCAACTTTAATATAGCCGACTCAAAAGATACCTGTCTTTCTATTGCTTTATTCCAAACCCGCGAATATTCTGAACAAATCAGTATGCATCTTTCTGCTTCGTGAATAATTAAATCAGAACAAAACTCAAGGCCTTCTTCATAACGTTTCTCTAGAAGCACATTGACTTCCTTCAGAAACCTACTCTTGGGAAAGCGTTGAATAAAAAATCGATAAGATTCTATTTTGTTAACTGTCTTGGTCTCCTTAAATACTTTCTCTTCATAAACAAATTTTCCGACTAGTAAAAAACTTAAAGAAACAATAGCAATAATACTCAGGATTATTACAATAGTGCTTTTCTCAATCTCCCAAGGCCTAATTCCCTTCTCATGTTCAGAAATTTCTATGGAAATAATTATTAATCCTTGCTCCTGCAGTTGCTTTACAGCATCATCTTCGTTAACTGCTTCAATCAAACCGTCTTTACTTTTTCCTTCTTCATCTCTTGCGCGATATTTAAAGAGCAAAATCATGCGTTCCTCCTACTAATATCAAAACCGGTTTTGGCTGTTTTCTCTAATTTTAGCTTTCTTCAAATGGATCTATTTTTCCTATATCTCCAATACCAGCAGGAGCATATTTACATCCCTTTTGTTTACAATCATCATCTTTTACCAAACATTTTACACGCTGATTCAACACTCCTTTTCTACCAATTTCATATTCAGTTTCTTTGGACAAAATAACGTTTTTCATCCTCAACTTACAGAACTTCTTTAGGGTTTCAGTATGTGACATTACTCCCCCTTTGTTAGAATATGTTTATTTAGAGACACTGATAGTATCCTTATCCCTTTAATACAAAGGGCGTCCCAGCCTTTATAATCATAGCACCCCAGAAAGAAAAAATAATGTTAATTGCATTACCGATAAGAAATATATTGAAAGCTCTACACGTATCATTTTTCCATCCAGCCCAATGAACACTTGTTTTTACCCCTATCCAAACTGCAATCCACTGCGGCCAATTAATTATAAAAGCTATTGTAAACATAAGTAATTCACAGCGGCCCAGCCATCTAACTATGTCTCGTCCTTTAGGATAATTAACCTTTTCATCAGGGTAGTCTTTTATAAAACTCGGCCAAAGTTCTTTATCAACTATATAATTACAAACATAATGCCCAACAATCAAAGAAATCCAAAATCCTATGATCCACAAAAGCACTCCTATGCCCCAACCATAAAAAGGTATTCTCAATTCCAACATGGAAACTCCTTTCTAAAATATGCCTGTTGATTTATTCTATCCAACAAAAAACCTCCGCTTTTCAGGCGAAGGTTATGGTATCCGACATACAGATTGATTTTTCATGTCGCGTTGCGAGTAATCGACAACGGATTTCTTGCGGCATAGTATTAGGCCCCTTCTCACAAACAAATGTTAAACTTCTTTTATTTGACTGAAGGAAGAATAGACGTTACCTATTACCACAAATAATGTTATGTCATTTTCTCACCGCCCACAAGCGGCGTCAAGGATAATTATCCCCTCCCCCAATTTAGACGATTTCCTGGTGCGGAATCCTATTCTATTATATTTACTAACAACGCTATTCACCAACGATTACAAAGTAAATGCTTGCAGAGAAATGAAAACGGCAATTTTTGAGTGAATGCCGATTTTAGACAAAGCATGCTTTTGTGGCTGAGGAAATCCCGTATTATGCTTTACGACATACGGGACGGCGAGGATGTCTGAGTCCGTCCTGGCAAAAGCCGACGGACGAGTTCCGCAGCCGCCGAGGACATCAAAAGAACTTTGGCGTAAAGAAATCGGCCCTGAACGAACAAATTTGGCGTTTTCATTTTAAACCAGCCTGAACATTAGTTACTAAATATTTCTTGTCACAATACTTTTTGTGGCAACTCTTGATCCTTGCCTATCTCAGTTATGCACCTTAAGGGTATCAGGGTTATGCGCCGCGTAACCTACGTACCCTTTTTATAGATCAATCCAGATCAAGCCGTTGGAACCGCTCAACCAGAAGCTTGTCGAACGCTTCAGCCAATTCCCCGGGAAGCAATGACCCCGCAAGCCTTGAACGAAATAGCTCTTTCTTCCCCATGAATCTCTCGAATCTGATCTTCTCGGGGATGCCAAGATAGTTCGCCAAAAGATCGATATCTTCCCGTTTAATCCGGCCCTTTTTCCCCTGAATGGTCAAAGCAGATTAGGCGGCCTCCTCCGGAATCACAATCCTGGAACAGACCAGATCATAGGCAGGCGCCAAACGCGCCAGTCCTTCTTCGTTATAGATGACAGAGTAATTCTTTACATGCGCGTCGCCGTTACCGATGAGAAAGTTAAACACGACGCGTTCAAAGAACAACTGCACATCAAGCCCCGGGACCTCGGAGACGGTCTTTAACTTCTTTCCGATCTCCTCAACAGCGCCATTGTATTTATCCTGCTTCTCCAGTATCTGGGAAAAATCCTCCTGATGGATCTTCCGCCGTCCCTCCCGGTCAAAACGCTTGACCACATAGGCCAAGCTTTGGTCCTTTAAATGCACCAAACAATGCGCCGGCACTTCGATCCCGATATCATCGGCGATCGTCATGCAAAGCTCTTCATTTTCCGGCAAGTTCGCGAACGCCTGCACCTGCGGCTTAAGAATGTATTGTCCGCCCTCACCGGTCACTTTCAGATGCGGATCACCTGAACGGTCAGCCAATTTCACGGAAAGTTTTGGCTGTACTCCGGAGATAGACATCTTCCCGACCATCTCCTGGGCCTTTAACGACACCCCGGCCAACGTCAAGTCAATGAACGGCTCTTTATCGACACCAAAAACTTTTCGCCATACCGTTCTTCCTTTGTTCATTTTACACCGCTTTCTCGGACAGTAACAGCGCCGATCGTACTCTCACCGGTCATCAGCAATATCCCGAATTCATCCGCGCGATCGATCTTCTTCGTTGCGCACACGATGTCCAGATACCATCCCTCTGGGTTCAAACCGGCAAAGAAAGGAAAAAGTATTGTCGATTCAAAAGGCTCCTCCCGCAAAGGCAAAGAAAGAGAAATTGCCTTCCCGCTCTTGAGATACGCGGCATCATAAGTGAACCTGTAGCCCGCATCCGTTTCCTCAAGAATCCCTACAAAACGGTCATGACAAAAGACATCCGCTTTTCTTTTATTATTCCTTGCCATTACGCACGACCTCAAGATGATGTCCCAGGAACTCAAGGACCTGATTGACCTTGTCCAAACGCACCGTGTTCTTCCCCTGCTCGAGCTCTCTCACGAAACGAAGCCCGACACCGACCCGCCTCGCGAACTCAATCTGGTCGAGCCCCGCCTTCTTCCGAAGTAGCTGTATTGTCTTTCCAATGCTTTTCATAGTTAGAATATACACCCTAAAGGGTATAAATGCAAGATTTATTATTAAGAATATGCAGAATCAAGGAACTACAAGCCACTGGCACACCCTATAGGGTATAATAATGAGGCCATCTGGGCTGATCCAAGGTATGCGTCCCTCACCTCTTCGCCCTTCTTTATTACTTCCCTATCCCCGCGCTACGAAAAGCAATTGCCGCGTATACGGATGTTGCGGAGCCGAAAATACGCGCCCGGTCTCCCCCTGCTCGACAACCCGGCCGTCCTTCATAACCGCCACCCGCGCGGCGGTCTTTTTCACGAGACAGAGATTATGCGTGATAAACAGGTAAGTCATTCCAAGCCGCTCCTTCAACTTCATCAGCATATCCAACATGCGCGCCTGTATGGTGAGGTCAAGGGACGAGAGCGGTTCGTCCAGTATCAGGAACTTCGGAGCAGTCGCCAGAGCCCTGGCAATACAAATTCTTTGCCGCTGGCCTCCGGAAAGCTGTGAAGGCAGTCTCTCCGCCGCATCCGAAGGCATCTCCACCATTTTCAGCAACGAAACGACTTTTTCACGTAAAGATGCCTTTTTCACAAGGCGGTTTATCATCAGCGGTTCGGCTATTATCTCTCCTGCCCGCATACGCGGATTCAGACTGGCGTAGGGATTCTGAAAGACTATCTGCACCTCTTTACGGAAGGACTCTTCGTTTATCCCTTTGAAAAGCACTTCCCCGGAAGTCGGAGGAGTCAAGCGGGCGATGATCCTGGCCATGGTGGTCTTGCCTGAACCGGACTCACCTATCAAGGCAAAGGTCTCTCCTTTCCGGACATCAAAAGAGACGCCCCTTAATGCCGCGACGATGCCGGAACGGAAACCCAGGACACCGCCGCTTAAAGTAAAATCCTTGCTCACATTTCTGACAGAGAGCATCTAAAAACGCCCCACTTTCTCGTAAGCTGCCAGCAGTTCCCTGGTATGCGCGTGCTCCGGGCAAGCGAACAATTCGTCCTTCTTTCGGTTTTCCACCAGTTCCCCTTTAAACATCACCGCGACCTTGTCGGCGATGCGCTCGGCGATCGCCAAATTATGGGTAATGAACAGAAGTGAGAACCGCATTTCCTGCTTGAGCCGCATCAGTAACCCGATGATCTCCGCTTCCGTGGTCATGTCAAGTGATGTGGTCGGCTCGTCCGCCACCAGCAGTTCAGGTTTACAGGCCAATGCCATGGAGATCGCCGCCCGCTGATTCATCCCCCCGGAGAGCTGGTGCGGATAACTTCGCGCCGCCCTTTGAGCGTCCGATATACCGGACATCTCAAGCAGTTTCACCGCTTCCCGCAGGGCCGCGGCGCGCCCCGCTCCGCGGTGCAAACGGACGGCTTCGGCGATCTGTTCACCGATGCTGTAAACCGGGTTCAAAAAACTCGACGGCTCCTGGAAGATATAAGCGATGCGTCCGCCGCGGAAAGAGCGCAGACGCTCAGGCGGCATACCTATCAACTCTTCCCCGTCGAACAACGCGCTTCCGGAAACCGACGCCACGCCTTCCGGAAGCAAACCGCAGATAGCTAATGAAGTGACGGTCTTGCCGGAACCGGATTCCCCTGCCATAACCAGGGTTTCTCCGCGGCCGATATCAAAACTCACCCCGCGCGCCGCGGCTACCTCTCCTGCGCCGCGGCCGAATGTCACGCTTAAATCCCTCACCGAAAGCAGCGGTCCCGACACTCCGATAAATCCTTCTTTCATCCCAATTCCTTTCTGATACCTTCGGCGATAAAATTAAAACCGATGATGGCCAGAAAGATCGCGCCGCCGGGGAAAACCGTTATCCACCAGGCAACGCCCAGGGTAGCTTTGGCCTCCGTCAGCATATTACCCCAGCTCGGCACAGGCGGCTGCACCCCCAGGCCCAGAAAACTTAAGCCCGATTCCAGTAATATCGCCCCCGCAACGGCAAGCGTAGCATTCACCAGCAGAGGGCCGCAGGCATTAGGCAAAATATGCCTGACGATTATTCTCAAACTGCCGGCACCTGACGCTCGCGCCGCCTCCACGAATTCACGTTCTTTCAAAGCCATTATTTCCGCCCGCACAAGCCTGGCCGGACCCATCCAGCTGGTCAGACCGATGATGATCATTATGTTTAAAATGGAAGAATCAAGAAAAGCCACCGCCGCCAGGATAAGGAAGAAAGCCGGAAAACAGAGCATGACGTCCACGCAGCGCATTATGAACGCATCCACGCTTCCGCCGTAAAAACCGGACAGGGAACCGAAAACAACGCCCAAAAGAGTTGAGATACCGACGGCGATCATCCCTACGCTAAGCGATATGCGCGCCCCGTAGATCAACCGGCTCAAAACATCCCTTCCCAAACTGTCGGTTCCCAAAAGATGCGCGGAAGACGGGGCGCAAAGTATACTGCCCGCATCTATCTGCGCCGGCTGGTATGGGCTTATCAACGGCGCCGCCAGCGCGGCCAGCGCCATTATCCCTACTATACATATTCCGGTCAGGATCGGTCTATTCATCTTTTGTCCCTCAAACGCGGGTCAATCCAGGCGTAACTCAGATCCGCGAGTAGATTTGCCGTCATGGTTAAAAGAGAGACTATCACCACTTCCGCCATGATCAACGGATAATCGCGCATCATCACCGCTTCGTAAAAAAGCCTGCCGGCTCCCGGAATGGCGAACACGGACTCAAAAATAACGCTCCCTCCCACCAGACCGGGAAGAGAAAGACCCATTATAGTTATCAGAGGCATCACCGCGTTGCGGAAAGCGTGCTTATAAAGCACACTGCGCTCCGTCAATCCTTTTGCCCTGGCCATGCGTATATAAGGCTGTGCCAGCGCCTCTATCATCGAAGAACGCATATACCTTGCCATCGCCGCTATTCCCCCCAGGCTGGATACCGTGACCGGGAGGAACAAATGCCGGAAGATATCTACGGCCTTTCCGGCCGGGCTTAAATACTCGTAATTCAAGGAGGTTATACCGGAGACGGGAAGCCACCGCAGATTTATACCGAAGAAATTCATCAGCAAAAGCGCCAGCCAAAAGGTGGGTATGGCGAACAAGAAGAACATCGCGGCAGTCATAACTTTATCCAGTATACCGTCCGGCCTCAAAGCGCAGCGCACACCAAGCGGGATTGCCGCCGCAAAGATCAAAAACAGAGAAAGCAGGTTTATAGTTATGGTTACCGGAAGGCGTTCCGCGATCTTTTCTATCACCGGACGATTATCGCTGAACGATCTGCCGAAATCCAGAACAGCAGTTCGTTTCAGCCAGTGCCAGTAACGTTCATACACCGGCTTGTCCAATTCATAAAGCTTCTCAAGCCGCTCAAGCGCCCGGGCAGAGATACGCGGGTTAAGAGAATTCTCCAGCGCGCCGGGCTTGCCGGGCGCGAGGTTTATAACCGCGAAACTAAGCAGGCTGATGCCGAACAGTAACGGAATGATCCCTGCGAACCTGCGTAATATATATTTTCCCATATTCACTAAGATTGCCTAAAAAGGGGATTAAACCTCGCCTGTATTAACCCCGTGTCGTAAGATACCGGGAAAATCTCTTCGACATTTTCGCACGAGCGAATACTTGGCCTTCCAATTGGCCAAGGTATAACGCACGAGCGAATACTTTCACACTGGTGAACACCTGCCTCTCCTTTAAGGGCAGGGTGTTATCCCAAGGGAACACTTGCCCAATTCCCCACAAGGGCAAGGTGTTATTCCGATTGGCTAAGGTAAATCCCGGCACTCTACGTGATTAAGTATTGTGTCCCCGGAATTACTTCATCCTGTATTTCTGTTCCGCCGGCGGGACCCACCAGTCGATGAAATTATACCCTATACCCGCGGCCGCCGGCACCACTTCCCGGAAACGCACGTGCACCACATACAGACTGTCCGGGACGTAAATGAACATATACGGCTGGTCGGCGTAGATGAGTTCCTGGATCTTCCGGTAAAGCTCCCGCCTTTTCCGCTGGTCGAAAACGCGGCGCGCCTCCAGCAGGAGAAGGTCGACCTCCGGATTGGTATAACCGGCAAAATTGAATTCACCTTCTCTTGTGCGCGACGAATGCCAGATATCGTAGTTATCCGGTTCCCGCGGCAAAGCCCAACCCAGCAGGATCACATCGAAATCGCGTTTGTTGACGAACTCCCCGATAAAAACGCTCCATTCCACAACTTTTATCTTCACCTTTATTCCGATATCGGACAGCCTGCGCTGGATTATCTCGGCGGTCTTGATACGTTCTTCATTACCCTGGTTGGTAAGAATGGTGAATTCGAACTTTCTGCCGTTACTGTCCAGTATTCCGTCTCCGTCGCTATCTTCCCATCCGGCCTCCTTGAGCAGACGGAGCGCCCCGGGGGGATCGTAAGGTGAAGGTTTGACGGATGAATTGAACGCCCAGGACTGCGGCGTGAACGGCCCGGTAGAAACAGTGCCCAGCCCGAGCAGAACGATCTTGATTATTTCATCCTTGTCCACGGCCAGGTTAAGGGCCTTCCGCACCCTGATGTCGGAGAAAAGCGGTGAACGGAGATTATATCCCAGATAGACGTAAGTATCGCCCGGTAAACGGAATTTACGGTATTCGCCCCGGAAATAGGGAGTGTCGGTCTGCCGCGTATATTGTAGAGGAGTAAGGCCGCAAAGATCCACGCCCCCGGTTTGCAGTTCCAGAAAAAGCGTGGACGGATCCGGTATGACCCGTTGCACCACGCGGTCTATGTTAGGGCGGTGCAGAAAATAGTTTTCGTTGGCATCCAGTTCTATTTTTTCCTGGGTCTTCCAGGATCTGAATCTATAGGGGCCGGTGCCGACAGGCACCCTGGAAAAAACTGAAGTATTCAAGTCCTCCTTCTCCAGTAAATGCGCCGGCACGATGGAAACGCTCCAGCTCGAAAGCGCCGGAGCGAAAGACTCCTTGTAGAACACACGCACCGTATGGTCGTCCGGAGTCTCCAGTCTTTCCACGCGCTCGAAATCACCGCTATAAGGAGTGCGCACCTGCGGATCAACCATCTTGCGGTAGGTGAAGTCCACGTCGCGGGAAGTGAACGGCACGCCGTCCTGCCAGAACACTCCTTTCCTCAGATAGAATACTATCTGCATGCCTCCGTCAAGGACCTCCCAGCGTTCCGCCAGGTCTCCGGTCAAATTAAGGTCTTTATCGTACTTGACCAGCCCGTTGAAGATGTAACCGCAGATACCGGCTGAAGCGGTATCGGAAGCAAGCATAGGCATCAGGGTTCTTGCGTCTGCGGTGGAAGCGCAGATAAAGGCGTCCCCCTTATCCGCCGCTTTTGCCTGCGGCGCGGCAACAAAAAAGACTACCGCCGCTATAAAAGGCGATAGTCTTTTTACTGGCTTCTTGGACACCAGGCGTGCCTGGTTATTTTTCATCTTTCGAGCGTTACGGGGTTGCCTTTTGCGGCCCGTTAGCCTCAACCTGCGCAGCGGACGTATCCGGCGCGGAAGGAATTTCCTGGGCTTGTCCGGGAGAAGCCGCGGCCGGCTCAGTTTTGGCTCCGGCCGCCGCCGGGGCCGGTTTTACCCCGCTCATCAGCGACCGGCTCTGGCGCACCGAAAGCAGAGCCAGCGTAAGACAGGTCAAAAGAAATATCACAGAAAGTATGGACGTCAGCTTTGTCATAAAACTGCTGGTCTTTGTTCCGAAAACCGACTCCATCCCGGAGAAAGACTCGATCAGTCCTCCGCCTCTACCGGATTGAACCAGGATCATGCAAATCAACAAAAAACAGACTACCACGTGTATTCCGATAATTATCGCCATCATTTTTTTACCTCTGCGGCTTTTTTGATTATCTCCACGAAGCTTTCCACTTTCAGGCTTGCCCCGCCGACGAGCGCGCCGTCCACGTCCGGCTGGCGCATCAACTCCGCGATATTCTCAGGTTTAACGCTGCCGCCGTATTGTATCCTGATCTCACGCGAGATATCCCCGCCGAACAATTTATTCAAGACCCCCCGTATGTATTTATGCACCTCCTGCGCCTGTTCCGGAGTAGCCGTCTTGCCTGTGCCTATCGCCCAAACCGGCTCATAGGCTATAACAAGCTTCAAGGCGTCTTCCCCCGACAAACCGGCCAGGCCGCCGTTCAACTGCGCGTCAAGGACCTTGAAAGTAAGCTCTTTCTCTCTCTGCTCAAGCGTCTCCCCCACGCAGACTATCGGGGTAAGGCCGTGCTTGAGGAGCGCCTTCAATTTATTGTTTACAGCCGCGTCGGTCTCACCGAAATACTGCCTTCTTTCCGAGTGGCCGATAATGACAAAACCGCACCCGGCATCCTTGAGCATCGGCGGCGACACTTCCCCGGTAAACGCCCCCTCATCCCGCCAGTAGGTATCTTGTGCCCCTACGCTAATGTTGCTTCCGAATACCACCTCGGCGGTCTCGCTTAGAGAGGTAAAAGGAGGACAGATAACGACGTCCACGAGTCCTTCCTCAAGGTCGAAAAGGTTCCTTTTCAGGCCGTTGGCCAGTTCTATTGCCTCCCCTATCTTTTTATACATCTTCCAGTTGCCGGCTATTATCGTCTTGCGCATTATCTCTCTCTCCGGTAAACAGCGTATTATTATTTAACTTCGGCAAGCGCCGCCACACCGGGCAGTTTCTTCCCTTCCAGAAACTCCAGGCTCGCGCCGCCGCCGGTGGAAATATGCGTCATCCTTTTACCCAAGCCGAATTTGGCCACGGCCGCGGCCGTGTCGCCTCCTCCGATGATCGTCACCGCGTCAAGGCCGGCGATGAATTCCGCCACGGCCTTCGTTCCTTTGCTGAAGGGCTCCATCTCGAATATCCCCAGCGGTCCGTTCCAGACGATGGTTTTGGCCCCCGCCAGTTTGGCGTTGAAGAGCTTGACGGTCTGCGGCCCGATGTCCACAGCCATTCTTCCCTCCGGGATGTTCTCGCCGCAAATCTCGCTTTTCGCCGAAACGTCTATACTCTCTACTATCAGATTATCCACCGGCAATAGAATCTCCTTCTTAAGCTCCGCGGCTTTGAGGAGTATCTCTTTAGCCAATCCCAGTTTATCCTGTTCGAGCTTGGATTTACCGATGTTCTTACCCTGGGCCTTGAGGAAGGTGTACGCCATGCCTCCGCCGATGATAATGCTGTCGCATTTAGGCAGGAGGTTCTCTATTACCGCTATCTTGTCCGAGACTTTTGCCCCGCCCAAAATGACGATGAAAGGCCGGCGCGGATCGGCCACCGCGCTGCCGAGATACTCGATCTCTTTGCCGAGCAGAAAACCGGCGGCGGATTTCAGGTAATGGGTCACTCCTTCCGTAGAAGCGTGCGCCCTATGCGCCGTGCCGAAAGCATCGTTGACGAAAATATCGCCGAGATCGGCCAGCTGTCCGGCGAACGCCGGATCATTAGCTTCTTCTTCGGAATGAAAACGCAAGTTTTCCAGAAGCACCACTTTCTCTTTTGCCGCCGAGACCTCTGCCTTCACCGTTTCACCCACGCAGTCGGAAACGAATTTCACCGGCTGTCCGAGCAATTCGGCGAGTCTCTTGGCGACCGGCGCCAGGCTGTATTTAGCCACCGCTTTCCCGTCCGGCCTGCCGAGATGACTCATCAGCACCAGCCTGGCGGCTCCGTTATTCAGGATATATTCTATCGTCGGCAGAGTGGCGCGGATACGCGTATCGTCGGTAATGTTCAACGAAGCGTCCTGCGGTACATTAAAATCAGCCCGCATAAGAACGTTTCTGCCTTTAAGGTCAATATCTTTTACCGTCATTTTACCCATTCCCGCCTCCGTTGGATATTAAATCCCTGCAACTGCATATAATAAAAGATGACAGCGTTTATTGCATTATTCCCTTTTAAAGGCTTTATATTATAATATTCGCGCGCGCTTGTCAATCCCTTCTACAAAAAAAAGGTGGGGAGAGATACGTGGAGCCCCTCGGGCTAAAGCCCGCGGCTCCTTCGCACGAGCGAACACTTGCCCGATTCCACATAAGGGCAAGGTGTCGCACGAGCGAATACTTGGCCTTCCAATTGGCCAAGGTATAACGCACGAGCGAATACTTTCACACTGGTGAACACCTGCCTCTCCTTTAAAGGCAGGGTGTTATCCAAAGGGGAACACTTGCCCAATTCCCCACAAGGGCAAAGTGTTATTCCTATTGGCCAAGGGATAACGCACGAGCGAATACTTTCACACGAGTGAACACCTGCTTCTCCTTTAAGGCAGGGTGTTATCCAAAGGGGAACACTTGCCCAATTCCCCACAAGGGCAAAGTGTTATTCCAATTGGCCAAGGTGTAACACACAGGTGTATACTTTCACACTGGTGAACACCTGCTTCTCCTTTAAGGCAGGGTGTTATTCCGATTGGCCAAGGTGTAACACACAGGTGTATACTTAGCCATCCGATTGGCTAAGGTAAATCCCGGCACTCTACGTGATTAAGTATTGTGTCCCCGGAATTAAAAGGCTTTTCTATCCTTGCCTTTAACGGCGGGTTTGGTTATCATATAAGTTATGATGCAGGACGCGCATTCGCATATACAGGATTGCGGAGCAGCAGCCGCGGTTGAATTACTGCGCGAGGCTTCTTCCGCCGGAATAAAACGCATATTCTGCGATTCCACTTCGCCGCTCAATTTTCAACTCCTGAAAGACCTGGCATCCGATCAAATGATAGTCCCTTTCTTCGGCCTGCACCCCTGGCAAGCAAATTCCGCCCCGGCCGGATGGTTGGAATCACTTTCGGAAATAGTGGCAATGTTTTCATCCTGCGCAATCGGGGAGATCGGGCTCGACAAAGGTAAACGCGGGCCGGATATCTCCCTGCAGGAAGATATCTTCCGCAAACAACTGGAACTCGCAATTCAAGCCCGCAGGCCGGTAACGATACACTGCGTGAAGGCCTGGAAAGAACTGCTGGATATCCTTAAATCATACGACCGGGAACTGCCGCCGTTCTTGCTGCACGCCTTTTCCGGCACGTCCGGGGAGCTTGCGGAACTCACGGCCCTGGGGGCTTTCGTCTCCTTCTCTCCCCAGGCGCTCTTCTCCGGCAACCCGGAAGTCGAAACGGCGCTCCACTCCGTGCCGGCAGACCGGCTGCTGCTGGAGACCGACTTCCCCTACAGGTTTAACGAAGAGGTGAACGGTCCAGCGTACGCCGGGCTGTTATCCCGGGTGTACGGAAAGGCCGCGGAAATATTGCGCGTCGAACGCGAAAAAATGGAAGAAAGGATTTGGAATAATGGATCGCTTTTTACGCACGGAATTACTGCTCGGTAAGAAAGCATTGTCCGTCCTGCGCAAAAGCCGCGTGACGATAATCGGTCTCGGAGCGGTAGGCAGTCATTGCCTGGAAAGTCTGGCGCGCGCCGGGACAGGGAATTTCATCCTGGCGGATTTCGACGTGATAAAAAAAAGCAACTTCAACCGCAACATGCTGGCGCTGGAAGAAACCGTAGGCAAATACAAAACCGAGGCCGCCGCCTCCCGCGTGCTTTCCATAAACCCTTCCTGCGGGATAACGCTCTTCAACGAAATGGTTGACGGGAGTAATATCGGCGAGATCTGTTCGAGAAGCGATGTGGTGCTGGACGCGGTCGACTCTCTCGGGCCAAAGGCGGAAATACTCGCTTATCTGGCGGCCCATAGAATACCGTCGGTCTCGTCCATGGGCGCCGCGTTAAGAAAAGACCCCTCTGCGGTGCGCTCGGGAGACATCTCACAGGTCCTCTTCTGTCCGCTTGCGCAGAGACTGCGCAAACGCCTCAGAAAAAACGGCGTAACTTCAGGCATACTCTGCGTTTACTCCGAAGAGAAACCCGCAGCGGCCTCAACCGCGGGACAGGAAGAAGAATATTTCAAAAGAGGACGTGAACGACGGATACTCGGCAGTCTGCCGACGGTGCCTGCGGCCTTCGGGGCAACCCTCGCCTCTCTGGCCCTGGAAATACTGCTCAACCCTAAAAGGATAAAACGTTAACGGCGTTCCGGCAGATGCGCGGCGATACTGTCCATCAGGATCCTTGCCGCGGCCTTGTTGCCTTTCGCCCCTACGCGCACTTCTATACGGGAGACACTTGGCGAAATACGGTGGATATCTACCCAGGCCGTGCTGCCGTCGTAATAAGTACTAAGCAGCTGCGCCACGTCGCTCTTGACGGTCTCCTTTCTTATGAGCATCGCCTTGTCTCTCAACCCCTCTTTAGAGGCGCGCAGAGCCGCCTCAAAAGGAACGCCGGTTTCATAAACGAGTTTTCCCGACAGCCAGACCGCGGTCCCCACACCTCCTCCGACGGCGCCCGCCAGCAGCGCCACGCAGCCGCAAAGGTTGAGAACCAGGCCGGCACAGACTATGGAAAGAGCTGTTCGCTTGAACAAATCCCACCCCCTATAAAAAGGCTGAATAACTCCCCGGACGCAGAGGATTATTTTTTTATCCTGCCGCATGCTTCAGCAAGAAATAACCACCGATAAGCAAAATGAGAAAAATCACGGAAAAGATGTCGAAATATTTCTCGACCGTCTTCTGGATCCCGGACCCGAATATCCTGATGGCCCCGGAGACCATGAAAAATCGCCCGGCCCTGCCGATCAGAGAAGCGCACACCAGCACCGGCAGGGATATTCTGAAGACCCCGGCGGCAATAGTTATCGCTTTGTAAGGTATGGGAGTAAAGGCGGCGGTAAAAATGGTAAAAAAAGCGTTCTCGTTGTATTTTCTGCCGATTACCGATATCACTTCCCGCAAATTATAAGTATTTATGATCCATTTCCCGGCGGTCTCGTACAAAAAGAATCCGATCGAATATCCCAGGAGCGCGCCCAGGACCGATCCCGCCGTGCATATACAGGCATATTTCAGCCATTTCTCCCTCCTGGCCGCGGTCATCGCCACCAGCAGGACGTCAGGAGGAATCGGAAAAACCGAACTTTCTATGAACGCCACGCCGAAAAGCGCCCGAGGCGCGTGTGGAGAACCGGACTGCCGCAGCGTCCAGTCATACATTCGTCTCAGCCAGTAAAAAGGAGAAATCTTACCCCAGATATTGCTTTTGCCGTTATTGAGTCCGCTCATCAGAAGTATTATCCTCTATTCGGCCTAAAAGTCCAAAAGCCGTGATCACAAGGTCGCCTATCATCCCCTGTGGTCCGTTCATCATTCGTCCGGACGGTGTTTTAAACTATATTCTGATCATATCTCCGCTGGTGTACAACGAAACGAAAAGCAGCAGATAATTCCTCAAATGCGTGGTGAGGAGGAAGTTGTTGCGGACGTGCCGGCGGCCGTTCTCGCCGAGCCCGGCGGCGTAAGCCGGATTTCCGAGCAGTTGTTTCAAGGCGAAAGCCGCCCCGTCTATTGAATGACACAACAGCCCCGAATAACGATGTTTTATCTGCAGAGGTATCCCGCCGACCCCTGAAGCCACCACGGGCTTGCCTTTCCATAGCGCCTCGGTAACCGTCAAACCGAACCCTTCCTTGAGCGACTTCTGCATGATCACCGTGGAGCCTCTTTGCAGGGCGTTTATCTCGAGATCGTTCTGCTTCATCAGCAATATGTGTATATCGGGATCTCCCTGCGCCTTTTCTCTGACTTCGGAAAGGACCGACATACCTTCCGGGTCGTCGGAAGCGGTGCCTCCAGCAAGCACGAGCCGGCAGTCGGCGTGCTTGCGCGCCAGACGGAAGGCTTCGATCACCCCTACCGGATCCTTCAGGCGGTCGAAACGCGATATCTGAGTGATCACCGGCTTATCGCGCGGGATACCGTATTTATCCATCACCCGCTTGACGGTCTCATCCGGTAGTTCCCGGTTTTTGTCGCTTAAAGGATCTATAGAAGGAGAAATAAGAAACTGCCTGATGGGAAGCCGCCTGGAGAAAGAAGGCGCCGAAAAAACTGCGGAGTCGTAACGCGGGATGAAATCCATGAGAAAATCCCAGACCCTGCGCGAAGGATTGGAGACATCTATATGGCAGCGCCAGAGCCACTTGTTCCCGGATTTCTTCTCCACAAGCATTATCGGCTGGGGGTCGTGGACGAAAACGATGTCCGCGCCGGTATCCATTTCCTGCGCGTTCTTCCTGCCGGTCTCGCGGAATATCTCAAAATCGGCGGCGGTCACTTCTTCCGGCCTGCCGTGCAGCGCGTTGTGGAATTTCTTGGTCACTTCGAAAAACTGCTCTCCGCCCTTTATCACGTCCCAGCGGGTATCGACCCCGACCTCCTTGAGCAGAGGTACCATCCGGTTCAATATCTCGGCCACCCCGCCTCCCACGGCGGTCGAATTAACATGCTGTATTCTTTTGCCTCGCAGCCTTTCCGCCAGGATATTGAGGTCGTCCACTGCCGCCTGTCCCACTACCGGTATATAATCCTTCAGCTCCGACATAGACAGCCTATCCTTTTCTCCACTATAGACACTATGCTGTTTTTTAGCCCATCAAGGCTCTGGGTATAAGGATCGAGCCTGGATATCAGGCCGGCGGTTGCCTCATCGCCCAGGGAAAGCCTTATCCAGCTGGAAAAATCGTTGTCGTTATGGTCAAGCCTTAGTTTCGCTTCTATAAAGTGAAAATATATACAGTCCACGCTCACCTGCTTTAATATGTCCAGAAATTCCTTCAGCGTGTAAGCCTGCCGGCCGAGTGAATAGATGAAGCTCACCGATTTGACGAAATGGAATTCCTCCCCCTCACCGGAAAACCGGAATTGGGCAAGCGGCGACTCTTTCAAGTGTCCTTCTATCACGGAAACGATGGCCTCTCTTATTTCGTGTATGGAAGAAAACTGGACGGTGTCTATCGCCGCCAGTTTTTCCCCCAGCCTGGCGTCCCCGACGGCCGAGGAGACCCAATAAGCGAAATCGTTCAAAGGTTCCGAAACGAAGGCGTCGTGCTGCTGCAGAAAACTATGCGTGTGATGATAAATGGCCGCGCCCGGCGCCTCTTTGATCAGACCGAGCAGCTGCGGGATGGTCGCGGCCTTCAAACCGGTCAATTCCGGCAGATTTAGACGCGAAAAGAAAACGAAAGGTTCCGCCGCCCTCTTTAACTCCGACATACGGTTTCCTCCCTGAGCGCGCATAATTCCCGCAGAAAAAGAACAGCCTCCCGCGGCGAATCCAGATAATATCCGGCCGCCGAACCGCGTTTAGCGCCCACGTAAACGGTTATTCCCCAGTTCTTGAGCGCGCTGAAGGCGTCCTCGTCGGTCCTGTCGTCTCCCAAATAAAGCGGAGTTATATCTCCGGCGCCGCACAAGATCTCTTTAACGGCCGTGCCTTTATTATGCCTGCCCGGCGGCAATATCTCCAGGACTTTTTTGCCTTTTTTAACGGCGGCCGCGCCTTCGCTTACGGCCCGGGCGGCCGCGCCCCAAAAAACCTTCTTCGCCAGCAGCGTCCCCCGCTTATCAGCCAGCCGGAAATGCAGCGCCAGAGATATGCGTTTGTCTTCGCAGACTATCCCCTTGATTCCCTTCACTCCGGCGGTGATCCTCCTCTTTATGCCGGACAATACCGCCCGGTAACCCGGCGGGGAGTAATCCAGTTCCCCTTTTCCCGGAATAAACATTTCGTAACCGTGATTACCGACATAAACGACGTTACCGATACCGACACGTTTCCTGATATCGGAAAGTGCTCTGCCGCTGACCACCGCCACCCGGCATCCGGACAGAGAGGCCAGGCGCTTCAACAGCCGCGCCGTAGCCGCCGGTGTGCGCGCGTCCTGCGGCCTGCCGGCGATAGGAACCAAAGTGCCGTCATAGTCGAGAAAAACGAAAAGCCCGCCCAGTTTCAGCCGCGCGCGTAACCGGTTATCTTTTATGTCAAGACGTCGCATCCAAGCTATCCTTTAAAGCAAAACGCCGTTTACTTCCTGAATACATACAGGCTACGGGACAACCGGTTTCTTCATTGCCACCAGGTCTCCGATAATACTGCCGGCCCAGCGGTAAATATTGTTCTCCGCCACTACCTTGCGCATATTGTTCATCCTGCGCAGTCTTTCTTCCGCCGGCATTTCTACCGCCAGCTTGATGGCGTCGGCGAACTCTTCTATCGAATACGGGTTCACCAGCACCGCGTCGGTCAATTCCCTCGCCGCTCCGGTAAAACAGCTTAAAACCAGCATACCCTCCCCGTCTGCCTTCGAAGATACGTATTCCTTGGCCACCAGGTTCATCCCGTCATGAAGGGAGCTGACCACACACAGGTCGGCGAGCTCATAATAGGGCTGTATCTCTTCGGGAGAAAAATGTCTTTTCAGGTAAATGATCGGTTTCCATTCGCCGTTGGAATATTTCCAGTTCTTCTTCTCTACGAGTTCATCTATCTCTCCCATAAGCTCATGGTATCTTTTTATGTGCGTCCTGCTGGGAGCCGCCAACTGTATGAAAACGAACTTATTCAGATACTCCGGGTTCTTCTCCAAGAATCTGTCTATCGCCAATATCCTTTCCACCAGACCCTTGGTATAATCTATCCTGTCCACGCCAACGGCCGTTATCTTGCCTGAGAGGTCGAACTCCTTCCTGATCCTGGCGGCCGCCTCCCTGTATTTGCCGCGCTCCGACTCATTGAACTTCCCCACGCTGATCGGGAAAGCGCGCACCAGCGTTTCCTTGCTGCCGCGGACCACGCTGAACTTCTCCGTGTCCACCCGTGATTCTATCAAACGGTTCGCCGTGTCCAGAAAATTATTACAATGATACTGCAGGTGGAATCCTATGAGGTCGCAGGCCAGCAGGCCGTTCAATATCTCCTGCTGGAAAGGACAGATCGCGAAGACTTCGGGGTTGGGCCAGGGGATATGCCAGAACAACGCGATGGTAACATCCGGGCGTTTCTCCTTTATATATGCCGGCAGCATGGTGAAATGGTAATCCTGGATGAAAACAAAAGACTCCCCTTCCGGCAACTCTTCCAGCACGGCATCGGCGAATTTCCGGTTGACCTTACAATACTCTTGCCAATCGGTCTCCCTGAAAATGGGGCGGGTATGGGTAATATGACAAAGCGGCCAGAGCCCTTCGTTGGAAAACCCGTAATAATATCCCTCTTCCTCCTCTTTGGAGAGCCAGACCCTTTTAAGTATGTACCTGTTGTCTTCCGGAGGAACTCCAAGCTTATTGCGCGAATTTACGAACTGCCGGTCGGCACTGCCGCTGCCGTGTGCGACCCAGGTCCCGCCGCAGGCCCGCAGGATAGGGTCGATGGCGGTGACTACGCCGCTTGCCGGGCGCAGGCAACGGATCAAGCCCTTGTCTCCTTCGGCCACGTGCATAAACGGTTCCCTGTTGGAGACCACGAACAACGCGTTTTCACCCAGCTTGGCCTGCACGAAATCGCGCAGTTTTTTCTCCGTCCACAACTCATCATTTCTCACCCTCACCTGGGCTTCTTCGGAGACCACTTTCCTCGCCACGCGCAGACTTAAAGCCACCTGTTCTACCTCGCTGGCCAGGCGGCCGAACTCCCCCTTATCCTCGAAAGGACGTAGTTTATCTATATCCCCTCTCTGGAAATACCTGAACCACTGCGTCAGCTGGCGCAGCGGGATTATATAAATCTGCCTCTGGATCAGAAATGCCGAAAAGGCGATCAACGAAAGAAGGACGATCAAGGTCAGGCTCACGCCGCGCCACATCTCGGTCAAAGTAGTCAAAAGATAAGACGTGTCGTAAACGACTTCCACGAAACCCAGAGAGATGCCGTCATCACTAATGACCGGCTGGATATAACTGTAAGCGGTATATTCTCCGTAAGTCTTCAGACTGCCGCGCGCGGTACCGGCGGCGAGAATATCTTTGAGATTATTGTCTTCCCTATCCGGCCATTCCCTGATACGCCTGGTCACTGCCAGCACCCTGCCTTCGCTGTCATAAATGACGCACCCCTGCAG